>JACCDU010020948.1_pt1 | contig 11844 bp, 10 predicted proteins | sample 7446081 | NCBI WGS metagenome assembly JACCDU01 (sample SAMN15323447, study PRJNA562643) | freshwater metagenome | isolation source: river surface water | place: USA:Blue River Watershed | collected 2017-08-17 | reverse complement strand
CAAAGAATGGAGTTTTGATGGCAATTTGCCGCTCATTCAGTTTTACAAAGTGGCTACCGACAACGCAGTCCCGTTCTACAACATCTACGGCGGTACCCAAGACAACAACTCTATGGGCGGCCCTGCAGCTACCAATAATGTAGCAGGCATCCTCAATGCTGATTGGTTCATTACCAACGGCGGCGATGGCTTTGAGTCGGCTACAGATTGGTCCAATCCGAACATTACTTACGCCCAAGCGCAGTACGGTTGGCTCGTTCGCTACGACCGCGCTTCAGGCGAGAAAGTGCCTATTCAGCCTATGCCTGCAGTTGGCGAACCTGGTTACCGCTGGAACTGGGACGCACCCCTAATTGTGTCTAAACACGATGCCAGCACGCTTTACTTTGCGGCCAACAAACTCTTCAAAACCACCAATAAAGGCGACGACTGGCAAACCATTAGCCCAGATCTTACCCAGCAAATTGACCGCAACGAAATTGAGGTTATGGGTCAGGTCTGGACCATCGATGCCGTCATGAAAAATGCCTCCACAACAGTCTATGGCAATATCGTCGCCCTCGATGAATCGCCAAAGAAAAAAGGCTTATTGTATGTTGGAACAGACGACGGTTTGGTGCAAGTTTCAGAAAACGACGGCCAAACCTGGACTAAATACCTCATTTTCCCGGGTGTTCCTTTGAATACAAGGGTTAATATGCTCACGGCTTCCGTGCACCAAGAAAATGTAGTGTATGCGTGTTTCAATGCGCAGCGTCAAGGCGATTTCAAGCCGTATTTATTGAAATCATCAGATAAAGGAAAAACCTGGGTCAACATTGCTGGAAACCTACCTGTGCGCGGCACCGTTTATTGCCTCAAGCAAGACCCAGTTGTAGAAAATCTCTTGTTCGTCGGAACAGAATTTGGCGCTTACTTCTCGACAGATGGCGGCAGCAACTGGACCAAACTCGCAGGTTTGCCTACCATCGCTGTTTATGACCTCGATATCCAAGAGCGCGAGGTTGATTTAGTAGCAGCAACTTTTGGCCGCGGCTTTTATGTCCTGGATAATTACAGTCCGTTGCGCACACTTTCCAAAGAAAACTTAAGTCAAAAAGCGCATCTTTTTCCGGTAAAGGACGCTTTGCTTTACGTTCAAGCTGATCCACTGGGCTTGGAGGGGACGGGCTTTCAAGGTCACAACATGTGGGCCGCTCAAAACCCAAGCTTTGGCGCCACTTTTACGCTCCATATCAAAGACGTGCCGAGTACATTGGTGAGCACGCGTCAGCAAAAAGAAAAGGAACTCGAAAAAGAGAAAAAAGACGTGAGTTACCCAAGTTTTGAAACGCTCAGAGCTGAGGCTTTAGACGAAGCGGCCAAACTCATTTGGATCATCTCCGATGCACAAGGAACCGAAATCAGACGCCTCACTTCTAGCCCACAAAAGGGAATTGTTCGCCAACAATGGGACCTTCGTAAAGCAAGCACCAATCCGGTTGGCGGCTGGGGCAGAGGGCCACTGGTAGTGCCAGCAACTTACCAACTCAAAGTGGTCATGCTACACAATGGGCAAACCGAAGAACTTGTGGCCAATACCACTTTCGTGGTCAAAGGACTTAACAACCAAACCCTTTTGGCCAAAGACCAAACCGAACTCAATTCCTTTAGAGCAGAAGTTGCTGAACTCAACCGCCAAGTAAGCGGTGCTGAAAAACGCTTCGAAGAACTCAATGAAGAACTCGCTATTATCGAAAAGGCCGTGCTCAATTACCCGAATACCGACCTCGAATTATTGAAAGAAATCAGGGCACTCAAAGTATTGAAAGCCGAGCTTCGCCTACAACTTTCAGGCGATGAACTGCGCACCAAACACGAGTTTGAAACAGCGCCTAGCTTCACGAGTCGTTTGGGTATGCTCGAATACCAACTTGCTGAAAACACCAGCGGTGTAAGTAAAAATCACCGTTCTAATTACGCTATGGTGATACAGGAATATACTACCTTTAAAACCAGCCTAAAGGCTTACCAAGAACGCGTCATTGCTTTGCACAGCGCTTTGGAAAAAGCCCAAATCCCGTACACGAAGTCTAGACTCGACTGGAAAGAAGATTAGAGCAACTGTTCGTAGCCAATGTTGTTTTTGAAGTAGCTCAATTTCCCATTTTCAATATGAAAATTTGGATTGGGCCAAACATCATTGAGTTGCATTAAAAAGTTCGTTTGTCCGTTTGCGGGTTCTAATTCGTAGAAATTGAAATGATAGAGGGTGGCTACGCAAATGTAAACCTTGCCTGTAGCTGCATCGAATAAGGCTCTTTTCTCACCCAAATAATAGACAAACGGCTCCGTAATTTCGATTTGTGCTTTGGAAAGGATGGTGCCATTGGGCTCCATCACTACCACAAAATTGACGCGGTCGCTAATGAAAATGATGCTATCATTTTTGATATTATAATTGTATTCCTCGTACTCTGGCTCAATGTATTGTCTGGTGCCATGAATGTGCGGGTCTGAATCTATTTGGTTGCCAGTACTCGTGTTGATTTTTACTGGCCGTGTTTTTACTTGCTTGGTATTTGGTTCAGGTTGCGCTTCTATCCTGACCGGCTTGGCAATTTTGGTTGTTCGGACCAATCCCCAATGGATGCTCTCGGCATGGAATCTTCTAAACAGGGAACGCTTGTCAAAAATATTGTATTGGATTACCGCATTTTGATCAAAGCCCGCAGGTCTAAATACGCCGTTTTCTATTTCAGTGACGGTGCTGTCGGTATCGAATTTAGCCACTTTTGATTGCGCGATGATCAGTTTGGTATGCGCCTTGTTTTGCCCGCAAATAAGTGTTTGGTTTGCAGAGGCCGCGCTTTCAAAAAGCGGATTGCCTTCAAATTTAAATACCTTGGCGATCGGTGGCGCTAATTGCTGGACTTTTGCTTTGAGTTGCGGTTTGTCCAAGACTACATTTTTGGCTGCGATGGTTTCCCAAAGTTCTTTTGGTTGTGGAACTGAGGCTGCTTGCAGGGCTGCAACCAGTAATTGCATGGCTTGATGCTTTGGTTGAGCTGTGCTTTTTAGTTGAGGTTCAGTTGCAGGCGCTAGGTTCAAAGATTGCAGCGCAGCAAAGGTTGAGCTTGCAACTTGAGACTGAAAATAGTTGGGGTAGTTGCGGTATTGCACTTTTTGTTGGAGTAAAACAAAGGTGCTCACTAAGAGCAGTACAAGACTCAGTTTGCCCCACGTTTTTTTGACGAGCTTGGTCTTGTTTTGCTTGAGTTGTTTCAACAATTTTTCTTGTGCAGCAGGTGTTGGCTCAAAATGGATTGTGCTGAGCTTCTGCTTGAAGAGGTCGTCGAACTGCTTCTTACTCGTTTTCATGGTCTTGAGGTTTCAGGTTTGAGATGCGTGCACGCAAGGTTTTTCGCGACGTTTTCAAATGCCACTTGACAGTTTCAATGGAGATTTCAAGTGCTTCGCTGATTTGTTTGATGCTGTAATCGTCTATGGCATAGAGGTTAAATACAATTTTTGAAGCTGGAGGGAGTTCGTTGAGTAGTTGTAAAAGTTGTGTTGGCGCTGTATTTTCTAAGTGTTCTAATTCGAAGTGTTGATCGGGAATATCCATTTTGAGTTCGGTAAATTGGAGTGCCGAGCGTTTGTTTGCTTTTCTGAATTCATCGATTAGCTCATTGCGTACAATTCTTAATACCCAGGCTTCAAAGGAACTATTCAGTCGGAATTGATCGATGTAGCGCAGCATTTTCATAAACGAGTTGTGTACGGCTGTAAGTTGATCTTCGCGGTTGTTTTTATAACGCACGGCCACAGACATCATTAACGGGAATGAATCGTTATAGAGCTTTAAAATAAAGCGCTCGTCTTGTTGCCTGATGCGTTGTATGTCGTCGGAGGTCAGTTTCAAATAATTCGGATTGCGCAAATTCTACTTCGTTACCGATATTACGAAAAAAAAACTGATGCGGGGGGGTAAATCAAAAAAGGCCACTCACTGAGCGGCCTTTTTTTCATTATTTTTTTCAAATTACTGATCGCCGAAGCGTTCGATGACTTGTTGTGTAACGCCAGTATTGGAGAAGCCGCCGTCGTGGAAGAGGTTCTGCATGGTGACATATTTGGTGAGGTCTGAGAACATACTGATGCAGTAGTCTGCACAGGCCATTGCGCTGGCGTTGCCAAGTGGCGACATCTGCTCAGAGAAGTTGATGAACTCCGTAAACCCTTTGATGCCCTGCCCCGCAGTTGTTACGGTTGGCGATTGAGAAATGGTATTGACGCGCACTTTCTTTTTGATTCCGTAGTGGTAACCAAAAGAGCGTGCGATAGACTCGAGTAAAGACTTCGCATCGGCCATGTCGTTGTAGTCAGGGAAAATGCGCTGTGCAGCAATGTAAGAAAGGGCTACAACAGAACCCCATTCGTTCATGGCGTCGTGTTTGTAAAGTGTAGCGAGTGTTTTGTGTAAAGACATCGCTGATACGTCCATCGTTTGGCCGTAATAGTTGTAGTCGTTTTCGGTATAGTGCTTTCCTTTGCGCACGTTTGGAGACATCCCAATTGAGTGCAAAACAAAATCAATTTTGCCACCTAAAATTTCTTGTGCTTGGGTAACGAGGTTTTCGAGGTCTTCGATTTTGGTTGCATCGGCAGGGATAACTTGGCTTCCTGTTTTGCTCGCAAGTTCGTTGATTTCCCCCATGCGCATCGCGATAGGTGCGTTGGTGAGTACAAATGTAGCGCCTTCTTCATGCGCGCGCTCTGCCACTTTCCAAGCGATACTTTGATTGTTCAATGCACCAAAGATGATGCCTCTTTTTCCTTTGAGTAAATGATTTGACATGTGCTTCAATTTTGAACAAAGTTAACAACTTTATTTTTCGAGGATGCGCTTTAAATTTTTTAGTCCTTTTTCGAGGTCGTTGCCGAGCATTTCTTCCATGTTCATGAAGGCCCCCATGAGGTTAAAAGGGTAGGGCATTTTGCTCGTGATCGACCACTCAACTTTCGTTTGCTGAGGAGCCATTTGGCTTGTTTTCATAAAAGAAGGGTTGGTGCTTTCAAAAGGCCTGATGAACTTGAGTTCGATGTCCATTTTGCTCTGCAAGGAGTCGGCCTGCACCTTTAAGATTTTTTGCTGACCCGCCCCCACGTTTTCGTCTTTGCTGTCCCAGGCATGAACAAATCCTACTTGCCCATCTGTTCCCGTTTTGGCAATTTTCATGTTCGGATCTGCTTTCCACCACACGCCGTATTTGGGTTGATTTTCAAGCAGTCGAATGTAGGCAAACACCTCGTTTTGTGCGCGTGCAATATTTGTTGTTCTTTTGACTTCAATTTCGATCGGAATAAATAAAGCGACGAGCAGTAAAATGCCAATAAGCACCAGTAGACCAAGTAAGATTTTTTTGAGGATACGCATCATGATGACAAGAATTGAATTCGAAATTTAATATTTTTTAAGGAAACCAGCATTTTTATCTCAGGTACTTGCGCTCTGCCCAAAAGGTGCCAAATGGAAGAAATGCGGTAAGAAACAGCACCAGGCATTTGATCAAATTCCATTTTTCTTCAAAATAAAAGTAGGCGATGTACAAACAATAGCCAATAAATAGTATTCCGTGGATCATGCCAACCCACTGATTCGGTTCGGGCATGTTTTGACCATATTTGAGGTACATGGTGACAAGCAAGCCGAGCCAAGAGAAACCTTCGGCGATGGCCATGATCCTGAATTGTTTGAGTGCTTTTGATGGAGTGTTTGTCGACATGAGATTTGTATTTATTAGTTTGGATTTGCGTTTTCGATTGCTTTAATGAGGTCTCTGATACGCGCTGCCTCGATGAAGTCAAGCGCTTTGGCGGCGCTTTCCATTGCTTTTTTAAGGGTTTTAATTTCTTTGACACGTTCTTCGGGATTTTCAAATTGCGCATCGTATTGAATGGGAACTTTCTTTTCGTTTGCCGCTTGCAAAGACCTAGCTTGGCGTGTGTTTTGGTCGCCATCGGCCACCGCTGTAGCTTCGATGATTTTATCTTTAGATTTTTGCAGCGCAGTAGGGACTTGGTTGTGCGCTAAATTGTAGGCTTCTTGGTTGAGGCGCCTGCGGGCGGTTTCGTCTATGGTGCGCTGCATAGAATCGGTCATTTTATCGGCGTACATGAGTACTTTTCCGTTCACGTTTCGGGCAGCGCGGCCAACAGTTTGCACTAAGGAGCGCTCGTTGCGCAAAAAGCCTTCTTTGTCGGCGTCTAGAATGGCCACGAGCGATACCTCTGGAAGGTCGAGGCCCTCGCGCAACAAATTGACGCCGATCAGGACATCAAAATCACCGAGGCGCAGTTGCCTGAGGATTTCGACGCGCTCGATGGTGTCGATTTCGGAATGGATATAGCGACACGGGATGCCAAGGCGATCCAGGTATTTTTGCAATTCCTCGGCCATTCTTTTGGTGAGGGTGGTCACGAGGATGCGTTCGTCTTTGGCTCTTCTTTCTTGGATTTGTTCGATGAGGTGATCGATCTGGTTTTTGGACGGATGCACCTCGATGAGTGGATCGAGTAGGCCAGTAGGTCGAATGAGTTGTTCAACCACCACACCGTCTGATTGCAGCATTTCGTAGTCGGCGGGTGTGGCAGAAACGTAAATGACATTGGAGAGGAAACCTTCAAATTCGTCGAACTTGAGTGGGCGGTTGTCTATGGCAGCTTGTAAGCGAAAGCCGTAGTCGATGAGATTGATTTTGCGCGAGCGGTCGCCGCCGTACATGCCGCGCACTTGCGGTAGCGTGACGTGGCTTTCGTCGATGACCATCAGGAAATCTTCTGGAAAGTAGTCGAGCAGGCAGAAAGGGCGCTCCCCGGGTTGGCGGCGGTCAAAATAACGCGAGTAGTTTTCGATTCCCGAACAATAACCGAGCTCACGGATCATTTCGAGGTCGTAATTGACGCGCTCTTCTAAACGCTTGGCTTCCTCTAGTTTGCCTTCTTCTTTGAAAGCGGCAACTTGCACAACGAGATCGTCTTGGATTTGGGTGATGGCTTGGCGCGTGTTGTCTGGGCTTGAGACAAACAAATTAGCCGGAAAAATATCAATTTGCTCATATTTTTCTAGTGTTTTGCCACTTTCTGGATCGATGGCCGAGATGGTTTCAATTTCGTCTCCCCAAAAGCCAATGCGCAGGGCGTAGTCTGCGTAGGCTAAATAGATGTCTACGGTGTCGCCTGAAACCCTGAATTGGCCGCGCTGAAAGTCTGTGCCAGCGCGTTGGTAAAGGTTTTCAACGAGGCGAAACAAAAATTTATTTCGGACCACCGTATCGCCTTTTTGCAGGTGCAAAATGCTGTTTTTGAATTCAGTAGGATTACCGATGCCGTAAATGCAACTCACAGACGCCACCACAATGACATCTCTGCGGCCCGAAAGCAATGCAGAAGTGGCGGCCAAGCGCAATTTCTCGATTTCGTCATTGATTTGAAGGTCCTTTTCAATGAAGGTACCGGTAGAGGGGATATACGCCTCTGGTTGGTAGTAATCGTAGTAAGAAACGAAGTATTCGACGGCGTTGTTTGGAAAAAACTGCTTGAACTCACCGTACAATTGGGCGGCGAGTGTTTTGTTGTGGGAGAGAATGAGCGTGGGGCGCTGCACCTCTTTGATGACGTTGGCCACCGTAAAGGTTTTACCGCTTCCGGTTACGCCTAGGAGGGTTTGTTGATGGATGCCATTATTTAAACCGCTCACTAATTGACGGATGGCCTCTGGTTGGTCGCCGGTGGGTTGGTACTCCGAAACAAGCTCAAATAGCATGGGATAAAATTACCAATTAATTGAGTCACATTTGCTAAATTTGTATCATGTCAAACGGAGAATTTTTAGAAGTGAGGGCTACAATTGCAGCACCGCTCGACCAAGTTTGGGAGAAATGGACCCAAGCTGCACATGTTGTCAATTGGAACTTCGCTCATGAATCTTGGTGTTGCCCGCGCGCCCAAGTTGATTTTTGCGTTGGGGGCACTTCCTCTTATCGCATGGAAGCCAAAGACGGCAGCATGGGCTTTGATTTAGATGCCACCTTCACAGCAATTGAAGACCACAAACAAATCCTTTCCGTTTTAGCCGACGGCCGTAAAGTTGCGGTTGATTTCAGTATGGTAGACAATCAAACTGAAGTTATTCAGCGCTTTGAGCCCGAGCAAGAAAATCCACTCGAGCTGCAGCAAGGCGGTTGGCAGGCTATCCTCAATCAGTTCAAAAGTTATTGCGAATAATGCACTCCGAAATTGCGGCACACATCGCGCGTTTCCCCATCCATATTCAGGAAAAGTTAAACGCCCTGCACGCATTTATCGAGCAAAACTTGCCCGAGTCTACGCAAAAAATGGCCTACGGGATTCCAACTTTTCAGCTGAAGGGCAAAAATTTCATACACTATGCTGGCTATTCCAAACATATCGGTTTGTATCCGGGTGCCAAAGGCATAGCTGCATTTGCCGCTGCATTTGAAGCCCGCGGCTATAAGTATTCAAAAGGAGCCGTGCAGTTCCCGGTCAATCAAGAATTACCCTTTGAGCTCATCTTCACCATCATCACTTATTTATTGAACCAAAGGGCATAAAAAAAGCGCCCGAAGGCGCTCAATCAATTTTTTCCAATCAAAATACGGGCTCTTTTTCCTTTGATTACTTCTAAAGACTGGCTGTACAGCTTCAAGAATTCAAGGACACGAGGGTCAGGTAAAAGCGCAGAGGTTTGAGTGGAAGGTGCTGGGTAAGTGTTTTTAATCATAGGCTGTTTTAAACGTTTGCTACATTAACGCGAAAAACTGCCAAATATTATATCGCAGATAATTTCTAATTTTGTAGCATCAATCAACAACAAAAGCATACAACAATGATCCAGTCCGGAGTCGCCACAGGCGATCAAGTACAAGCTATTTTTAAGCTTGCCAAACAGAAAGGTTTTGCCCTGCCTGCCGTCAATGTCACGAGCAGTAGCACGGTCAATGCGGTCATGGAAACAGCCGCCAAACTCAATGCACCTGTCATCATTCAATTCTCGAATGGCGGCGGACAATTTTTTGCAGGCAAAGGCTTGTCAAATGCCAATGAGCAAGCTGCCATCTTAGGTTCTATTGCGGGTGCCCGCCACGTACATGCGCTGGCCGAAGCCTACGGAGCAACAGTCATTTTACACACCGACCACTGCGCCAAAAAACTCCTGCCTTGGATAGACGCTTTGCTGGACGCTGGCGAGGCGTTTTATGCAGAAACAGGCAAGCCTTTATATAGTTCCCACATGATTGACCTCAGTGAAGAACCATTAGCTGAGAACCTCGAAATCTGTCAAAACTACTTGCGCCGCATGGCCAAAATGGGCATGACCCTCGAGATTGAATTAGGCATCACCGGCGGCGAAGAAGATGGCGTAGACAACACCGACGTAGACAACGCCAAATTGTATACCCAACCCGAAGAAGTGGCCGCGGCCTATGAAGCCCTTATGCAAATCTCACCGCGCTTTACAATAGCCGCCTCTTTTGGCAATGTGCACGGCGTTTACAAGCCAGGGAATGTCCAGCTGACCCCCGTTATTTTAAAGAATTCACAAGCATATATCCAAGAAAAATACAACACGGAGCCCAATCCTGTTGATTTCGTGTTTCATGGTGGTTCGGGCTCTAGTCTCGAAGAAATCAGAGAAGCAATTGGCTACGGCGTCGTGAAAATGAACATCGATACCGATATGCAATTTGCCTTCACAGAAGGTGTGCGCGATTACATTGAAACCAATTTGGCTTACCTTCGTACCCAAATTGGCAATCCAAATGGCGCCGATGAGCCCAATAAAAAATACTACGATCCCCGCAAATGGTTGCGCGAAGGTGAACTGACATTCGTTCAACGCCTAGAGCAGTCTTTTGCCGATCTAAACAACATCAATACGCTGAACTGAAATTATGGCATGGTTTAAAAGAAATAAAGAAGGCATCACTACTTCCACAAGCGACAAAATGGAAGTGCCAGAAGGGCTATGGGTACGCTGCTCTAATTGCAAAACACTCTACACCAGCGATGACCTCATGCGCAACAACTACGTTTGTGACCGCTGTTCGCACCACGAGCGCATCGGAGCAGCTGCTTATTTTGAGCTTATTTTCGACGAACAAAAATATGAGGAGCTCAACGCAGATTTACAATCTGGCGACCCCTTAGGCTTCACCGATACCAAAAAATACACCGATCGTGTTGCCGCTACCCAAAAAGCAACTGGCCTCAAAGACGCTATTCGCACCGCTAAAGGTACGCTAGAAGGACTGCCTTTGGTCATTGCTGCCATGGATTTCAATTTCATCGGCGGTTCTATGGGTTCTGTCATGGGAGAGAAAATCGCCCGTGCAATTGACGTTGCCATCGCCGAAAAAGCAGCTTTTATGATCATCTCTAAATCGGGCGGTGCACGCATGATGGAGGCTGGTTATTCGCTCATGCAAATGGCTAAAGTTTCAGGTAAACTTGGTCAGCTCTCCGAGGCGCGTCTTCCTTATATTTCTTATCTCACCGATCCTACAACAGGTGGTGTAACGGCATCGTTTGCCATGCTCGGCGACATCAATATTGCAGAGCCCGGCGCACTCATTGCTTTTGCAGGTCCTCGTGTCGTAAAAGAAACGATTGGTAGAGACCTCCCAGAAGGCTTTCAGACCAGCGAATTCTTACTCGAACACGGTTTCCTAGATTACATCATTGAACGCACCGAATTGCGCCAAACGCTCGGGCTTTCGCTCAAATTGTTTTTCAATTAATCTCAAATAGTTTGTATTTTAGAGGGCTACAATAAGTCCTTGCTATGAAATACCTTTTATTTGCCTGCTTTTTTGTCTCAAGTGTAATAGTTTTTGCCCAAGACACTACTTGGGTACAAACTTTTACCTTTGATTCCATCACCACAAGAAGAGCTGATTTTCAATTCCCAGCATCTTTGGATACAGAGCGCTTCGAGAAAGTACAAATGTATTACAAGCTCAAGTGTTCGCCCCTCACCACCTGGGATCAATACGACTGCGGTGAGTGGGATTACCTCACTTATACCCGCGTGTTTGACCATACGGGTGCTTTCGATTCTACGCAAATTAACGGCATGCAATTTTTGATGAACTGGGCTACAACAGCTCAGGTCAATTTCAAGCCGCTGCCTTATCAAGATGCAGATCAATTCCAAATTGAAGAGTTAACAAGAAATGGGGCCAACCTCACTAATTATGCCATTAACACGCCGGGAAGCATTTCGACCTTACCTTTTTTAACCAACCAGCAAGGAAGTAAATATCAATTCATAGTGCACGCGGCAGAGCTTTTTGCGGCAGGTATTCAACCGGGCGCCTTGAGTTCTTTGCGCTTGAATACGCCAACGGGCGGTCTGCTTTGGCATCCTATTATTCGCATCGCAAGCACACAAGAAAACACGTTGTCTCAATTTCTTGAGCCATCGTTCACGGAAGTTTACCGCGCCTCCCATGCACCAGGGATGTCTATGCCGCCTTTGGTTCCGGGTTGGAATAACTTTGTTTTTTACCAAGATTTTATCTGGGATGGTGTCAGCAACTTACTTATCGAATTTACCATTAGCAATGATTTCCCGACACCTGCCATAGATTTTACCATGGACGCCAATATAGCGCCAATGGCGGTGAGTTATATTGGGCGCAATGGTCAATTGGAACTCAGCGGTAGCAACCATGCGCTTTCCTCATTCGCCGATGAAGAAATTGGAGATCAGTTCACTATTGAATTTTGGGCAAAAGGTAATGGCAATGCAGGTCAAAATACCACCTTTATGGAGGCGTT
>JACCDU011403635.1_pt1 | contig 11847 bp, 14 predicted proteins | sample 7446081 | NCBI WGS metagenome assembly JACCDU01 (sample SAMN15323447, study PRJNA562643) | freshwater metagenome | isolation source: river surface water | place: USA:Blue River Watershed | collected 2017-08-17 | reverse complement strand
TCCTGCACTTTGTCGCTAGCGGGCTTCCTACTGGTATGGACAGGTGGCCGAGTGGTTTAAGGCAGCGGTCTTGAAAACCGCCGTGGGTGCAAGCTCACCGTGGGTTCGAATCCCACCCTGTCCGCCAACATCTCAATGCGAATCAATGAGATGGGCCTCTCGGGGCCAGAAAATCCCCAGCTTCTGCGCGGTTTTGCCGATACCGACCGAACCTCAGAGACTGCCGGGACCGGCAAATTCGGTCTCCGATCGGCTTTTGTCTCTTTCCACCCGAACCTCATCGGAGAAGGTTCGGGTCCAGAAAACGACGGATTTGCGGGGTTTTTCCGATCAACTTGAACCGTACCTTTTGGCATCATTCTCGGCAGGCGACTTGGCGGAGAATCCGAGGTAGGTCCTCAACAGTGAGACGGGGCGCACGTGCGTTCGATCGCCATCGGCTGACTTTATTCGTCTTTAGCGGCACCACCCCGATGCCAATATTGAAGCGGCCCCCGGAACCCACCCAAACGCGCTGAGTAGCCACCAAAGCAAAAGGCTCGCGAGAACGACGGTCAGCAACTTGGCGGAGGCAGGCAGCTTGTCCTTCCAGAAGCCAAAGTGAAGTTGCTCGTCGATCCACGTGATTTGGTGCTGGCCGAAGAACTTGAAATGCGCGTACCAATCAGAGAACAAAATCTGCTTGCTGATCGAGGTCGCATAGAAGCGCTGCTCCAGTGCCCTCATCCGCGCGTGCGAGGTCGCAGTGTCTGCGCCCGCCTGGACCTCACGGTAGAGGTCCCTTAACTCGTTGTAAACTGTAGTTAACTCCTTACCTACGAGCTCGTATTCGGCGCTTCGATAGAACGAGATGTAGAGAGCGACGATGCCGGCAACCACTAGCGTCGCCGACGGCAGCTTGGCTGAAAGCTGATCGAAGACGAGGGCGTAGACGCCACAGGTGGCAGATATGAAGCCGATCCATCCAGGGCCCTTCTCGACGATGTCAAACGTCGCGAAGTGCTTCTTGGCGCCGAAGCCGACATTGTAGCCGGTCTCCGCCAGAGACCTGAGTAGCCCAGTTTGATCCATCATTCGTCCTCGCCTTTCTGGATCGGCACATGGATGCGGTCGGTCGCGACCACTACCCCGTCCATGACGGCGTAACATTCCACCACATGGTCTCCCCGGAAATTAGTTGCCTCGGTGTTCTCCTTCCCGCCTTCATCTTGGAAAATCTGCCCTCGGATGCAGTCCTTGCGAATAGCTTCGGGACCACGATTCAGGACCTTCCAGAAGAGCGAAAATTTGCGCGGAATGCCGTGATCCGCGACGAAGAAGCGCAGGGACTTGCGGGTGAAGAGGGGAAGACGCGACGTGAGCATATTACGAAGCAAGAACGTACGGAAGCCGTGCTGCTTTACCTCGCAATCGAGCCTTATGGGGAAGCGGATGTCCACCGGAAAGCGATCCTCGATGAATTCTTCGGTATCCCGTGCCCGAAGCACACCCTCGACGATGTGCGCCTTTTCCACCCTCTCGGGCGCAGGCGGGAAGCCTCGGCCGAAGATTTTGCGCCATTTCTCGTTCTGCGTTTCGGTACCGTCGACGGCGATCGCCTCTAAGCAGAGCTCGTGCGCCTTTGCCGCCTTCTTCTGAAACTTCTTTTTCACTCTCACGCGTTGGCCGCTGCCGAGCGCTGCGAAGTATTCCTGGTCGGGCAGCCCACTCAGAAACTTGAAGAAGTCGCGCACCATCCAGTCGTAGTAGAGATAGCTTTTGTCGTCGTAGTCGGATGTGCTCGTCAGAAAGCGGTGTGCGAGCGAGTCGATCAGTAGGCCGCCCATGGCAATGCCATGCTTATTTTTCCATGCGCGTGTCATTTTGCAGAGCCGACGCAGGTTGCGGTTTTTCGCAGTATTCGTCTCCGCCATCGCCTTGAGTTCTTCGCGCGGACGAGTGACCTTCCACTTGCCTCCATTATAGCTGTCCGGGTAAGTGAAGCTGCCGTCCTCCGCTTCGAATACCGGCTGGACCTCTACCTGGAAGTCTTGATACAAAACCTGAACAACAAGCCGGTCGACCCGAACCACAGTCTTAGGATAGCGGGCTTGGATGACATCAGCTGTGTGCCGAAGTAACTTATACTGGCCACCGTCTTTGTAGTCGGCCCACTTTCCAACTGGCATGATGTAAAGCATGTCCAGGTCGGAAATACCCTTGATCGCGGTCCATCGACCGTATGAACCGACCTGTAGCGTGTTCGCAGTCTTTGAATCAGTCGACCTGAAGTAGCTGTTCAAGGCGCATGCAATCTCACCGTAGCGAAGTCCAATCGTGTCGGCATTGTCGACTGCAATGGTCGTCAAGAAGGCCTTGAATGCTTCGGATATGGTGATGGCTGCGCTCCTCGGATCCTGTTTCAACAGGATCGTCTGCGCCCGCTTCGCGAAACATCCCCTCCCGTAGGAAGAACGCTATGACAAAGGCTCGCAATATTCAACCTTGGGCAAAAATGTCGGCTGAGATTGCATGCACTGTCTGCGGTTAGCCGCCATTTTGCGCGGCCATGAGACATTGCTCATAAAAATTACCAATCGCGCGGGGATGACTTTCTTTCGGCGGAAGGCGGACAATGCTTACAACCCGAAAACTGCCATTTCCTGCTCGACCCACGGCAACTCCGTCGCCTGCGCCAAATCCTTGATCGACACCGCTGGCGGCACGCGGCGAATCAGCAACTTGTCCAGGACGGCCGGCGCAAGATAGGCCAGCCGCAGCATCCGCCCGACATATCGGTCCGAAATACCCTCGGCCACGGCAATATCCCGAATGGTCGCAGCTTCCCCGCTCTCCTGCTTGCGCCTCCAGCCCCACGCCTTGGCTATCGCCTTCAGCACATGCGGATCGACGCCGCCGGTGTCCGGCACTAGATCGGCCGGCGGCACGATCTTCGGCCGCCCGTTGCGTTTGCGGATGGTGAGCGGAATGAACACCCGCATGGTGGTAGGCGCGCTCATGCTGCCAGTTCCTGCTTCGGGGTAACCATTTCCCGGATGACCGAACCGAGGCCCTCGGTGCGCAGATCGACCGCAAGTCCATCGGCGCTGACCGTGACTCGCTCGATCAGCAGCCGGGCGATGCGGGCCTGCTCGGCCGGGAACAGTGATTCCCACAAGCCATCAAAGCCCGCCAGCGCGGTGACGACATCCTGCTCGTCCATGTCCCGATCGTTCCGGCGCGCTGCTTCCATGGCCCGTGCCGCAATTTCCGGCGTGCGCAGCAGCGACCGGATGTGCTGGACGACGGCCGTTTCCACCATGCCAGCATTGAGCCGAACAAAGCTGTCACGGCCTTCGCAGGCCCGGTTCCGGATGGCGTCCATCGAGGTGTAGTAGCGGTAATGCCGGCTGCCCTTTTTCGTCACCGTCGGCGTCATGGCGATGCCGGTGGCGGTGAAGATCAGCCCCTTCAGCATCGCCGGGGTTTGCGTGCGGGTGTTGGCGGCCCGCTGGCGCGGGCTCTCCTGCAGGATGGCGTGGACCTGTTCCCATAGCGGCTGGTCAATGATGGCCTGATGCTCGCCGGGGTAGCTGGTGCCCTTGTGGACGGCTTCGCCGATATACACCCGGTTGCGGAAGAGCTTGTACAAGAACCCCTTGTCGATCGGCTTGCCGCGCTTGTTCAGGGCACCGCCCGCTACCAGCTCCCGGGTCAGCAGCGTCGCCGATCCGAGTTCAACAAATCGCTGGAACATGTGCTGGACCGTCGCTGCCTCTGCATCGTTGATTACCAGCTTGCGGTCGACGACATCGTAACCCATCGGCACGAACCCGCCCATCCACATGCCCTTGGCGCGGCTGGCGGCGAACTTGTCGCGGATGCGTTCGCCGGTGACCTCGCGTTCGAACTGGGCGAATGACAGCAGGATGTTCAGCGTCAGACGGCCCATGCTGGTCGTGGTATTGAACGCCTGCGTCACCGACACGAACGTGACCCCGTGACGATCGAACACTTCAACCAGCTTGGCGAAGTCCATCAGCGAACGCGACAGGCGGTCAATCTTGTAGACGACGATGACGTCGACCAGACCGGCTTCGATATCCTCGATCAGGGTTTTCAGCCCCGGCCGGTCGAGCGTGCCGCCCGAGAACCCGCCGTCGTCATAGCGTTCGCGCATGCACGCCCAGCCTTCGGCGCGCTGGCTGGCAACATAGGCCTCGCAGGACTCGCGCTGGGCATCGAGGCTGTTGAACTCCATGTCCAACCCTTCCTCGGAGGATTTGCGGGTGTAGATGGCGCAGCGCAGGCGGCGCCGGGGTGTCAACTCGGTCATGCTGCGTCCTTCCGTTCCCGCAGGCCAAAGAAGCGGTAGCCGTTCCACTGGGTGCCGGTGATGGTGCGCGCGACCGCCGACAGGGATTTGTATTTCCGGCCCTGCCAGTCGAACCCGTCTTTCAGCACAGTGATGACATGCTCGGCGCCATCCCACTCGCGCACCAGCCGGGTGCCGATGACCGGGTTGCGCGGATCGCTGATGACCGATTTTCGGACTTTCTTGCCCTCGACCTCATCGGCAAGCGCGTCCAACAGCTGCCTGATCGGCTTGGATGGTCCGCCCCAGGTCAGTTCCTGAATGCGGTAGGCCAGCCGCTGTTCCAGAAACGGCCGGCTGTTGTTTGGCGCATCGCTGCTGAACAGCTTTCCCCATTCGGACTTCAGTTCCCTGACCGTCATTTCCTTCAGGGCCGCCAGCCTGGCGAGCACCTGCGCATTGTCATCTATCTTCATCATCGTCCTCCGATCCGGGTTTGTGCCCGGGGACGACTGACGCTCTTGGCGGCCGGGATAGCGAGTGAACTATCTCTATCCTCGGCAGATATAGAACTGGACTGTTGGCACATGCGCAGCACGCCGACAGCGAGGATCCGGCCCAACTCGGAAAGCCGGGCATCGGCCGAAAGATCATCGGGCGGCGTGGCATTCGGACCACAGAGGGAGGATTGCATAGAAGGTTCCGCATCAATGGCTGGGCGTCACGGGACGCCGCCTATGCGGATTCATCCCCTGATCAGTTGAGGGGAGAATAAAGTGGGATATATCCCGCGTCAACGCGTGACGGGTATTCAGCTTCCCGCAAAATGCATGTGGGTCAACGCCTACGCTGGAACAGGTTCTGATGCGAACGAAGCACGATCCCGATGATGTTCACGCCTTCGTCGTCATGATTATCCTCGTCCGGGTTACCGATAACGATCGGTTCCTGGAACTCGGCGCGGGTTGATTCCGCACGTAGAATGAAATTGGTGCCGTCATGGTCGAGGCGTTTGCAGGTGAGTTCGTGCAGATCATGCCGATCGCGCTGGACGATCACGATGTCGCCCGGCTGGGGTTCGACAAAACCATAGGACACCCGCAGGCATTCAAGGTCCGAGCCAGGTGCGATGATCTTGTCCATCGAATGACCTTCCATCCGCAGCGCGAACCGTTCGCCGCCTGCGACAGGATTAGGCCCAACCTCAATAAAATAGCAGTCTTCTGCCGCCCAGTCGGTCTGTTCACGCCAGACGCCGGCGGCCACTGCACCAACAACCTTGAGCTGCTCAACGCCGCCAGTCATGCCGACGCGCGGCATCAGAGTGGCGGTCGATGGCACCAGCTGCGCAATGTCCATCTCCAGTGCTTTGGCGAGGCCCAGCACCGTTTCCAGTTGCGGGTTGGCGCTCTTGCCGCGGACGATGTCACGCACCAGATGCGGGCTCTTTCCCGCAGACGCTGCCAGCGAGAGTGATCGCGCATTCCACCTTGATCCGGGGGCCGTAGCCTTTTCCAGGACACTGCGGAGATGCGCGATGTCGAAAAGTGGTTTCTCTGTCATGGCCTTGCATCTAGCATTGCGGGACAGTTCCCGCAATATGCATTGATCAAGCGGGATGAGGATTGAATTGCAGGATATATCCCGTAATAATCGGGACATGACATCGCACCCGCTCCTCTCCGATATCGACGCATTCCTTCGGATTCATAAGCTCAGCGAGAGCGCCTTTGGCCGCCACGCAGTCAACGACTGGAAGCTGATTCGTCAGCTCAAGGCCGGTCGCCGGCTCTGGCCGGACACCGAAGCACGCGTCCGCACCTTCATGATCACCTTTCAGCCGACTCCGCGCCGGAAGAAGGCCGCCAAGTGAGCGGCCCCTTCGAACGCCATGGGCTCGATCATCTGTCGGCGTCCTCGATCAACCTGTTCGTGGCGCAGCCCTCGATGTGGGCAATGCAAAAGCTGATGGGTCGCAAATCGACCGTCGGCCCTGCTGCCCACCGCGGCACATCCATCGAGGCCGGTGTCGAAATGGGATTGTTCGATCCCACCGCTTCGGTTGAGGCCTGTCAGGAACTGGCGATAGCCCGGTTCAACCAGCTGACTGCGCTGTCTGGCAACCCGAATGTCGACAAGGAACGCGCAGCCATTGCCCCGGCCGTAGCTATCGGTCTGGCCGAACTGCGCCAATACGGTGTTCCGGAAGCTGCCGACGGCAATCGCCAGCACCGGATTGAAGTGGCGCTTCCCGGCGTGCCTGTGCCGTTTATCGGCTGGCTCGACTTCTGGTTCCCGGAGCACGGCATCATCGTCGATCTCAAGACCCAGCTGCGGCTGTCGTCCAAGATCTCCGATCCCCATGCCCGGCAGGGCGCGATCTACCACGCGGCCCACGGCAATGCCGAGATCCGCTTTGCTTATGTCACGCCCCAGAAGGTCGGCGTCTACCGGCTCGAGGATCCCCGGTCGCATCTCGCGCGGGTGGTGAGCATTGCCCAGTCGATCGAGCGTTTCCTGTCGCTGTCGGACGACAGCGCGGAACTGACCCGTTCGCTCTCCCCGGACTTCGACAGCTTTTACTGGAACGACCCGGCCGCCCGGCAAGCGGCTGAGGAGATTTGGGGACCATCCCCCGAAGGCGATGCCGCCTGCCTGAATGCGGCTCACTGAGAGAAGAGGAAACAGGATCATGGGTTTCATGACAGCCCCGTCTGGCGGCGGGGATTTCAAGGTGTTTGTCTCGTACAACGCCAAGGCAGGCCGCTGGTATACCAAGCGTGACGGCAAGGACGAACCGCTGTTCGAGGTCACCGACATGACGGCGGTGTTCGACATGCCGGGTCTCAAAACCGGCTGGTTCAAATTCTCCGCCGGGGTCGCGCCGGAAAAGGTGATGGACCCGTCGTTCACGGCAGCAGCTGCCAATCCCGGCCAGGACTTCAAGCGCGGCTTCGTGATCGACCTATTCAGCGACAAGAACCTGCTCGGTGTGCGCGAATTCTCGTCCACGGCCAGCATTGTCATCGATGCGATGAACGACCTGTACGATGCCTGGATGGCAGCGCCCGAAGTTGCCACTGGTCAACTGCCGGTCGTGCGCTGTGTCGGCGTCTTTCCGGTCACCAACAAGCACGGCACCAATTACCAGCCGAAGTTCGAAATCGTCGGCTGGACCGATCGTCCTGAGGCGCTGGGTGAGAGTGACCAGCCGGCAACGGCAGCACCCTCGCAGGTCGCCCAAGCAGCGGCAGCAACGCCGCCGACCCCAGCTGCGCACATGCCGCCGCCCGCTGCCGCTGCGCCGGGCGCACCGCTGTTCTGAGCGGTCATTGGAAGTCCGGACGGCCGCAGCGTCGTCCGGACTTCCCAAAAATCAAGAATGAGAGGGTGCCGTGGCCATGTCGCGCCGGATCGAAATCGGCAGTGTGGATATTGATGCGATCAAGGATCAGTATTCGCTGGCCGAGGTCGTCGGCCGTCATGTTGTCCTCAAGCGCCGCGGCCACCAGCTCATTGGCCTTTGCCCGTTCCACGACGAGCGCACCCCGTCGTTCACCGTCTACCCCCAGGATCAGCGCTACCATTGCTATGGTTGCGCCGCCCATGGCGACATCTTCGACTTCCTTCAGCATATGGAGGGGCTCGACATTCGGGCTGCCGCTGAGCATCTGACGGGCGGGACATTCCCCGTCATGTCGGCGGATCGCGTGGCCGAACTCCAATCCCGGCAGGCGCGGTTCGAGGCTGAACAGGCTGAAAAACGCGATGCGGCCATGCGCCAGGCGCGCGAGCGCTGGATTGCAGCGGACCCGACCTACAGCAGTCATCCCTATCTCGAAGCCAAGGGCATCAAGCCTAATGGCACGCGGCTCGATGGCGCACACATTCTCGTCCCCCTTCATGGCCCAGACGGCAAGATCCAGTCGTTGCAGACGATCGATGCGCGCGGACACAAGCTGTTCTGCTCCGATCTGCCGACTGCCGGCGGGTTGTTCGTCATCGGCCGCAAGATCGGCGAGACACCCGGTCCCGTGCTGGTCTGCGAGGGCTTCGCCACCGGTGCGACGCTGCATGAAGCGACCGGCCGCACCGTCGTCGTGGCGTTCAACGCCGGCAATTTCGTCAAGGTCGCGGAGCTGCTGGCAGCTGCCCATCCAGGTGTGCCATGGATCGCCGCTGGCGACGATGACCGGGGCAAGGCGAAGAACGTCGGCCGCGAAGCCGCGATCGCCGCTGCCCGCATTCTCGGCTGCCCGGCGGTGTTCCCAACGTTCCCAGCCGCCAGCCTCGGCACCGACTTCAACGACATGGCCACGACTTCCGGCATCGAGGCTGTCCGGGCCACCTTCGAAGCCGACAGCGCCGCCAGCCCGGACGTGTTCGAGACCCTCAGCCTCGACGAGATCGACACCATGCCGCCGCCCAGCTGGCGGATCGACGGGCTGGTCCCGGCAAACGGCCTGGTCCTGCTCTATGGCCGGCCCGGCGAGCACAAGACCTTCATCGCCCTCGATATGGTGCTGCGGGTTGCCTACGGCCTCGACTGGCACGGCAAGCCCACCCGCAGGACCGGCGTCCTCTACATCGCTGGCGAAGGCAAATTCGGCATCGGCCAACGCATCAAGGGTTGGCGCCGTGAACATGGGCTGGAAGGCGTTGATGCGCCGTTCAGGCTGCTTCCCGTCGCCGTGCACATGCTCGATCCTGCCAGCATCGAGAAGCTGAAGCGCACGATCGACCAGATCCGGGCGGCGGTGGATTTCGAGATTGGCCTGGTCGTGATCGACACGGTGTCGCGCTCGATCCCCGGCGAGGACGAGAACAGCCAGGAAGCCATGTCGATGTTCATCGATGGCTGCGCTGCCATCCAGCAGCATTGCAGCGGCACGGTGATCGGCATTCATCACGCCGGCAAGGATCTCGATCGCGGCATGCGTGGCTCCACCGTGCTGCTGGGCGGCTGCGATACATCGATCCGGGTCGCCAAGGACGAAGCCACCACGGTCCTGTCGGTCGAGAAACAGAAGGACGGTGAAGAGCTCGACGACCTGCATTTCACTATGAAGGTCGTCGACCTCACCACGGGGCTCGGGGCCGAGCAGTCGACGTTGGTGCCGACGTTGGGCACCGGGGCAACGCCGGTCGGGGAGAAACGCCTCAGCTGGCATCAGATCCGCGAGATATTCCAAGCGATCGATGAGGCCTGGCGTGCCGGTTCACCCTGGTCAGCATTCCCCCATGCCCGGCGCAAGGGGCGGTTCGCTGTCGACCTAATCTCCGACCAATACGGCGTCTCCAAGCGCGAGGCGGAGACCTCCATCACCAAGTGGCAGCAGCACGGTTACCTCGTCACCGAGGCCGGAAAGTTCCACGGCAAGGCCTCTGGACTCAGGGTCGTCAAGTACCTGGAGCCCGACAGATGAGCCTCAAAAACCAGTTGTCGGAAGCAGTCGGAAGCACGGTTTTCCGTCAGTCGGAAGCCTGTCGGAAGACGGCGGAAGCACGGTCGGAAGCCGTCGGAACGCGCAGTCGCTTCCCCCCCATACCCCCTAGGGGCTTCCGACAACGCCCAAGCGCGTCGTCAGCCTCAATTCTCAACAGTGAAAGGAGGGGCGCATGAAAGGCGCGCCACCGACCCGTCATGGTCAGATCAGCGACATGCAGGTCATCATCAATTGCGTCGACCAGCACGGTCGTGAAATGGATCAGCGTTGGGGCATCGGTCGTTTGCCCATGCTGGTGCCGATCGAGTGGGCTGAACGGTTCCACGCCCAGCACAAGCTGTTCAACGCCGCGGTGTGGGAGTTCAATCTCGCGCTCGTGCACCAGCACGGCAATGCCATGCTGCGGGCCTACGACATGCTCGACCAGCTTGCGCGGGAGGCGAATGGTGAACCGCTGCCGGTCGACCAGTGGGAGTTCGAGACGCCGAACGGCCTGGTCATCCTGGTGCGCGACCTGCGCGATACCGGCCGGGCCCAGCGTCATGGCCGCGAAGCCCAGGTCTGGGCGCTCGACGAGATTGCCAACGTCATCCGCTACCACCCGATCCTCGCTGCCGCCAAGGATGCGTTCCCGGGGGCGCAGGTGGTGAGCGTCCGTCCCAGCCGCGCCACCCTCGATCAGCTCGACGACGAACTGTCGGACATCCCGTTCTGATGGAGAAGCCCATGCCCTGAACCATCAGCCCCGACCGGACGACGGCAGCCAGTACCGCCAAGCACCAGGCCGCCGCCGTCCGCACCACGACCGATTCCATTTTCAGGAGAACAATCATGGATGTTCTGACTTTGCCTGTGCCAGCGCGCAGGGCAACCCTGCCGGCCTCCGCGCCAACTATTACAACCGGCGCAATGCTGGCTCTCGACCTTGGTACCAGCACTGGCTGGGCGCTGCAGACGGGCGACGATTTTATCACCAGCGGCACGGTGTCACTCAAGCACACCCGCTTCGACGGTGGCGGCATGCGGTTCCTGCGCTTCCGCCGCTGGCTGGAGCAGCTCGACCTCGATGCAGGGCCGATCGCTGCCATCCACTTCGAAGAGGTGCGTCGGCATGTCGGCACCGATGCCGCCCATGTCTACGGCGGCCTGCTCGCAACGCTCAGCGCCTGGTGCGAGGAGCATCTGGTTGCCTACCAGAGCGTGCCGGTAGGAACGATCAAGCAGTTCATCGCCGGCAAGGGCAATGCCGACAAGGCAGCCGTGATTGCCGCGGTGCAGGCAAAGGGCTTTGCACCCGCCGACGACAACGAGGCCGATGCGATTGCCATCCTGCTCTGGGCCATTGAGACCAAGGGAGGTGTGCGATGACCAGTTGGTCCATTCTCGGGCACACCGCAAAGGTGCTGGAAGAACGCCGCGATGATTACGGCGATCCAGCCGAACAGTTCAAAACCATTGCGGCCCGCTGGTCGATCACCCTCGATATGCAGGTTACCCCGGCGCAGGTCGCGCTGTGCATGATCGATCTGAAGCTCACCCGGCTAACCTATGATCCGCGTCACGCTGACAGCGTCGTTGATGTCATCGGCTACGCAGCCCTGCTGCGGGAGGTGGGATGATGGGCCTGACCTCGAGCATCTACGGCAGCGGCACGCGCCGTGATCCCGAAACCGTAAAACGCGATGGCTGGCGGGAAATGGGGGTATTGGCGGTATCCGCCTGTGATCCGCGCTTGTCCTGGCCCGAGCGTGAACTGGTCCGCCAACTGGGGGAGAAGCTCTACGGCTCCCCCTCGAATGGCAGGAGGTGAGCCATGGCAAAAGGCCGCAAACGCAAAGCCGGAAAGCGGCACTCCTGCGGGAAATTGGTGCAGCCCAGCGGTGCCGAAAGCCAGCGCGAGATCATGGCCACGGTGCTGGATGCCCGGCAGCGCCATTACGGGGTTACAGCCAGGCAGGCCCGGGATGAACGGTTGGGCACGGCGTTGGGACGGTTGGCATTCGCCGGTTCCATCACCGCTGAGCAATATGCTGCCGGTCAGAAATACGGCGAGATCTATCACCGGCACCATGCGGTGATGGGCTGGCCGATGCCGTTCCCGGCTTC
>JACCDU010150697.1_pt1 | contig 11850 bp, 12 predicted proteins | sample 7446081 | NCBI WGS metagenome assembly JACCDU01 (sample SAMN15323447, study PRJNA562643) | freshwater metagenome | isolation source: river surface water | place: USA:Blue River Watershed | collected 2017-08-17 | reverse complement strand
TGCATTGGATCCATCCGGTACACGTGATCTGCACCAAAAACTAAAACATGCTTTGGATCTTCATCATGAATCAAATTGAAGTTTTGCAAGATCGCATCGGCACTACCTGTGTACCAACGTGGTCCTAAACGCTGTTGTGCAGGAACAGGGGTGATGTAATTTCCTAGTAATGAGGACATGCGCCAGGTCGTTGTGATGTGGCGGTCCAGTGAGTGTGATTTGTACTGAGTCAGCACGGCAATCTTGAGCATGTTGGCATTTGCAAGGTTTGATAAAACAAAATCAATTAAACGATATGAGCCACCAAATGGAACTGCCGGCTTGGCGCGATCTGCTGTCAGCGGCATTAAGCGCTTTCCTTCGCCACCAGCAAGAACGATGCTGAGCGGAAGTTGCAGTTTGGCCATGTCTTAACGATAGCCTTTCACCCTTGTCGAAGGAAGAGGAATACAAAGATATGACCGGGTTGAAGGTTGGAATCGTTACCAAAGAGTGGCCACCAGCCATTTATGGTGGCGCTGGAGTCCATGTCCTCCAACTAACGCAAGCCCTTCGCGCAATCAAGGATGTTCATGTCGATGTTCACTGCTTTGGTGGCAAACGAGATGATGCTTTTGGTTACTCACTGCCTGATGGTTTTGCAGATGCAAATCCAGCGGTTCAAGCTTTAGCGATTGATCTTGAGATGGCAACACATCTTGGTCATGTTGATGTTGTTCACTCACACACTTGGTATGCAAACATGGCAGGACATGTTGCCTCGCTTCAACACGGAATTCCCCACATCGTCAGCGCGCACTCGCTTGAACCATTACGTCCTTGGAAATCAGAACAACTGGGTGGCGGCTATCGCATCTCATCATGGGCAGAAAAGACCGCCTACCAAGCAGCAAGTGCAATCATCGCTGTCAGTGATGGAATGCGTGCAGATGTTTTGAAGGCATACCCTGCTATTGATCCAGCAAAGGTTGTCACTATTCGAAACGGTGTGGACACCAATAAGTTTGCTCCTAACCACGATGCATCAGTTCCAGAAAGCTTTGGAATTAATGGGCCGTATGCGATCTTTGTTGGTCGCATAACCCGCCAAAAGGGTTTGGCGCATTTACTACGTGCTTGGAAGGATGTTCCAGCTGAATTTGGTTTGGTGCTAGCTGCCGGAAGTCCCGATGAAGAAGGTATCGGCAATGAAGTTGCCGCATTAATTGCAGAGCTTCAATCAACCCGTAGCAATGTGTGGTGGATTAAAGAGATGCTCCCCCACGATCAGTTGACTGCAATGTTAACGGCGGCGGATTTATTCATCTGTCCTTCAATTTATGAACCGCTTGGAATTGTTAACTTAGAAGCGATGGGCTGTGAAACCGCGGTTTTGGGCTCACGTGTAGGAGGAATCCCCGAGGTTGTTGCCGATAAGGAAACTGGCGAGCTTGTTGATTACAACGGTGAAGCCGCTCCATTTGAAAAAGCTTTAACAGAGTCCATTACTCGTTTAATGTCTCAGCCAGATCTGCTCAAAAAGTATGGCGCTGCAGGTCGAGTTCGTGCTCAAAAACTATTTGGATGGGATGCCGTTGCAGCGTTGACTGTAGATCTCTACCGCCGTGTGATTGCGTAAATGAGTCGTAAATCGCTGTTCCACTTTGTTTTGGTTGGAATTTTATGGGGCATCCCTTACCTATTGATGAAGGTTGCCGTTGAAGATTTTCCACCTGCCGCAGTAGTTGCTGGTCGCACCTTGATTGGTGCCTCTATTTTGATTCCTGTTGCTGTGTATCGCAAAAAGTTTAAAGGCGCGGTATTGGGCTTTAAGTTTGTAGCTTTCTACGCGCTCATGGAGATGATCGGCCCGTGGATCTTGATTACGACCGCAGAGCAAAAGATTAATTCTGGGCTTGCTGGTTTGTTAGTTTCTACCGTTCCAATCTTTGCAACAATCATTACCTCTTTGCGCGGAGATCATTCAGTGTGGCAGTTCAAGCGAATCGTTGGAATTGTTGTTGGATTTGTTGGTTTGATCCTGGTTGTTGGTATTGAAAGTCTTACTGGAACCAGTGATCCACTTTCAATCGCGATGGTGATTCTGGCTTCAATGGGTTACGCATACGCGGTAATTATGGTGACCTCTAACCTGCCATTAGTAGATGGCATTGCGATTAACGGTCTAGCGATGGCGCTGACGACAATCTTCTGGGCACCGGTAGCTATTGCTCAGTGGCCAGCTCGTATCTCGATGGATTCAGCGTTATCGCTGATTGCGCTCGGAGTATTCAGTACAGCCTTTGCATTCATCTTATTCTTCAAGGTCATGGAGGAGATTGGACCTGCGCGAAGTTCACTGGTTACTTACTTGAACACCGCAGTTGCAGTCGTTCTCGGTGTAATTATTTTGAGAGAGCCATTGACTGCGGGAATCATCATAGGTTTGCCACTTGTGTTGGTCGGTTCATATCTTGCAAGCAGGAAGAGCCAAGAAAAAGCGGTTAGTTAAGCCTTTTCTCCGAATCCAAGTTTTGCAAGCAGCTTTGGATCTTTCTGCCACTCCTTTGAAACCTTGATGTGAAGTCCAAGGAAGATTTTGGCGGCAAGTGCGCGCTCAATATCTGCTCGCGCACGAATCCCGATCTCCTTTAAGCGAGCTCCCTGATGTCCCAACAAAATAGCGCGTTGGGTATCGCGCTCCACGTGAATCGTTGCGTGAACATCGAAAAATGGGCGTGAACCCTTTTCCTCTCGCTCACCGAATTCATCAATTGTGACAACGATGGAGTGCGGAAGCTCTTCACGAACATCTTGCAGAGCTGCTTCTCGGATGAACTCGCAGATTAACTGCTCAATAGCCTGATCACTTGTTGTTCCCTCTGGATAGTACTGAGGGCCTGCCGGAAGGTTCTTTCCAATAAGTTCATTGAGCAGATCTACCTGATCATGAATTGCAGCCGAGACCGGAATGATCTCATCCCAGACAAAACCTTCGGCGATCTTCATGATGCCAAGCAATCGAACCGCTAGCTTTTCCTTGGAAATCAAATCTGTTTTTGTGATGACAGCAAACTTTTTAGCCTTTGGGTGCTTTGCGATTTCGGCAGCGATAAAGGTGTCACCAGCGCCAGATGTTTCATCCGCCGGAATACACATGATCACGATATCGACCGAGTCCATGCTCTGATCAACAACTTGATTCAGGCGCTGACCTAATAAAGTCTTAGGCTTGTGAACACCTGGAGTATCTACAAGCACCGCTTGGAATTCGGGGCGGTGAACAATGCCGCGGATCGCTGTGCGAGTTGTGTTGGGATGATGAGAAGTAATTGCGATCTTGCTACCAACTAAAGCGTTAATCAAAGTTGATTTACCAACGTTAGGGCGGCCAACAATGGCCACAAAGCCCGAACGGAAATCACTCATAGCCTTATTCTCTCATCAATTGGCGCCGACAAACTCCACAGCATCTGCGACAGATGTAACGATCTCTGCAGCTCTTTCTCCAATCAAGCGATGACACCCTTCGCTTGTCGGAGATGTAATAGCTCCTGGAATCGCCATAACCGGTCGAAAGATCTCCGCCGCATCACGTGCGGTTCGCAATGATCCGCTGCGAAAGGCAGCTTCAACCACAAGGGTTGCTTTAGAAAGCGCGGCAATCAAACGGTTGCGAGTTAAGAATCGATTGGGAAGTGCTCTGTGCCCCGGCATGAACTCAGTCACCATCGCACCTGACTCGCAAATTTCAGCAAACAATCTGGTGTTTCCCGCTGGGTAGTTAATATCAATGCCAGATGCAACAACCGCGACCGTTACCCCTTCGGCAATCAGCGCACCTTTATGTGCATAGGAATCAATTCCGTAAGCTCCCCCGCTAACAATTGCCCACTCACGATCTGCAAAACCTGCAGCAAACTCACCGGCAATTCTTGCCCCATACGATGTTGGATTACGTGTTCCTACTATCGCCAACGAAGGCTGGTGCAGTGCGTTGATATTTCCTTTAAGGATTAAACCAATGGGAGGAGCTGCAAGATCGTTGAGTTGTTCTGGCCAATCCTCATCATCTGGCGTAATCAGGCGGGCATAGTGTTTATCTATTTCAGTCAGGATTTTGTCACCATTGGTTTCGCGCAGATTAGTAATCAACTTTTCATACTTGATCGGGTCATATCCACCGTTTAGTAACTTGTTGTACACCGCAAGTGCGCCGTGAGTTGAAATCTCTGCACACCAAAAGGTGTGACCACCTTCGACAACGCTAAACAAACAAGCTCGCGCCAACTGTTCATTCATGCTTCGACCTTTCCTCTCATGGCATGTGCGGCTTCAACATCTTCCATCGTTGGAACGGGATGTCCATGTAAATCAGCAAAACTCCATGAGGTTCGAATGATTTTATGAAGTCCTCGCGCTGTGATCTGCTCTCGATCTAACTCATCATGCAGAAAGTTCATCGCCTTACGTTCTGGTTGAAAGGAAGATCGCAAGGCACGGGCTGGAATCTGCGAGTTCAAACTCCACCCCATTCCAGCAAAACGTTTTTCAGCAACTGCACGAGCTTTGATGACACGTTGCCTGATCGCGTCACTAGTTTCACCAAGTTCATTGCGGGCCATATCTACCCGCCCAACAGGTTCAACCTGAACTCGTAAATCAATGCGATCCATTAAAGGCCCTGAAAGTTTTCCTAAGTAACGTCGCACCTGTTGTGATGTGCAGGTGCAGTTACGACCACGTCCGGTGAACTTGCCACAAGGACATGGATTAGCGGCTAACACCAGGAGAAACTGGGCGGGAAAGGTTAGATTTCCAACGCTTCTGGCGATAGTTACAGTGCCTGATTCCAGCGGTTGTCGTAAGGAATCTAAAACTCCGGGTCCACATTCAGGGGCTTCATCAATAAAGAGAACACCGTAATGTGCAAGAGAACATGCACCTGGCTTAATAACATGCGAGCCTCCCCCGACCATGGCGATGCGTGTTGTTGTGTGATGCGGAGAAACTATGGGTGCAAGCAATGACAGTGGTGAACGTTGAGTCAACGTGCCTGCAATGGAGTGAACCGCTGTTACCTCTAATGCTTGTTCAATAGATAACGCCGGCATGATGGTTGGAATTCGCTCGGCGATCATGGTTTTTCCTGCTCCGGGTGGGCCGATCAACAAGATGTGATGACCGCCAATCGCTGCAATCTCGGCCGCCAAACGCGCAGCTGATTGCCCTGCAACATCTGCAAAATCTAACCGGGTATCGGTTTGTTCCCACTGCAGATCAATCTCTTGAACAACTTCACGTTCACCAGTGCGAAGCCAACGCAACACTTGTTTCAGATGCTCCATGGGAACAATAGTCATTGCTTGCATGAGCTGTGCTTCTTCAAAGTTTGCCGCAGGTACAACCGCTGTACGAATACCTGCTTTATAGGCGGCCATCAATGCCGGTAGGACTCCGCGCACCGAACGAATTCTGCCATCCAGCGAAAGTTCACCAAGAAACAAAAGTTCGGCAATCCTGTCGCGAGGCACCGTGTCATGTGCAGACAACAGTGCAATACAGATCGCTAAATCAAAACTAGACCCACTCTTTGGCAACCAAGCAGGTGAAAGCGAAACCGTTACCTTTCGATTGGGCCAAACTTCGCCACAGTTAACAATTGCACTACGGACGCGATCCCGGGATTCGGATAGCGCAGCATCTGGCAATCCCAGCAATGCATAACCCGGTAAACCATCTGCGATATCAACCTCGATCGTTACAAGATGGCCCTCTAAACCTTGCAGGGCAACTGAATGTGTCAGCGCAAGAGTCATAGCAACTTCTCGCGGTATTCAATAGAAAGCCTTCCATCTGGCTGTACTAAAACCGCCGCTACATCGATTTGGTACTCGCACCCTAAGCATCCATGTGTGGCTAACCAGGCAAGGGCTAAACGTTGCATGCGATGGGCTTTATCTCGATTGATCGCTTCGAAGGGATGACCAAATGCAACTGAACTACGAGTCTTAACCTCCACAAATGAAAAGATTCCAGTGGGATTAAGGGCGACGATATCTATTTCGCCTTCTCGTATTCGCCAATTTCTTTCGATAACTTCGTAGTGACGATCAATTAGATAATGAGCAACCGCTTCTTCGCCAAGCGCACCAGTACTTTGATTATTCTTTGTCTTCATGATCAGGGAGGATAAATTCCCCGATCATGGGCAAGTGCAGCGCTGAACTTACTTGTGGATTAGGGCAGCAACATTGGCAAAGGAGCGACGATGTTGTGCACACGGTCCATGCTCATTGAGCGCTTTCGTGTGCGCAGCTGTTATGTACCCCTTGTGACCGGCAAAGCCATACAGCGGAAATTCAATGTCCATATCGCGCATGATGCGATCACGAGTTACCTTTGCGATTACCGACGCGGCGCTAATCGACACAACTACTTGATCGCCTTTCCAGACAGCAAGGTTTGGAACGCCTAATCCTTCGATCGCATATCCATCAGTTAAAACATAGGCGGGTTCAACACTTAAACCCTGAACCGCTCGGCGCATTCCATCTAAATTTGCTGCGTGCACACCACGTGAATCAACCTCGTTGGCAGGAACAATGACAACACTGACAGATGCTGCGACCTGATGGATTAAATCAAAAACCGCATCACGCTTATTTTCCGGAATCTCTTTGGAATCACGAACAACAGCAAGCTCTGCTGCAAATGGATCATTGAGAACAACTGAAGCGATGACAAGAGGGCCTGCACATGCTCCACGACCTGCTTCATCAACACCTGCAATCGGTGAGATTCCCGCATTGGTTAAAAGCTGTTCGATAACCTTCATAAGGTTACTTATTTAATACATCAACTCTTGGAACATATGTGATGTGCTTGAAGGGCCAGATGACTCCAACTACACGCCCGCTCACCTTTGATTCAGGAACAAAGCCCTTATTAATATCCTCTTGGTGATAGCGAGAATCTGCACTTGCTCCGCGGTGATCTCCCATTACCCATAACTTGCCCTTGGGAACGGTGACATCAAAGTTCATTTCTGATGGCTTATTGCCAGCAAAGATATAAGGCTCAGTAACTTCAACGCCGTTGATACTTAGCTTGCCATCTTTGGTACAGCAGACAACACGGTCGCCGCCAACACCAATGACACGCTTTACTAAGTACTGCTTGGCAGGGTTGGGAAGAACTCCAACAGTTACAAGTGCGCTTTTTGCCTTTGCAACATACTTATTTGTTGAGTAATCAATGATCTCTGGAAGCCAGTTATTGGGATCGCGGAATACAACTACATCTCCACGCTTAATGGTGTTTGAAATAAAAGGAACTTTGTTTACTGCAACGCGATCCTTGATTTGCAGTGTGTTTTCCATTGATCCAGATGGAATATAGAAAAACTGCACTAAGAATGTCTTGATAAATAAAGAGACAACAAGTGCAACGACAACAAGGATTGGGAGCTCCTTAAGGAGCGATCCCTTATTACGCATTGAAGAGATTATTCAGCTTTTGGAGCTTCAGCTGCTTCTTCAGCAGCTGGTGCATCAGCAACTGCTTCTGCTGCAGGTGCTTCGACAACCGCTTCTGCTGCAGGTGCTTCCACAACTGCTTCTGCTGCAGGTGCAACTTCCGCTACAGGCTCAGGAATAACTACTGGTTCGGACACTGGAGTTGAAAGAATTCCATCGCCGTAACCCTCGACGCCATCGCGCTTTTCGCGAATCTTTGCAGCCTTACCGCGTAGATCGCGTAGGTAGTACAGCTTGGCGCGACGTACTTCGCCCTTCTTTACTAACTCGATCTTTTCAATAACAGGTGTGTGAACTGGGAAGGTACGCTCAACGCCAACGCCGTATGAAACCTTACGGATTGTGAAGGTCTCGCGAACGCCATCACCTTGGCGACGGATTACTACACCCTGGAAAACCTGAAGACGGCTCTTGTTACCTTCGATAACGCGAACATGGATCTTGAGCTCATCACCAGCACGGAACTGTGGGATGTCTTTGCGCAGCGATGCTGCATCTACGGCGTCAAGAATGTTCATATTCGGATCCTTTTGTCATTTCTATTAAGCACGCGCTTTGGCGGTGCAGAATGCGTATTGTGCCATAGCCACGCTCAGAACCGTAAATCGGCCTCTAGCGCTCAGCCTTACTCCGGGATCTGAGCGTTAAGCGCCTCAAAGAGGTGGGGGCCAGCGGCGACGGTCAGATTGAGCCCATGCCATGGACGGGTGGTCACAATCGCACCCGCTTCACGGGCGATCAGCTCTGCGGCAGCTAGATCCCATTCATAGAGTCCTGTTTCAAAGTAACCATCGACTAATCCAGTCGCCACATGGCAGATATCAGCAGCGGCTGATCCAATGCGACGAAGATCTCGAATCTGCGGAAGCAAAACATTCACAATCTTTAACTGCTCAATTCGGTTTTTCACATCGTAAGCAAAGCCCGATGACAATAAAGCCCGATTGAGTTCGACTGGTTCGTTGCAAGCGATATTCACATTATTGAGGAATGCTCCCCCATCTTTGCTTGCATGCCAGGTTGAATTAACAGTTGGTGAATGAACAACGCCGACCAAGGTTCCATTTTCATCTTTTGCAGCGATGCTAATCGCCCATCCAGGTAATCCGTAAAAGTAATTAACAGTGCCATCTACCGGATCAATAACCCAGGTGATCCCACTTTTGCTGGCACGTGATGTTCCCTCTTCTCCGATAATTCCATCATCGGGACGTGCCGCCAAAATACTTTCGACAATTAACTTTTCACTTGCATGATCCATTTGGGTTGCAATATCAATTGCCGTTGATTTAACTGTTAAGTCCCATGAAGCGGGACGATCGACCAACAAATCTCCAGCTTGACGCGCAATCTTTAATGCAAGTTGAAGTAGCTCATTGGTATCTGTCATAACCGCAGTCTAATGGCGGGATAGACTCTTGCCTATGTTCTCAGGGTACTTAACGCTATTTAGAACCCCTGGGGCGCTGAAATTTTCAATTCCTGGCGTAATTGCACGCATGCCAATTTCGATGGATTCACTTGCACTTATTTTCATAGTTGTCGCCGTTAGTGATTCATATGCAATTGCCGGTGCTTTGAGTGCAACCGCATCGGTAGTTATGGCCCTGGCAACTCCGCACTGGTCAAGGGTTGCAGATCGCATTGGTCAAAGTGCAATGCTGGTCAGAGTTATTCCCGTCAAGGTTATTGCCTTTTGTGCATTTACTGTATTGGTGCTGAATGAAACACCTGTGTGGACCTGGTTTGTATCTATCTTTATCGCTGAAGCATTTTCAGTAAATACTGGTGGACTTGTTCGTCGACGTTGGTTACACATTTTGAGTCCAGATAAAACAACAACGGCGGAGGATGAACAAGACCGACACATCGTTAATACCGCTTACTCATTTGAAGCACTGATGGATGAGGTTGTCTTTATCCTGGGGCCAATCATCGTCACCGCTTGTGCAACCTCTATCGCACCTGCTGCGGGCATCATTTCGGGAATCATCTTTGTGGCTATTGGTTTTCCATTATTTATTATGGCCAAAGAGACCGAGCCACCTGCTAATCCAAAGCGAATCGTTGATCCACATCCAGCTGTTATTCGAAACAAGCGGGTACAAGCGGTAGTTCTTCCCACCACATTATTGGGCGGCTTCTTCGGATCTATCGCAATTGTCACCGTTGCCTTTGCTGAGTTCCGCGGGCAAGAAGCACAATCTGGAATCCTGTTAGCGATTTGGGCGGCTGGTAGTGCAGTTGCCGCTGTTATCAACGGGGTCATTAAATGGAAGTTAACAAGTGCGGCTCGCTTCTTAATCTTTCTCTTTGCGTTAACTGTTCTTTCGATTCCGATGTTGTTTGCACATTCAATTACCTGGCTAGCGGTTGCGCTCTTCTTTAACGGTTTTGCGATCGCTCCCCTTGTTATTAATGCTTACGGTGTTGCAGAAGGTGCGGTTCCGCCAGATCAAATCACTGAAACTTTGACCTGGGTCGTTGCAGGTATGCCTATGGGCGGTGCAATTTCTAGTGCGCTATCTGGCCAAATCATCGACCGCTTTGGTGCGGACATCGCATTTTGGGTACCTCTGGGATTCATGATCGCGGCATGTGCAGCCACACTTCCGTATTTCCAGACTTATAAGGGGCTTATCGGCTACCCTCGTGCTCGTGACTGAGCTACGACTTAATGGAAAGACCGAGGATGGTCTCTACCTTTCATTACATGACAATGACGGACAGGAATACACGGTTCGTGTTTCTGACACATTGCGTGCAACTGTAAATCAGCAACGTTTGATGGCGGTTCCAGCAAGTGATGAACCAAGTATTTCAATTAAAGAGATTCAGCGGTTGTTGCGTGCGGGACAGACAGCAGAGCAAATCGCACGCGAAAATGACACAACAATTGAAAAGGTTGAACGTTTCGCAGGTCCTATTCTCTCTGAACGTATCTACATTATTGATCAAGCGCAGCAAATTGCGATCCGTAAAGAAGGTGGCCGCGATGCGGTTACTTTGCTCGGAGTTGTTATCTCACGTTTAGCACCACGCAACATCGATTCATCTGAACTTTCCTGGGACACATGGCGTCTCGAAGATGGAACCTGGACGATCGAACTTCACTACCCAAACACATCAGGTGTCGGAATTGCGCAGTGGAGCTTTGATGCAACTCTTCGCACCGTGACAGCTATGGATGAGAATGCGCGTTGGATGATGGGTGATGAGCCTGCTCCTCGCCAACTTCCAACCGCCGCTCTTATCCCCACCGAGTCTTCTCACCCCTCCGAGCGCCGCATCATCGATGTGTACAGCGAGTTCCGCAAGGAAGATGTTCAGGATGAGATTGAAGAAGAGATCGAACCTATTCGTGAGGTTCCACGCTTAGCTGTTATTCGCGAAGAGCCAGATGATGAAGCATCACGAGATGGAATCACCGCACGTGCAAAGGTTCCAAGCTGGGATGAAATCATGTTTGGCATCAAGCCTGAGGACAAGTAGTTAACTCAGCGTTGTTGTAAGTAATCCAACCTGAGATTCAATTTCACTATCTGAACCATGATGTCCAACCATTGCACCTTCTTTATCTGCGCGTTCTGGATCTAGTAAAACCAATCCCCCACGAGCAATTGCAATTACCTCACCCATTCGATCAACGGCATCAGCGCTCAACTGAGCACCAAATAGATCGCTAGAAATAGCATGTTCGCGGGTTAATACCAAAGCTTTTTCCTGCAAATACTGTTGCCACAATGAAGCGACATCAACACGTGCTTGCACTGAATCACTCTCTAGATACAGATGGCGAGCACGTGGTTCTCCAGCAATAACACTGACACCGGTTAACAACGGGTTGTCCTGACCAATGATGATTTTTTCCTCAACATTAATCATTCCGTGATCAGAGGTGACCCAGATACGGGTTCCCTTTGGTACTTCCTTCATTAACTGTGAAACCATTTGATCAATTGCAGAAAGTGCGGCAATCCACTTATCGCTACCGACACCATCGGAATGTCCAGCGTTATCTAAATCATTGACATACAAATAAACAAAGGATGGCGTTTTCTGCAGTGCTTGCTTAGTTTCGCTGACTAAATCCGCAACTACATTTGCGCCTTTGTACTCTGCTCCGCGAAAAACCGCTCGGGTGAATCCAGAGTTTTCATAACGCTTGGCAGCCACATGGGTTACTGAGATTCCAACTTTAACTGCGCGTTGAAATAAAGTTTCGACTGGTTGCCAGTTTTCGGGATCTACTCGTTCATCCCATTTCAAAGCATTGAGCAATCGACCACCACTGCGTGGAACTTGAACTGTGTATCCCAACATTCCATGCACG
>JACCDU011171700.1_pt1 | contig 11851 bp, 12 predicted proteins | sample 7446081 | NCBI WGS metagenome assembly JACCDU01 (sample SAMN15323447, study PRJNA562643) | freshwater metagenome | isolation source: river surface water | place: USA:Blue River Watershed | collected 2017-08-17 | reverse complement strand
TCAGATTCCGAAGGCGTCGTCGCCGACGATGGTGTTGACCAGGCAGCCGATGCCGTCGATCTCGGTGACGACTTCATCGCCCACGTTGACGTTCACCACGCCGTCTGGCGTGCCGGTAAGGATGATGTCACCGGGCTGCAGTGTCATGAATCCGCTGAGGTAGGCGATCAGCGCCGGGATGTCGTGGATCATGTGCGAGGTGTGGCCCTCCTGGGTCACCTGCCCGTTGACCCGCGTGCGCAGGGCCAGCGCGTGCGGGTCGGGCACGTCGGCGGCGTCGACAAACCAGGGGCCCAGCACCGTGCAGGTGTCGCGGTTCTTCACCCGCAGGTTGGGGCGGTACCAGTTTTCCAGGTAGTCGCGGATGGCGTAGTCGTTGCACACCGTGTAGCCGGCGACGTGGCGCATGGCGTCCTCGCGTCGAACCTGGCGGGCCGTCTGGCCGATGACGACGGCCAACTCGCACTCGTAGTGCATGAAGCTCACGCCCGCGGGTCGGCGGGTGTAGCCGCGGTGACCGATCAGCGCGCCCGGGCCCTTGAGGAAGGCCAGGGGCTCGTCGTCCGCGCGTACGGTGAGCTCCCTGGACAGTTCCTTCACATGGTCGGCGTAGTTCAGACCCAGGGCGATGACGGTGCCGACGTTGACTGGCGGCAACCAGACGACGGCGTCTTCGGGCAGCACGCGGCCATCCTCGAGTTGCAGGCCGCGCAGGTGCGGGGTGGCGGTGTGCAGGGCCCCGCCGTAGGCGACGCGTGCGGTCTTCATGCGCGGGCCTCCCGCGCGGTGGCCAGTGCGGCGATGGCGCCCTCGAGCGCGGGCAGGCCCGCGATCTCGATGCGCCAGGACTGGCCCGCGCGCACCAGCGGTGCGCCGTGGCTGGCCCCGAGCAGCAGCACGTCGCCGGGTCGCAAGGTCATGAAGGCGGTGACATCCGCCAGAAGCTGCGCCACGCCGCGCACGCGGCCGGCGGTGGAGGCCGCCTGCGCGGGCTGGCCGTTCACGCTCACGCGCACGGCCAGGGCATCGGGGTCGGGCACGGCGGACGCCGGGGTGATGCTAGCGCCCAGCACGCAGCTGCCGTCACGGGCCTTGAAACGCAGGCTCGGGCGGTAGTAGCTGGCATGCGGCAGGCTCAGGTCGGCCACTGCGAGGTAACCGGCCAGGTGCGACACGGCCTGCGAGGCGGGCACCCGGCAGGCGGTGCGTCCGATCACTAGGCCCAGGTGCGCGCCCAGCTCGAAGGCCGCCTCGCCTGCGGGCAGTTCGGTACAGCTGCCGGCAGCGGCCAGCGTGTTGCGGGGCTTCACGTAGAGCACCGGCGCCTGGGGCGGCGCCTTGTAGGGGGGCTGGTTCGCCGCATCGCCCAGGGCCGCGACCAGGGCCGGGTCGTCGGCCAGCGCGCCGTACACCGTGCCGGACAGGCCCAGGCCGGCCAGGGCCGGGGGCAGCCCGGCCTGGACCAGCGGGTTGAGGAGGACAGAAGTCGCTAACATATGAGCAGTGTATTCGTTCACGTGTGAGTGATGCAAGAATGGCGGTATCCGCGCGGATGCTGCGAACCTTCGATTGACCCCTATGTCCCAGGCCTCTTCTGCCCGCGCCCCGTTCGCGAACCGCAACCTGCCGCTGCTGCTGCTGCTGGCGCGCGAGAGCGTGATCCGCCAGTTCCGTCCGGTGCTCAATGCGCACGGCGTGACCGAGCAGCAATGGCGCGTGCTGCGGGTGCTGGCCGAGCGCGGACCCACCGAGCCGCGCGAGCTCGTGCTGCTTTGCGGCATCTCCAGCCCCAGCCTCACCGGCATGCTGGCCCGCATGGACGACCTGGGCTGGGTGGCGCGCAAGCCCATGGCCGGCGACCAGCGCCGGGTGCTGGTGTCCACCACCGCCAGGAGCCGCGCCCTGGCCGGGCGCATCGCGCCCCAGGTGGACGCGATCTACGAACGCATCGAATCGCAACTGGGCAAGGACTTCAAGCAGCAGCTGTACGCATCGCTGGACCGGCTGATCGAGGACCTGGGCGTGACCGGCGAAGAGGACGAGTGAGGCGGGACCTCCCGCAGCCAGCCGGCTTCAGCCTGGAGTGAAGCCGCGCGCGAGGGCACGCACGACCTCGGCCGCCGGTGCCGCGCGGCATCCGGTGCGGTTCGTGCCTGACCACAGGGGCGTGAAGTCGCCCCGGCCCTGTGCCTCGGCCGCGGCGCGCAGCGGGCCGATCGCCCCGGAGGCCAGGGGAAAGGGCGGGGCCGCATCGCTGACCGGTCCCTGCTCGCGCATGACGCGGTTGACGATGCCGCGCGCGAGGCCGCCGGTGAACAGGTTGGTCAGCGCCGTCGGCGCCTGAAGGTCCGCCAGCGCCGCGCGATGCACCGCCGGGGTGTTGGCCTCGTCACAGAGCAGGAATGCCGTTCCGGCCTGCACCGCGCAGGCGCCCGCGGCCATCGCCGCGCGCACGCCCGCCGCTTCCGCGATGCCGCCCGCGGCGATGACCGGAATCTCGAGGGCCGCCACGACCTGCGGCAACAGTGTCGCCGTGCCCGCCTGCAGCGCCGGATCCTTGTCCAGGAAGTGCCCGCGGTGCCCGCCCGCTTCCAGGCCCTGCGCGATGACCGCGTCCGCGCCGTTCGCCTGCAGCCACAGCGCCTCGCGCACGGTGGTGGCCGAGGACAGCACGCGCGATCCCATGCGCTTCACGCGCGCTAGCAGCTCGGGCGCGGGCAGCCCGAAGTGAAAACTCACGAAGGCCGGATGAAAGTCCTCGAGCACCTCGGCGGCCTCGTGGCTGAAGGGCCGGCGGCTGGCGCCTGCGCCGGGCGGCGGGGCCTGCAGCCCGAGTTCGGCGTAGTAGGGGGCCAGTGCCGTGCGCCAGCGGGCTTCGCGCGCCGGATCCGGCGCCGGCGGCGTGTGCACGAAGAAGTTGACGTTGTAGGGGCGGCCGCTGGCGTGCAGCAGGCGCAGCTCACGCTCGAGCGCGGCGGCATCGAGCATGGCCGCAGGCAGCGACCCCAGGGCGCCGGCCTCGCCCACCGCGATCGCCAGTCGCGCGTCCTGTGCGCTGGCCATGGGGGCCTGGATCAGGGGCAGGGCGGTTCCCAGGAAGGTGGCGTCGGTCATGCCTCGATTCTGGCCCACGCGTCATCCTGAAAGGGTATTTCCGAATGCAGCGCCCCCCGGCGCGTGCCTAGACTGGCCTGATCACGCAAAAGAACAGGAGACATCCTTGACCGCTCTTTCCCGCATCTTCAAGGCCGTCGTCGCCGGGGGCGCATCGGCATTCGCATTGCTCGCCGCGCCGCAGGCGCTGGCGCAGGCCTATCCCTCGAAGCCGATCCGGATGGTCGTGCCCTTCCCCGCAGGCGGCACGACCGACGTCGTGGCGCGCATCGTCGCCCAGCGTATGAGTGAATCCATGGGCCAACCCGTCACGGTGGACAACCGGGGCGGCGCGGGTGGCGCGATCGGCGCGGACATCGTGGCCAAGGCTGCCCCCGATGGCTACACCATCCTGATGCACAACCTGACCTTCCCCTTGTCCTCGGTCGCCCAGACCCTGAACAAGCGTTCGCCGTTCAATCCCGATACCGACTTCGCGGGTATCTCGATCGCGGTGTACGTGCCCTTCATGCTGACCGCAAACCCGAGCGTGCCAGCCAAGGACATCAAGGAACTGGCGGCGCTCCTGAGAAGCCGCAAGGACCTCCAGTACAACTACGGATCGACCGGCCCCGGGTCCGCGGTCCACGTGCTGGGCGAAGCGTTCAAGCGTGAAGCCAAGGTCGACATGCAGCACATAGGCTTTAAGGGCGCCGCCCCTCTGAAGCAGGAGCTGCTCGCCGGTCGTATCCAGATCGGCGGTGACCAGCTGTCCACGTCGCTGGCGGAGATCCGCGCCGGCACCCTGCGCGCCCTGGCCACCACGGCCTCCAAGCGCGTCGCCTCGCTGCCGGACGTGCCGACGGTGCGGGAGCAGGGCTTTCCGATGCTGGAGCTGGAAGGATGGAACGGTCTGTTCGCGCCCGCCAAGACGCCCCGTGAGATCATCGACCGCCTGAACCGCGAAGTGGTGGCCGCCGTGCGTCACCCCGACGTGGTGCGGCGCCTGGCCGAACTCGGCGCCGAGGCGGTGGGCTCGACCCCCGCCGAGCAGGACGCGATCTTCCGGCGCCAGATGGACCAGTTCCGCTCCATCATCCAGGAGATGAAGATCACCGACTGAGCGGCGCGGGAAGGGGTGCCTTTCAGCGCCCCTGCGCCAGCCACCAGACGGGATACTGCGCGCAGTCGGCGCCGTCCAGGCCCGCCGCGGCCGCCGCGTCCAGCTGGCGCAGGGCCAGCTCGGTCAGGGGCATGGCGCGCCGGGTGGCCTGGCCCTGATCGAGCATGGTGCGAACGTCCTTGCGCATCGTCGCGACGTTCACGGTGACGGTGCCGTTCACCTCGCCCGCGAGGGCCTGCGCCATCATGGGTCCGCGCACCTTGAGCATGTTCGGGCCGCCCGAGGAATCCGAGAAGATGTCGATGACCCGCTGGGGGTCCAGCCCCAGGGGCTCGATCAGTGACAGGGCTTCGGAGAACGTCTGCCAGTACACCATCAGCGGCAGGTTGACCGCCAGCTTCATGGTCGATCCCGCGCCGTGGGGGCCGACGTGCTCCACCCGCTTGCACAGTTGCTCGAGCACCGGCCGCACGCAGCCGAGGACTTCCGCGTCGCCGCCGGCGAACCCGATCAGCTTGCCCTCCTTGGCCGGCCCCACGCTGCCGCCGACGGGGCACTCCAGGTAGGCCGCGCCTGCCTGGCCAGCCCGCTGCGCCATCTCGGCCTGCTTGGCGGGCTTGACCGTGCTCATTTCGATGAAGACGCAGGAACCGCCCGCGGCGAACAGGCCATCGGCCGCGAGGTAGACGTCGTCGAGTGCCTGCTCGTTGGTCAGGAGGCTGATCACTACCTCGCAGCCGGTGGCTAGCGCCCGGGGCGTGTCGGCCCAGGCCAGTCCCGCATCGAGCAGGGGCTGGGCGCGGGCGCGGGTGCGGTTCCAGACGGTGACCTCATGGCCGAGGGATGCGAGCCGCGTCGCGATGACGCTGCCCATCTTGCCGGTGCCGGCGATGCCGATGCGCATGGGGGTCTCCTGCAGTTGTTTTTGTGCAGGGACTTTAGCCGAACGGCACGCCGAGGCCGGCGTGCGGATCGCCCGCGCTCAGGCCGCGCGGCGCGCGTCCAGCGTCCAGCCGGCCGGGGCCTGCGAGGCCAGCACCAGCAGGCCGCCGACGACGGCGATGTTCTTGAAGAACATCAGCTGCTGCACGAAGGCCTGGTCGGCCGGCACCGCCCAGAAGGCGTGGAAGAAGACCGTGGCCACCGCGGTGAACACCGCCAACGCCAGCGAGGCCAGGCGGACCTGGAAGCCCGCGATCAGGGCCAGGGCGCCGGCCACTTCGACCACGATGGCGACCACCGCCGCCAGGCTGGCCAGGGGCAGGCCCACCGAGTTGATGTAGCCCACGGTGCCCTCGAAGCCGCTGATCTTGCCCAGGCCGGCAGGCAGGAACAGGGCGGCCAGCGCGAGGCGGCCCACGAGGTTCAGGACGTTGTTGAATTTCAAGTCAGTGGTGTCGGACATGGCGGTTTTTCCGTGAAGTCAAAGTTGAATGAAGAACCCCGCGGCCCAGTCGCTTTCGCTGCGGGCGGCAGGGGATGGCGGGACTTTATTTGTCTTGCGCCAGGAGATAAACACGTCCAGATAAGATGGACTGTTAAATAAACAGAGCGAATCACGGAGTTCACCATGGACCGGTTCCAGGAAATGACCGTCTTCACCGCTGTCGTCGAGGCGGGCAGCTTCGTCGGCGCTGCCGATGCCCTGGGGATCTCCAAGGCCGTGGCCTCGCGCCTGGTGGCCGAACTCGAGGCGCGCCTGGGCGTGCGGCTGCTGCACCGGACCACCCGCAAGCTGTCGCTGACCGAGGAAGGCCGCACCTTCCATGCGCTGTGCCAGGCGGTGCTGGCCGACGTCCAGGAAGCCGAGGCGGAGATCACCGCGCGCGCCGGCCAGGCCCAGGGTCTGCTGAAGATCAACGTGCCGGTGACCTTCGGCGTGATGCACCTGGCGCCGCTGTGGGGTGACTTCATGGCGCAGAACCCGCAGGTGTCGCTGGACGTCACGCTGTCGGACCGGTTCGTCGACCTGGTCGAAGAGGGCTACGACCTGGCGGTGCGCATCGGCCGCCTGGGCAATTCGTCCCTGATCAGCCGGCAGCTGTCGTCCACGCGCATGGTGCTGTGCGCCTCACCGGGCTACCTGGCGGCGCACGGCGAGCCGGTCCACCCCGACGACCTCGCGCGCCACGCGGTGCTGGGGTACAGCCTGGCCTCCACCGGTGACGTCTGGGAGTTCACCGGGCCCCAGGGCGCGGTGTCGGTGAAGGTGCACCCGCGCCTGCGCACGAACAGCGGCGACACCTGCGTGCAGGCGGCCCTGCACGGGCAGGGGGTCATCCTGCAGCCCACCTTCATGGTGCAGCCGCACCTGAAGGACGGATCGCTGCGCGAGCTCCTGCCCGGTTTCCGCTCGTTCGAGCTGGGCATCCACGCGGTCTACCCGAGCCGCCAGCACGTGGCGCCCAAGATCCGCGTCCTGATCGACTACCTGCAGCGGGCCCTTCGGGGGCGGGAGTGGGCTTGAGGCCGGACTGTCAGCCGCCCTGAAGGCGCCTTTGCGCTTGCGCCCGTCGGGCTTCCAGTTCGGCCTGCACCTGCTGCCGCTCGCGCTCGAAGCGCTGCGCCGTCTCCCGCTGCACGTGCTCGGTGCCGTGATAGCGGTGCAGCGCCAGGGAATTGCCCTTGGCGTCGAACACGTCGTGGGCATGCAGCTCAATGTGCGCGGTGCGCGCCAGGATGCGCCGATGATGGTCCTGGCGCCAGTACTCGTAGGCCCGCTTGCGTGCCAGCAGGCGGGTCATGTAGGGCGAGGAGAAGAGCGCCATCATCACCAGCGCCAGCAGCCAGGAGGCGCCTGGGGCGACGCGGTAGGCGTGCTCGGCGCGGGAAATCAGTCCGTCTTCATACAGGTGCGCGCGCACCTTCTCCAGCAGCCGCCGTGAATAGGCGGGATCCAGGTCGCTGGCGGTTGCAGCCGGTCCGGCCGCAGCTGGCTGCGCCTCAGGCGCAGGCGCATCGATCTGCGCCTGGCAGGCCCCCAGCAACTGCAGCGACTTTTCCAGGTCGTTGAAGACCTGGGGGGTCATCAGGGGCTTGAGGCAATCGTGGTGGGACTTCTCGCTCTGGACGGCATGGGCCAGGTGTTCCTCGAGCAGTGCAGGACTGAGGCGTTCCCAGCGCTCCACCACCGCGGCGAAGCGGATGTCGTCGGACAGTGCGGCCGTCTGCAGCGGGATGGCCGCCGCGAAACCCAGCGTCGGAAAGACCAGCCACACCGGCATCAGCGTCACCACCCGCTTCAGGCGCCCGAGCCAGTTCTCGTCGTGCTCGTAGCCGGTCAGGATCGTGAACCGCAGCAGGTTGAACACCAGCGCGCTCCAGAAAAGCGAGACAGGCAGCACCACCAGCAGGAGGTACACCGGCGCGCTGAGTTTCTCGCGCAGGTGGATGAAGACCTCGTGGATGCTCAGCGCCGAGCAGATGAAGTGGATCAGGGTGACGCCCAGGATCGTGATCCCGTACGCGCGCGCCACCCGGCGCTCGTCGGCGGCGATGTCGTCGTCCAGGTAGAAATACTCCGGGTCGCCGCCCGACACCCAGCAGAACACGTCGTCCAGCGTGGATCCGCTCATGCTCATGTCGCGCCTTTCCCGGGCATGGATTGCAGCCAGTCCCACATCTTCTGTTCCTCGACGGGCGAGAAGCGCGTGTCCACCGCCCGGCGCATGGCCGCACGGCGCAGGGCCGCGGAATAGAAGTCGTGCTCGGGCGACCAGTGCGCGTAGCGCGGGATCGGGCTGTCCGCGTGGTAGCCCCCCACGACCGCATCGATGGACGACTGGAACGACGCGTGATGGTTGCGAAGCAGCTTGCGCAGGCTCTGGTGACGCAGGGTCTCGTAGGCGCGCAGGGCCGCAGGGCGCGCGAAGTCCCGCATCACGATGCCGGCCAGCATCAGGGCCGTGAGCAGCAAGGTGAGCAGGCCGTTGACCAGGTAGTTGGACCACATGAGGCGCAGGCGCTCACCGAAGAAGACGGATTCAGACAGCTCCTGCTTCACCCAGGCATTGGCATCGTCGGCGATGGTCCCGAGTTGCTCCTCGATGAAGCCGACCTGCCGGTTCAGGCGCTCGATCTCCTCGCCCAGGCACAGGCCGTACTGGGCGGGGGCGGCGCCCTGTTCGAGCAGCCCGGTGCACTGGGGGGCGATGGCCTGCAGCTTCGCGCGGGCCCCCTGCAGGCTGCGGCCCTGCAGCGCCGGGGGGATCAGCTTGATCACGTCCTCGCCCACCGACTGCGAGACCCAGGGCGTCTGGGGCGGCCGCTGCATCAGTTTCATGGTGTCCGCCGTGTTCTCGATCACCTCGCGGGTGACGCGCCGGAACACCCCGATGACGTCCTCGTCCCGCTCGGCGTTGCGCAGGAAGGCCGCCGCGAACGGGCTGTTGCCCCCGCGCTGGCCGGCCAGGCCGTCCAGCGCCTCCTGCCCGGGCGAGGCGGCCATCACCACGATCACGTTCTTGCTGGTGGTGCTTTGCATGGCCGCCAGGCCCCGGGGCGGACCGTCCAGCCCCGTGCGGCAGGCATCCAGCAGCAGCAGGTTCAGACGTAGCTTGGCGCGCGTGAGGTCGTCGATCAGCGGTGTGAGGACGATGGCCCGGTTCCTCAGGTCCCGCTCCGTGGGCGGTCCCGTGCGGCCTTCGTCGAAGTCCTTGGGGATGAAGTAGTTGTGCCCGTTCTGCTCCACCCCATGCCCGGAGAAATAGAGCAGGCTGATGTCGCCGCTCTTGAGGGACAGGCTGTAGTTCTGGATCTTCTCCTTCACGACGTCATACGGATCGTCCAGGGACAGGGTGACGGCGTAGCCCAGCGCCGTGAGCTTCTGGTACATCGCAGTCACGTCATTGCGCACGTTGGGCAGGCGCGTCTGCTTGCCGCTGTAGTCGGAGGCGCCCACGATCAGCGCCTTGCGGTTGGACGAAACCGCGGCAGCCGACGCACCTGCCTTGGCCGACGTGGCGCGCTGCACCTGCCGGTATTCCTCCTCCAGGACCGTCTTGTCCAGGAGCAGGGACTGCTGCTTGTCCGTGAGCCGCGTGCGCTCGCGCCCCTCGAACTGCGTGATCACTCGCAGCTCCAGCTGCTCGCGCGTCTGCAGGTCCAGGCGCTTGCCTTGGGCCCACATCAGGAGCGGCTGCGACAGCACCGCCGCCAGGAAGGCGAAGAGCGCCAGCCGCAGCGGGTTGGGCCGCCAATGGGCAATGCCCTGCGCGTTTGCGTGCAGGGGGTAGGCCCCCAGCGTCACGAACAGCACGTGCACCGACACCAGCATGGCAAAGAACAGGACCGCCGCGCCCGCCACGAGCAGGGGGCGTCCCCAGCCGGGGGCCGTGTACATCCATGCCATCACGCCGACCGAGACCGACATGAGGACGAACGACAGCAGCACCAGCAGGTTGGAAAGCCCGATCCACTGGCGGTCCTGGGGACGCTCCAGCCGCTTTAGGTGGCTGTCGTGGAACCCCAGGAGCGTGCAGATCCTGTCCAGGGTGCGCATGCCGCGGTGCCCGTGCGTCGTCAGGAGGCGGCGGGCGGCGCTGCAGGCGGCAGGCGGTCAACGTAGCCGCCCGGATTCTTGCGGATGTCGTCCGAGACGATCCGGGTGAACTCCTCCTGCACCTGCACGGTGAGCTGGCGGTCGATCTCGAGCTTGCCCACGGTGCGCGTGGCCTGCAGGTCTGCCTCGTGGTACTTGGCATGCTTCACGTCGACGATGGCCTCGCCGTTGGCGTCCAGCACATGGCCCACCTCGATGCCGCGACGCGCGCGCGCCAGGCGCTTCTGGTTTTCGGTCAGGTAGTCGATGGTGCTGAGCGTGAGCATCATCTTGAAGATCAGCGGCGAGATCTCGATGAAGATCAGCATGGCGGTGAGGAATTTGGAGGCCTGAGGCGAAATCTCGTGGGCGATCTCGATGCGTTTGATCAGGCCGTTGAGTTTCTTGGACTGCTCCTCTGCGTTCTTCTTTTCTTTCGCCAGTGTCTGGTCCGCCGCCACAATTTCGTCGCGCTTCGCCTGGATCTGGGTTTCCAGCTGCTTGACCTCCGGAAGCAGGCGCGCGGTCGCCTTCTCCAGCGTCTCCCTGGCTTGGTCCAGGTTGGCTTTCTTTTCCTTGGCGACAGTGCCAACGCCGCCCGGGCGGCTCCCCGCCTTGCCGTCCATTTCGTCGTTGTAGATCTTCAGGGCTTTGGCCACTTCGTCCTCCAGGGCCTTGCGCTCCTTGTCTTTCTTCTCCAACTCTTTCAACAGATCGTCCCGTCCGGTCTTGATTGCCTCGACCGTGGAGGCGTGATCGGCAATGGCCTTGGCTTCCAGCCGCTTGGCTTCTTTCTGCTGCTCGATCTTCAGCGCCGCATCGATTTCCGTCTTCATGATCCGGATCTCCAGCGGCTTGGACAGGACGATGCCGATCAGGACCGCCATCGCGATCCGCGGCAGCGCCCGGCCGATCTCCCCCCAGGTCACGCTGTCCGTGCCGTCTCCGTGGCCGGTGGTCGAGACGATGAAGCGGTCCAGGTTGTAGATCACCGCGGACCACACCAGGCCGAAGAAGCAGGCGACCAGCATCCAGCCGAAGCTGATCTCGTCGGGCCCGTCCACCGGGTTGGGGCCGAACACCGTGTAGAAGGCGTACGAGCCGGAGATGAAGGCCAGTGCGGCGGTGGCCATCACGGTGCCGCCGATGCCTTGCAGCTTCACCCGGTCGTAGCTCGGGCAGTGTTTGAGCAACTGCACGTCGACGCCCGCCGAGTAGTACAGCGCCCGGTTCAACCAGTTCAGGTTGAGGGCGTAGTTGTATTCCGTGGCGGGTGCCGGGTCGTACGAGTTGGAAGGCCGGGTTTCAGTCATTGGGACTCCTGGTTGCTCGAAACATCAAAAAACGGGTGGACGAAGGGATTCAGGGCTCGATGCGGGCCTGGGCCATCCTGGACTCCAGGGTGGCCATGGGCAGTTGGGGTTGCCATGCGGGCAGACGCGCTTGCGCGGGCGCTGCCTCGGCCTGGCCGATCACCGGCAGCGGGCGCACCACCAGGGCGGGCGTCTCGCGCGTGGAGGGCATGCCGCGTACATCCGGTCCGGCCACGCGCGTGGCCAGCGACGGGGGCGCCAGCCAGGACGGCAGCGCCACATGGGGCACGCGCGCGTCCCGGGGCGCCCCGAAGCGGTCGTAGGCGGGCTGCAGACCGTCGGGCAGGCGCACCTCGTACGCAGCCTCGGGGGCGCGCCAGACCTCCTCGCGCAGGTCGTTCGTGTCGATGGGGTAGCTGCGGCTACCCCAGGGGTTCATCACCTTCAGCGTGAGCGCCGCGCGTACCGGCACGGTGACTTCCAGCGTGCCGGGCTCCCGGAAGAACTCGCGCCTGCTGAAACCCTGCCGGCCGCGGATGTCCAGCCACCCCCAGCCTTCGACCTGCACCCGAAGCAGCATCACGTCCAGGGGCACCACTTCGGACAGCGAGGTGCACGCCAGGACCCGGGGCCGGGAGAAGGCATGGGACCAAGCCGCGCGCAGCGATGCCCGGGTTGCGGAGAAGTTCATCGTGCCTCCTTCGGGCATTGCACCCGCACTTCGACCCGGCGGTTGCCGCGGTATTCGCCCTGAGCGTCATGCATGGGGTAGCGGTCACCGAC
>JACCDU010615802.1_pt1 | contig 11854 bp, 7 predicted proteins | sample 7446081 | NCBI WGS metagenome assembly JACCDU01 (sample SAMN15323447, study PRJNA562643) | freshwater metagenome | isolation source: river surface water | place: USA:Blue River Watershed | collected 2017-08-17 | reverse complement strand
ATCCTGCTGCAGAGTCAACGACACCCTGATCTCACTTCTCGTGACGTGTCGTTGATGTTCGCAGAATGTAGTCTTGTGATGTTGAGCGTGAACGCTCTTTTATTCTTCACTGGCTTGCTTGAGCGTGTTGATTCACGCCGTGTGCTGGTTGCAGGCATGACCCTGGGTATCGCGGGACTCATAGTAATGGCGTTTCATACTAATCAGACTTGGATGTATTTAGGCGTGAGCCTCACGGCGGCGGGCACCGGTATCGTACTGCCAACTGTCGCCTATCTTGCGGCGGGTTCTGCTCGTCCTCGGCTCGGAACAGCGATGGGCGGCCTTGCCGCGGCAGCAGGTTTCGGACAAACGTTGGGATCGGCTGTTGCCGGATGGATGTTTGGCACCGTCATGCAAATCAGCTTCGTGTGGCTCTCCATCCCTTTAATAGCCACTCTTACTATCTTGTTGATTCCTTCGCTCTGGTGGCCAGCAAATCCGCTTTTGCTCACGGCTTCCTCTTCTCCAACAATAACAGCATCGAAACCATGAGGCTCCCCATGATGATTCAGTTTCTAGGTATTTCGCTTTTCGCAAAACATGCCTAGGACGAGCTGTTTTGAGCGAATGGTAGCAATTACGCTGATTTTCTCGGAATCCACGTTTTCACTATTTGCATCTCGTCTTAATTCGTCCTGGCACACGCTTATGGTGAGAAGGATATTGATGATGTTTGACCTGAAACCATGTTCGTCATGAGTTAAGGTATAAATAGTTTGTTTGCGAGGTCCATTTCGAGTCAATATAGATAAATTTCAATCCACACTCTTAGCGAGTCTAATGCGTTTGAAATGCAATGATCTTCATGCCAACAAGAGCCATAGTTACACTTAACACATCTCAACTTAATGGACGAATTCCGTTAACTAACCTAAGCCAGATAGCGGCCATACCCGTGGAGATGCCACCGTATATGGCATAAGTTCTACCACTTGCAGTTGGATGCTGTGTGAGCAACCATACAAACGATTCTAAAGATATTGCAGCGGGAATCAACAACCACGGGGTGCGATTATTATTTAATTATTTAATACAAGCCAAGGAAGGTAACAGCCAATAATTTCTGCAATAGCAGTCAATGCAAATAGACCTAAAGTTTTTAAAAATTACATTTAAGCTAAATCTTAAATAGTGAATTTTTCTCATTTTTCAGACTAATTTTCTATCATTGATTCTCAGATTCTCATCGTTACTTGTGTGAGAATTTGTGGGTCCCATTTACATGGTTGAACTCAAGATTATTTGATCCCTGTTCGGCACGAGAAGCCTTTGATAGTTCTGTAAGAACTCCGCACTGATTGACTAGGCCTGTTCCAGAGCAATTCTTTCTCAAGTCAATGAGTTGTTTTTGTAAGTGTTTCAACTCTTTGATTCGCACGGCAACATGTTCGATATGTTCGTCAATCAATGCATTGACGTTCGAACAGTCTTCTGGAGGAAAATCTTTATACCTAAGCAAGGTTTTAATTTCTTCTAATGTCATATCCAGGCTCCGGCAGTGTCGGATAAATGACAGTCGATCTAAATGCTCTACGTTATAAACTCTGTAGTTCCCCATAGTTCGTACGGCTTCATGAAGCAAACCTTCTCGCTCATAGTATCGAATAGTTTCAACCTTGGTATGCGTGGCCTTGGCCAAGTCGCCGATTTTCATGATTTCACCATAAATAGTGCCAAGCTTAAGAATTGACATTTTCAAGCGTAAGAACTCACATTTTTTATTGTCCTTGACTCTGTAGTGACTTTAGGGTTTTTAATTTAACTCATACGGAGAAAAATATGAAGCCTGATGACAAATACCAACAAAGTTGCAACGATCTTGGTTGTGGAAACTGCTGCACCACTTTAGCTGCTGAACGAGGGTCAGACAGTGCTGATGTACCGATTACCGGGTTGCATCGATTTCAAATCTCTAATATGGATTGCGCTTCGGAAGAGTCGGAAATTCGCCGAGCTTTGAGAGATGTAGAAGGCATTCGAGGGTTACAGTTCAATTTAACTGCTCGACAATTGAATATTTCTGCTGATGCACAAGTGCTGGAGTTAGCACTGAGTGCTATACGAGACGCTGGCTTCAAGCCTGAGCCAATAGCTATTGATAAAGAGAAATTGGAAAGTAGTGCAGCGACAACAACAACTTTTTTTTGGAGATCATGGGGTAAGTTAATTTTGTCCTTGGTTCTTGCGATTATGGCAGAGGGGCTGGCATTTGCTTTGCCAGAGATTTTCCTTGCGAAGATTGCTGGAGTTGTGCTAGCTGCAACGGCTATTTTATTGGCAGGTTTTTCAGTATACGGCAAAGGTTTAGTGGCATTGCGTCAATTGCGTCTAAACATCAGTGCGTTGATGACAGTTGCTGTAACTGGCGCTTTTCTCATCGGTCAATGGCCAGAGGCTGCAATGGTGATGGCATTGTATTCACTTGCTGAGGCAATTGAAGCGCGGGCAGTAGATCGAGCACGCAATGCAATTAAGAGTTTGTTGGCACTTACACCGGAACAAGCCGAAGTTCGGCAAGATGATGGTAGTTGGTCTCGAATTGGGATCAGCACAGTTACTGTAGGCTCAATTGTGCGTATTCGCCCAGGTGAGCGTGTTCCATTGGATGGAATCGTGACACTCGGTCAAAGTGCCATCGACCAGTCACCTGTGACCGGAGAGAGCCTTCCCGTGGAGAAAGCGCCGGGGAATGAAGTCTACTCTGGCACCATCAATCAAGCTGCAGGACTTGAAATTCGAGTCACGGCTCCCGCTTCTGACAGCACATTATCACGGATCGTCCATGCTGTTGAGCAAGCGCAGTCTTCACGCGCGCCGACCCAGCGCTTTGTCGATAGCTTTGCCGCAATATACACTCCGTCAGTTTTTGTTCTTGCTTTATCGATTGCTTTATTCATGCCATGGGTCACAGACTTGACGTGGTTGCAAGCTATTTACAAAGCCTTGGTCTTATTGGTGATCGCATGCCCTTGCGCGCTGGTGATCTCCACACCGGTGACTGTTGTGAGCGGGCTAGCTGCCGGAGCGCGGCGAGGCATTTTGATCAAGGGTGGTGTTTATTTAGAGCAAGCTCGTAAAATCAAGGCTGTTGCTCTTGACAAAACTGGGACCATCACGGAAGGCAAACCCAAGCTGGTTGCATTTGATGCACTAGTAAGGGACCTACCACGTCATCAATTGGAACAACTAGCAAAGAGTCTTGCTGTTCGCTCTGATCATCCAGTTTCAAAAGCCATTGCACAAGGACTTTCATCGAATGAGCAGGTTGTGGGCGATTTTCAAGCAGTGGCTGGACGTGGCGTGCAGGGCTTGGTTAATGGGCATCCATATGTGTTGGCAAATCATCGATGGATTGAAGAGCGGAGTCAATGTTCAGATCAATTAGAAGTACTACTTGCCTCTCATGAGAAGGCGGGATGTACCGTCACGATCTTAGCTGATCGAGATCGCGCTTTGGCTGTTTGTGCAGTAGCCGACACAATCAAGCAGTCATCAATCGAAGCGATTGCAGATATGAAGTCCCTAGGTTTGACACCGATAATGTTAACTGGCGACAACATTGCAACCGCTCACTTCGTTGGTTCTCAAGCAGGTATTTCAGAAATTCGAGGTAATCTTTTGCCGGAAGAAAAATTACAGGCGATTGGAGAGTTTCAACGTATCTATGGCTTAACGGCTATGACAGGTGATGGTATAAACGATGCTCCGGCACTTGCTAAGTCGGACATAGGATTTGCAATGGGAGCAGCTGGTACGCACACGGCTATGGAAGCGGCTGATGTTGTTGTCATGAATGATGATCTACGACGGTTACCCGAAACCATTCGACTTTCTAAGCGAACTCATGCCGTGCTGTGGCAAAACATTACTCTTGCATTAGGAATCAAAGGTATATTTTTGTTACTTGCAATCTTTGATGATGCATCCATGTGGATGGCAGTCTTCGCCGACATGGGAGCAAGCTTACTGGTTGTTGTTAATGGATTAAGACTCCTTCAAACAAAAAAATAATTGTTCATTGTTCATTACTTAAATGTAATGAATTTTTCATTTAATAATAGGTTTCATATTAAAAATCTTGATATAACTCTGAATTGGTGCAATTACTGTTATGATGAATTTGATGAAAAGATGCTTAATCATATTCGCGCTTGTGTTGTTGCCTCTGCAATTCAGTTGGGCAGCCGTTTCTGGCTATTGTCAGCACGAAACAGGTGTGACTGCTAAGCACTTTGGTCATCACAGCCATAATCATCAATCTTTCGACCCCCAAGAGTCGTCTAATGAGCCTGTGAAGTTGAGTAGTTTGGATCAAGATTGCGCAGTATGTCATTTCGGGTGTGCAGTTGCGCTTTTGGGTAATCTGACTACGTCCGCGGTTGTAAGTGCAGATACCCTATATTTCCTCTTTTTTGATAGAGACCTTCCCACTCTTTCAGAACGTCCAGACCGCCCCCAATGGTCCTCACTCGCTTGATCGGCGAGTTGGGATTCTCTATCCTTTAATTTTTTTCGACGATCACAATGACGCATCAAGCGTCTTGAGTCGTCGCTCGTCGATCTCCCTGGAATTATTCAACCTTGGAGATGAGAGATGTTTTTCTCAAAAAGAAAAGTTAATACCTATCAAATTGTATTTTCTACTATCGCCTTAATTTTCGCGACTGCATTGACTCACGCGAAAAATCCCGACGCAGCAGGGTCAGCCTCACTAACAACTCTCAAGGAGGTTTTTGATGCTGCGTGGTTAAGACAGCCTGAAGCTCGGGCCATTAACCTACGTCGTGATGCGGCACAAGCCCAAGCTAAGGTAGCTAGTCAACTGTCGCCTGAGCCCGCGGCTTTGGAAATTATCCAGAGAGGCGATCAAATGACTGGTAACTACGGATCAAGTGAAACATACGTGGGTTTGGCGATACCGATTTGGCTGCCAGGACAACGCGATGCAACTGGTCAGTTAGCGCAGGCGGAAATTTCATTTGTTGAAAGTAAACAGTTGTCTGCGCAATTGCGAGTTGCCTTTGCCGTGCGTGATGCTTGGTGGAACTGGCAACGAACGAGAATTGACAACGAGTTGGCGCGGTTACAGTTGGTCAATGCCAGTCGCCTGGCTGTTGATGTGAACAGACGAGTACAAGCTGGCGAGCTGGCGCGGGCAGATCAACATCAGGCTGAGGGTGCTGTACAAGCAGCGAAAGCCAATTTGGCTCAATCTCAAGCATCGTTTGCTCTAGCATTGGCTCAAGTTCAGATGTTGATAGGCGGTGCGACACCTTCTGAATCAAATCGAACGAGTGTAAGCGAGCCAGAACCACCTAAAGGACACGACTCACCGCATCCTTTACTTAAAGAGTTGCAAGATCGCATTATCGTTGCAGAACGAACAGTATCTTTAGTCAGCTCTCAAAACCGCAGTAATCCACAGTTGACGATTGGAGCCAAACGTGATCGAAGTACCTACGGTGAGAACTACGGACAAAGCATTTTGGTTGGTGTGCGTTTTCCATTTGGCGATGGGCCCAGATACGATGCACGTGTAGCGAATGCACAGGCTGAAGCAATAGAAGTTCATGCTCAGCTGCAGTTAGAAAAAGCTCGACTTATTGCTGATCAGCAAGCTGCACGTTCAAGAGTCGAGTCTGTTCGCGTCCAGTTGCAAGCCTCACAGCGTCGAGCGCAACTTGCGCGGGAGTCAAGAGGATTTTTTGACAAATCTTTTCGTTTAGGAGAGTCCGATCTCCCGACCCGACTGCGAATAGAAACCGAAGCAATTGAAGCAGAACGTCAAGAAGCTCGTACTCGTATCGAACTTGGGGCCGCTATCTCTGCATTACGTCAAACCACGGGCTTGCTTCCCGAATGAGTTCAACAAAGTTTATAACTAATTGGAGTGCCATGAATATTTCAAAAGTTACAACTACGCTGCTCTCAGCTTTGATTTTATTTAGTATCAGCAGTTTGGTGTTAGCTGGTGCAGGACATGATCATGACGATGCCAATCCCTCAAAAATGAGCTCTGTACTGCCACGATTTTCTGCTGATTCAGAATTATTTGAGTTGGTAGGTATTGTGAATGACAAGGAAATGACCCTTTATCTGGACCACTTCGCAGACAACTCACCTGTAAATAATGTACAGCTTGAGATAGAAATTAATGGCAATAAGTTCAAAGCAAAACCGCATGGGGAGGGGGAATATGAGATAACTCTAAAAGAGCCTCTTAAGCCAGGTGTGACTGCAGTAACTGCCAGCATCATTTCTGAGAGTGTGACAGATATACTCGCAGCAGAACTTGATTTGCACGAGGAACAAAATATCAACGTTAGAAATTGGACATGGAAAAACCTGATTTTATGGTTGGGAGTAGTGATATTGGTATCTCTAGCATTCGTCCATTTTCTGCGTAAACGTGCGCAACGCACAGCAACATAAGTCGGAGATCAACATGAAGAAATTTATATTTTCAACGCGACTCCAACGATTAGTGCTAACGAGCCTTCTAATTTTTTCAGCACCAGTGAGCGAAGTGAGTGCTGGTGAAGGCCATGACCATGGAAACGCTCCAGCTACCGCGAACACCAACGGTCCACAACGAAATCCAGATGGCAGCGTCTTTTTGCCTAAGCAGGCTCAAAGACAGCTGATGGTGCGTACCATAGTTGTTGAAGAACAGACCCTCCCACTATCGTTTGAGCTCAATGCTCGCGTCCTAATGGATCCAAATGCTGGAGGTAAGGTGCAGCCGCTCAATGCTGGACGCATCGAACCTGGGCCTCAAGGCTTGCCCAATGCCGGACAATCTGTAAGTAAAGGTGATTTACTTGCTTATGTAGTTACGGCCGTTGCACCTCTGGAGAAAGCAAGTCAATCGGCGCAATTGGCTGAACTGCGGGCAGCACAGACTTTGGCAGAAAAACGTGTTAATCGCTTGCGTAAACTTGCAGATACCATCCCCCGTAAAGACTTGGATGCAGCAGAAAGCGAACTTCTGAGCTTGACCGATCGTATCTCGGTGGTGGATGCCGGTCTTAGTAGCCGAGAAGCGTTGATGGCTCCGGTGACTGGCGTGATTGCTACTGCGCAAGCCGTGTCCGGGCAAGTGGTCGATGCAAGAGAGTTATTGTTCGAGATTATTGACCCCCAGCGCTTGCGAATTGAAGCCCTGACATTTGATCCAACTTTGGCAAATAACGTTGGTGGTGCTTTTCTGCTTGTAGGCGAGCAGCGAGTTCCATTGACATACCTAGGTGCAGCACGAAGTCTGCGCGAACAGGCACTACCCTTGAATTTCCTGGCTAGTAACCCTCAGATGCTCGATTTAGCGCTAGGGCAACCCGTGAAGGTTTACATTCAAACCAAGCGACAAACGCGAGGTATTCCTGTACCCATGGCATCATTGATGAAAAATTCTTCAAATCAAACTGTAGTCTGGGTTAAGACTGGTGCTGAGCAATTCACTCCTCGCACGGTGACGTTTGAGCCATTGAATGGAACACAGGTCGCTGTCACATCGGGTATCAAAGTCGGTGACCGTGTTGCGACACATGGTGCAACATTAATCAACCAGATTCGTTGAGGAGTCAGTATGTTTAAGTGGCTACTTAATAACAGTTTGGCTAATCGACTACTTGTCATTATTGCAGGTCTCGTTCTGATGGGTTACGGTGCGTTCACCTTGATCCAAACTCCAGTCGATGTTTTTCCTGACCTCAATAAGCCCACTGTGACTGTGATGACCGAGGCTGGCGGCATGGCCGCCGAGGAGGTCGAGCAACTGATCACATTCCCACTGGAAACAGCCATGAATGGTTTGCCGGGAGTGGAGACTGTTCGCTCAGTTTCGTCGGCTGGCTTGTCATTTCTCTATGTGACCTTCAATTGGGATACTGATATTTTTCGTGCGCGTCAACTTGTCTCCGAACGGCTGTCGTCCATGGAGCAAGGTTTACCTTTGGGAATACTGCCGAAGATGGGGCCGATTAGTTCAATTATGGGCGAAATCATGCAAATCGCCATTCCCCTAGACCCTCAAAAAATTTCACCTATGGCGGTGAGAGAGTACGCAGATTGGGTTCTCAGGCCACGATTGCTTTCAATTCCTGGCGTGGCTCAAATTATTCCGATCGGAGGCGAAGTACGGCAGTTTCAGGTGCAACCCAACACTGCTCGCATGGCCGAGTTGGGAATTACCTTTGATCAACTGGAAGTAGCGCTGAAGGGCTTTTCAGCCAACACATCAGGCGGTTTTTTAGAGCTCAACGGGCGTGAGTATCTGATACGCAATTTAGGCCGCACATCGCGTCTTGATGATCTGAGAAATCTGGCACTGTCTACCAAAAACGGACAACCAATTTTGCTGCGTCAGATAGCCGAAGTGAACTTTGCACCTGCTATTAAACGTGGTGATGCAGGTTTTGAAGGCAAGCCTGCAGTTATCTTGGGGGTTCAAAAGCAGCCTGCAGCAGACACAATCAAGCTGACTCAGTCAATTGAGGAAGCGATCTTAGGTCTCAAATCTTCTTTACCTGAAGGGATGGAAGCGCCGCGTGTGACCTTCCGGCAAGCAAGCTTCATCGAGGCATCAATTTCTACCTTGCAAGGGAAGCTGATCGGGGCTTCAATCTTTGTCGCTGTAATTCTGTTTTTCTTTCTGGGCACTATTCGGCCAACAATTATTGCGCTCACAGCGATACCCGTCTCAATTTTCATCACTGCTTTAATTTTCAAATACTTTGGACTTTCGATAAACACGATGACACTAGGAGGGCTAGCGATCGCCATTGGTGGCTTAGTAGATGATGCCGTAGTGGATGTGGAAAATATTCTACGTCGAATCAAGGAAGACCGAGCGAAAGATTCAACCCAGCGCCAGTCTTTGATTGCATTGGTAACAAAGGCATCGATGGAAGTTCGTTCGGCTATCTTATATGCCACAGTGATCATCGTGCTCGTGTTTATGCCGCTTTTTGCTCTCCCTGGCCTTGAAGGTAAGCTGTTCGTTCCGTTGGGAATCGCTTTTATCGTCTCTACGCTTGCTTCGCTGCTGGTATCGGTGACGGTAACACCAGTACTAAGTTATTACTTACTCCCCGGAATGAAGAATCTGGATCACGGCGACACAAAGGCATTGTCATGGCTTAAGAAAATATACCAAACAAGTTTGCAGGCTCTATTAGAGAAACCTCGTCTAGCACTCGTCTCTGCATCCTTGGCTGTGCTCGTCGCTGTTGCAACTGTACCGTTTTTCCCAACCACATTTTTGCCACCATTCAACGAAGGCACGCTGCTAGTGGGCTTGCGTCTGAATCCGGGGGTAACACTGACTGAATCTTCTGCACTGGCTAGGCAAGCTGAGATTTTGGTTAAGCAAGTTCCTGAGGTGTTGCATGTTGGACGGCGCAGCGGTAGAGCTGAGCTGGATGAACATGCCGAAGGTGTTCATGTAAGTGAACTGGATGTAGGCATAGTGTCTTCAGAAAAACTTACTCGTTCGATGGAAGAAGTCAGAGCTGATATTCGATCTCGCTTGGCGAACTTGCCTGCGGCTATTGAGGTTGGGCAGCCCATATCCCACCGTATAGATCATATGCTTTCCGGAGTCCGGTCTCAGATTGCAATTAAGATTTTTGGTGAGGATCTCGATGCGTTGCGAGGTCAAGCTGATGCCCTGCGAACGCGCTTAGCCAAAATCCCTGGTATTGCGGATTTGCAAATTGAAAAGCAAGTGCTTTCCCCTCAGATCAAGGTTCGTGTTGACTACTCGGCTGCAGCCCAATATGGTTTGTCGGGGGCACAGGTGCTCACCACACTGCAAGCACTAGTAGAAGGCGAGCGTGTGACGCAGATCGTTGAAGGTAGCCGGCGCTTTGCTTTAGTGGTGCGTTTGCCAGAATCTGCTAGATCGATTGAAGGACTTGGGCAGATACTGATTGATTCACCTCTTGGGCGGATTCCTTTATCCAAGATCGCCACAATTGAAGATGCAGATGGCCCTAATCAAATCAGTCGAGACAACGGTAAACGGCGCATTGTGATTTCAGCTAATGCCTCAGGACGACCATTGTCCGAGGTGGTAGGAGACATACGCAAGACTGTGCTTGAGACTCGTTTGCCAGAGGGTTACTTTATTACCCTGGGAGGGCAATTCCAGGCACAGGAGGGGGCATCGCGCTTAATTGCGTTGCTTTCACTAATTTCTATTGTGTTGATGTTTATTGTCCTCTACAGCCGATACCAGACGATCGTGTTGTCTGTCATGATCATGATGAATATTCCGCTTGCCTTGGTTGGCGCAGTGATTGGCTTATGGATTTCGGGTCAACCGCTTTCCGTGGCCGCATTGATTGGGTTCATTACGCTGGCGGGCATCTCAGTGCGGAACGGTATCCTTAAGGTTAGCCACTATATTAATTTGATGAGATTTGAGGGAGAGTCTTTCAGCACGCGGATGATTGTCCGGGGTTCCTTAGAGCGACTCAGCCCTGTGTTGATGACAGCTTTGGTGACCGCATTTGCACTGGCACCTTTGCTCTTCGAAGCAGAGCGACCCGGAACGGAGGTACTTCATCCGGTAGCGGTAGTGATTTTTTCGGGATTGATCAGCTCGACGTTATTGGATACTTTCCTCACTCCAATAATGTTTTGGCTGTTCGGCCGTAAATCTGTCGAGACACTATTGCAAGACAAGAACGCCGATGCGTTTTGATGTTATCAACTCACCCTCAAAGGAAAACTAATGAAACTGCGAATTATTCTGATTTCATTTGCGCTGGCTGTTAGCAATCTGAGCTGGTCGGCTCCTGACGACAAAGAGCACAAACCGTTGTATGGCGGACAACTAGTGGTGGTCAAGGACATTGACTATGAGTTAGTTGTGAACTCCACAACCTTGGTGCTTTATATCAGAGATCATGGCAAGCCAGTTGATATATCTAAAGCAATGGCCAACCTGACGTTACTCACGGGATCAGAAAGGCAGGAGATCGAACTCAAACCAAACGGTGAAAAGCTTGAAGCCACAGGGTCGTTTAAAGTTGGCGCAGGCACTAAAGTTGTTGCAATTATTATAAATAACGGCAAACAGTCGACGGTCCGACTTGTGATGCAGTAATTGCAACAGACTTATTAAGATTGCAGTGATTGTTGCTTAACAAATAAGATGCTTTGCTACTTAGCATCAACCATTTAATCGTTTATTGCTACGGAGTACTGAAGTGAGTGAAGATGTTGATAATGAATATCTGGATAATGTGGATGCCTGGATGTGAATGATTTGTGCCTATGCCAATAAACATATGGGTCGGGAATAGGTGCATGTTTATCGTGTTGATGTTGCTGGTGCTCAATGTGTTCATGTGTATGCAGTTCTGTTAATTGCACCTATTCTCTTATTCACATAATGCCGGAAGCAATTCAGAAAGAGGAGTTAATCGAGCCGCCGTGTAGCAATACAACTGCCGAGCCAACAGAGGCGGCCGTTGTGAAGTAAGTTGCCGTCCGTATAGCATCCAATCTGCGACTAGTCTCGTAAGCTTCTTATTCTCATCTTCTAGTCGTTTAGGGCCAGATAGAGTCAATGCACGCCATGCTTCTCTATTACAACTTATAGAACCTTGCTCTTTAGACTGTGAGTTAAATTTGAGCTATCTCTCATATAAATCCAATGATTAATTGACGTCATTTCAAAAGAGGCTGTAAATAATTCTGTGTAAATGCTGACGGAGTAATCATTGGTGATTGGTAACCCGATCGCCAAATTCAATCACAAATCGATTCAAAGCCATTTTCCAATTTTGAATCGGCATAGTCCATT
>JACCDU011313099.1_pt1 | contig 11855 bp, 11 predicted proteins | sample 7446081 | NCBI WGS metagenome assembly JACCDU01 (sample SAMN15323447, study PRJNA562643) | freshwater metagenome | isolation source: river surface water | place: USA:Blue River Watershed | collected 2017-08-17 | reverse complement strand
GAGCGCGATGTGCGCGTGCTCAACCCCGAGACCCTGCAACCCGTGCCGCAGGACGGCGAGACCATGGGCGAGATCATGTTCCGCGGCAACATCGCGATGAAGGGCTACCTGAAGAACCCCAAGGCCACGCAGGAGGCCTTTGCCGGTGGCTGGTTCCACAGTGGCGACCTGGCGGTGCAGTACCCCGACGGTTACATCAAGATCAAGGACCGCAGCAAGGACATCATCATTTCGGGCGGCGAGAACATTTCGTCGATCGAAGTCGAAGACGTGCTGTACCGCCACCCCGCCGTGCTGGCAGCGGCCGTGGTGGCCAAGCCCGATGCGCGCTGGGGCGAAACGCCCTGCGCTTTTGTGGAGCTGAAAGCCGGTGCACAGGTCGCGGCGCAAGACATTGTGGCCCACTGCAAGCAGCACCTGGCCGGCTTCAAGGTGCCCCGCGCGGTGGTGTTCGGCGAACTGCCCAAGACCAGCACCGGCAAGATCCAGAAGTTCGAGTTGCGCAAGCAGGCGGGGTCGGCGGCAGCCATCGACGTTTGAACGAAAAAAAGGGGCCTCTCATGAGGCCCCAAAACCTTGAAGAATGCCGCCGGTGGCGCGACGGCAGTTGGACAATCAGAAATCGTAGCGCATGCCCAGGGACAAACCGGTCGTCGTTTTGCCGTTGGCGGTGGCGCTGGGGGCGGCAGTCCGACCTTCCTTCCAAGGGGTCAGCTTGATGGCCGAGCCGTTGTCGAGACCGGCGTAGCTGGCGTAAAAACGCAGTTCTTTGTTGTAGCGGTATTCGGCGCCCAGGGTGTACATGGAAGCATCTGAGTTGGCAGCGTTGGCTTTGCGGTCCATGTAATGGGCCTTCAGTGCGGTTTTGGGCGTCACCATGTACTCGGCGCCAACACCGGTCACATCACCGCCTTGGTCGCTTGTCCCGGACTTGGAATCTGCGGACTGGTAGAAGCCGACCAAGCGGAGTTCGGGCATCACTTTGTAGCTGATGGCTGCGCGTGTTGCGTCGCGCTTGCCTGTGGTTGCGGTGTCTGCGCCATAAGTTTCGTAGCCCAAGTTGGCTTCGAGGTTGCCGGCTTTGTAGCCCAGAGACAGGCTGGTGGCGTCTTCTTTTTTATCTACGCCACTGGTTGTGGTAGCGCTTGTGCCAGAGTGGAAGGAGTAAGCGATTTTGGCTTGGAAGCCGCTCATCACCGGGCTCTGGTATTCGAGCATGTTGTTCAGGCGCTCATCGAATTTGGCATCGCCCACACGGGTCAGGTTGCGCATATCGCCCAGCTGGTCACCGAACAAGTTGAAAGGTTCGCGCGCAGCCTTGAAGGGGGTGTCGAACTTGCCGACACGCACAGTGCCGAAGTCGCCTTGCAGGCCGGCGAAGGTGTCGCGTGAGGCCAGGCGGTTGTTGGTGTCAGTGGTCGAGTTGCTGAGGTTCAGCTGGATTTCCTGTTCGATTTGCCAGATGCCCGTCACTTCGCCGATGCGCTTGCTGCCTTTGAAGCCCAGACGGGAGGCGTTGCTCGACAGGTTGTTGCGTTTGTAGTCGGCGCCGTCGTTGAGCTGGTCGATCGAGAAGCTGGCGCGGCCGTAGATTTCGAGCAGGCCATCGGCTTTGACTTCGGCCTGGGCCACGGAAGTCAGGGACAGGGCTGCCGCAGCGGCGATCAAGGTGAGAGAGGGTTTCATTGGTCAAGCTCCATGTAATAGACAGAGGGAGTGTCTTGACTTGGCATGACGACCAGATGAGGCTGCCATGAAGATTAAATGACAGCCGGGGCGCAAGGCCGGTGTGGCGGGCCAGGTGGGTGTGCTGCCTGGGCAAAGCAGTGCTGGTCACCAGAGGGGCCAGCCGCGTGGTGCAGGCAGCCATCGTGGGATGGCTGTGGACGGTCTGCAGGTTCTCAGTCGATGTCGAAGGCGTGCACGCCAAAGCGGCCGGCGCGCTGGTCGTCAAAGTAGCGCAGCAAGGTCTCGCGCACGGTGCGAAAGGCAAGCTCGTCCCAGGGAATTTCTTCTTCGCGGAACAGCCGGGTTTCCAGCGTTTCGTGGCCGGGGTCGAACAACTCGCTGGTCAGGCGCGCGCGGTAATACAGGTGCACCTGGCCGACGCGGGGTACGCTCATCACGCTGAACAACTCTTGCATCTCGAACTGCGCGCCCGCTTCCTCACGGGTTTCACGCGCCGCGCCTTGCGCTGTGGATTCACCCAGCTCCATGAAGCCGGCGGGCAGCGTCCACTTGCCCCAGCGCGGCTCGATGTTGCGCTTGCACAGCAGCACGCGCTCGCCGATCCAGGGCACGGTGCCCACCACATTGAGCGGGTTTTCGTAGTGGATGGTGCTGCAGGCGCTGCAGATGGCGCGTTCCCGCGCGTCCCCGTCGCCTGGCAGTCGGTATTGCACGGGCGTGCCGCATTCGCGGCAGTGCTTGATGGGTGGGCGTTGCATGGCGCACAGTGTAATGCGGCATGAAAAAGGGCTCCCGAGGGAGCCCTGAATCACCGGTTCAGCGGTTTACTTTTTGGCTGCGGCCTTGGCGGCAGGAGCAGCCTTTTGGGCAGCGGTGTGCTTCTCGATCAGCTCGCGGGCGCTGCTCAGCAGCTTGCCGCCGTCAAAGCCACGCTTGTTCATGTCCTGCACCCACTCGACTTCCAGTGCGCGCGATTTGCGGCGGAAGTTCTGTGCCTCTTCTGGACCGACGGTGAAGATGGTGTTCTTGCGTTCCACCGTGGCGGCACGGCCCGGAATGTCGTTTTCCTGTTGGACCTTGCCCAACCAGGCCGAGGCTTCGATGCCGCTGTTGTTGTCGATCACCTTTTTCAAGTCGGCGGGCAGGCTGTTGTACTTGGCCTTGTTCATGGCCAGGATGAACGTGGTGGTGTAGAGCGAGCCGCCTGCCGGATCGAATTCGGCGTGGTATTTGGTCAGCTCGTAAACCTTGGTGGGCTTGACCACTTCCCAGGGGATCACACCGCCGTTGACCGTGCCTTTGGACAGTGCATCGGTGATGGCGGGCAGCGGCATGCCAATTGGGGTGGCGCCCAGAGAGCTCAGGAGCTTGGTGACCTGGCGTGTGGGCGCGCGCAGTTTCAGGCCCTTGAGGTCGTCCACCGACTTGACTGGCTTGTCCACGGTGTGGATCACGCCAGGGCCGTGCACATGCAGGGCCAGGGTTTGCACATCCTTGAATTCGTCGGGGGCTTGGGTTTGCACATATTCCCAGTAGGCGCGGGAAGTGGCTTCGGCGTTGCTCATCATGAAGGGCAACTCGAACACTTCAACGCGGGGGAAACGGCCAGCGGTGTTGCTGGGCAGGGTCCAGATCACATCGACCACGCCGTCCTTGACCTGGTCGTACAGCTGCACGGGCGTGCCGCCGAGCTGCATGGCCGGGTAGGCTTCGAACTTGATGCGCCCGCCCGACTCTTTCTCGACCTTGGCCATCCAGGGTTTGTGCATGCGCAGCCACACATCTGACTGCGGTGCCATGAAGGTGTGGAACTTGAGCGTGACCGTTTGCTGCGCAAAGCTGGTCACGGCAGCGGCAGCCAGCGCAGCGGCAACGCCGGTCTTGATGAGGGTGCGACGGATCATGTCAGGGTCTCCATTAAAAACATGCGAAAGCATAAGTCAGGGAAGGGGGCCCCGTTCTAGGGGATATCCCACTTTTGGGGTCAGCCCACAAACTGGACCAGCCACAGTGAAATGGACGGGAACAGCAGCAACAGCAGGGTGCGCAGCGTGTCGCTCACCAGGAAGGGCATCACGCCCCGGTAGCTCTCGGCGATGGGCACGTCCTTGGCCATGCTGTTGACCACGTACACGTTCAGGCCGACAGGAGGGGCCAGCAGGCCGAAGCCCACGGTCATTAGCACCATGATGCCGAACCATATGGCCACCATTTCTTTGCTCATGCCAAAGTCCAGGCCCATGATCATCGGGAAGAAGATCGGGATGGTCAGCAAGATCATGGACAGTTCGTCCATCACGGCGCCCAGCACCACGTAGAACAGCAAGATCGCGGTCACCACCAGCAGCGGTGGCAGCCCCCAGCCCCCGACGACCTCGGCCAGTTGGGCAGGCACCTGCGTCAAGGCCAGCGAGGCGTTCATCACGTCGGCGCCGATGAAGATCAAAAAGATCATGGCGGAGCTGGCCGCGGTGTCATAAAAGCAATGCTTGAACTTGGACCAATTGAGTTCGCGCTTGAACACCGCCGCCACAAAGGTAGCGGCTGCGCCCACAGCGGCGCCCTCGGTCGGGGTGAACAAGCCGCCGTAGATGCCACCAAACACAATGGCGAACACGCTGGCGATTGGCAAGATACCAAGCAAGGCCTGGAGGTTGAGGGGTTCAGGGCTTTCGGCCTCGGGGGCCTGACCAGGCACCAGGCGCACATAAATGCCAATGGCCACCATGTAGCCCACCATGGCGATGATGCCGGGCACCATGGCTGCGGCAAACAGCTTGGCGATGTTTTGCTCGGCCAAGATGGCGTAGATCACCAGCGGCACCGAGGGAGGGATCAGGATGCCGAGTGTGCCGCCAGCCGCCAGCGTGCCGGTGGACAGACGGCCCGAATAGCCGTGGCGCTTCATTTCGGGCAAGGCCACGCCGGTAATCGTGGCTGCGGTGGCCACGGAGGACCCGCAGATCGAACCGAAGGCTGCGCTGGCCAGCACGGCGGCCATGGCCAGGCCGCCTTTGAAGCGGCCCATGATCCCGGCGGCGAACTGGAACAAGGCTTTGCTGATACCGCCTTGTGTGGCGAAGTTGCCCATCAAAATGAACAGGGGAATCACCGACAGGTCGTAGCTGGCAAAGCGCGCGAAAGATTGCGTGTTGAGGAAGCTGGCGTAGGGTCCCCAGCCGCTTTGAAGCAAGTAGCCGACGGTGCCTGCGCCAAACATGGCGATGGCGATGGGCACACGCACGGCCATCAGGACCAGCATGACCCCGAAAATCAGCAGGGCAAGGTTGAGTGCGCTCATGCTGAAGCTCCTTCATGGGTACCAGACAGGCCTTGAGTCAGCGCAATCAGGCTGCACAAAATGAAAGGGGGCACCATGCAGGCGTAGACGATCCACTCGGGAAAGCCCAGCATCATCGTGCCCGAAAAGCTGTCGTAGGCATTGATGCCGCCCAAAGCAGTGCGCCAGGCCAGCAAGGCAAACACCAGGCTCACCATCAAGGCGCCCAGGCGGTCCAGCCGGGCCGTGGTGGCTTCGCTGGCTTTGGCGGTGAAAAAGTCCACGATGATGTGGCCACGCTGGAGCTGGCAGAGGGGCATGAACAGCGCAATGGCCGCGCCCGTGGCCACGCCGGTGAGCTCAAAGTCACCCACGATCGTCCAGCCGGTGGTGTTGCGACCGATGAGGCTGACGCAGGTCAGCAGTGTGACGGCCGTCATCAGCAGGCCCGCCAGCACGGCGCACAGGCGCGCCAGTGTCGAGAAAATTCGCATGGGAGTTCCAAAACAAGATGCGGGATGTTAGCGGCTGCCACACAGCCGCACAGGGCATGCAGCCACTAGCAGCTATGCCCGCACGGCATGAACGAAATGGTTAACCGATCTGCACCTTGAGTTGGCCCAGACCCGCCACTTCGCCAACCAGCAGGTCGCCCTTCAGCACAGCGGCCACGCCTTCGGGGGTGCCGGTGTAAATCAGGTCCCCGGGCTGCAGTTCCCAGGCGGCCGAGAGGTGCTCGATGGTTTCGGCCACGTTCCAGATCAGCTTGTCGACGTTGCTGCGCTGGCGGTCGGCGCCATTGACCTGCAGGCTGATGGCGGCATGGTTCACATCGCCGGCCTGGGCCAGCGGGGTGATCGGGCCGATCGGGGCCGAGTGGTCAAAGGCTTTGCCGATGCACCAGGGGCGGCCCTGTTTTTTCATGTCGTTTTGCAGGTCGCGGCGCGTCATGTCCAGGCCCACGGCGTAGCCGTAGATGTGTTGCAGGGCATCGGTCGCGCGGATGTTCTTGCCGCCTTTGCCAATCGCCACCACCAGCTCGATCTCGTGGTGCAGGTTGGCGGTCAGGCTGGGGTAGGGCATGGTGCCTGTGTCGCCGGCAGGCACCACCACCAGGCTGTCGGCGGGCTTGAGGAAGAAGAAAGGCGGCTCACGGCCGGTGAAGCCCATTTCCTTGGCGTGTTCTTCGTAGTTGCGGCCAACGCAGTAGACGCGGTGGACCGGAAAGGCGCGCGACTCGCCCGCGACGGGCACGGACACGGGGGCAGGCGGGGTGAACAGGTAGGTCATGCACAGGCTCCTGGGTGATCAGCGGCCGCATGTGGGCTGTGCTGAAGGGTTGTTCGTAAGTATACTTACGACAAATTCGTGCGGGGCCTGGGATTTTCCTGGGGTTTACCCGCATCCATCCAGCCGCCATGCCCCACCCTTTTGACTTCGCCAATGCCCCGGGACACCTGATCCGCCGGGCCCAACAGATCGCGGTGGCGGAGTTCACCCGGGCGGCGGCGGACCACGATGTCACGCCCGTGCAGTTCGCCTTCATGAACGCCATGATGGCCACCCCCGGCGTGGACCAGATCACGCTGGCCAACCGTGTGGCTTTCGATGCGGCCACTTCGGGGTCGGTGATCGGGCGGCTGGAGGCCAAGGGCTGGGTGCGGCGCGAGTCGGACGTGCAGGATCGGCGCCGCAAGCTGCTGTTTGTCACGCCCGAAGGGGCTGCGGCGCTCACCCGCATGAACGCGGCCGTGGCGCGCGCCCAGCAAAACATGCTGGCGCCGCTGTCTACGGCAGACCAGCAGACCTTCATGCGTTTGCTGGCGCAGCTGGTGGCCGGGCACGAAGAGGCGGCCCCGCCTCGCGACTGAAGGTTCAGGCCGACTTGAAGCTCAGCTCGAAATGCTCGACCACGGGCGGCGCCGCGAAGAACGGTCCGACGATGGCGCGCCATTCGGTGAACAGCGGCGATTCGCGGAAACCCACCGTGTGGTCTTCCAGCGTGTCCCAGAAGATTTGCAGCACATAGCGCTCGGGGTTTTCGATGCCATGGTTGACCTTGGCGCCACGGTAGCCCTTGGCGCGGCTGATCACCGTGTTCAGGCCACGGGCAATGGCTTCTTCAAAGGCGGCCTGCTGGCCGGGCTGGATGCGGAGGTCGGCGTGTTCGAGGATCATGGCCAAAGTGTACAGGCGCTGCCTTCACTCCCCAATGAATCGCTTGCGTTTGAACAGTGCGGTCAGCACCGCCGCCAGGGTCAGCATGAACACTTCTGTCAGCAGCAGCCCGGTGGGCTCGTGGATGAAGTCGAAATGTTCGAAGTTCATGCCGAAAAAACCCGTGATCAGGTTCAGCGGTAAAAAGATCGCGGTCAGCACGGTCAGCGTGCGCATGATTTCGTTGGTCCGGTTGCCCTGCACATTGAAGTGCAGCTGGATCGTCGTTTCGGTGCTTTGCTCCAGCCGGTTGACGTGGTGCACCACGCGCTCGATGTGCTCCAGGATGTCGCGGCTGCGCACCTTCAGGTGTTCCAGTGACGAAGCGGGCAGGGATTCGTTGCCTGTCCAGCTCTCCAGCGCCGCGCTCCAGTCCTGGATGGCGGCGCGCTGGTCCTCGCAGATTTCATCCAGGTAGTGCAGCGTCATGCGCGAATCCAGCAGCCCGCGCCAGTTGTTGAAGCGGTTGTCCGGGTTGAGCAGGTGCTTTTGCCAATGGTCGAGCTGGCGTGTCAGTTCGCGCCGCAGGTCGAGGTAACCATCGACCATGGTGCCGATCAGGCGCAGCATCAGCTCGGGCGGGTTGGCCGGAACGCGGGTGGCGGTGGCCGCGCCTTGGCGGGTGCCGGTGCCCAGCAGTTTCTGAATGAAGTGCTCCCGGATCGCGCAGTCTGTGGGGTGCACCGAGATCACCGTGCGCTCGAACAACAAAAAACCGATCGGGCTCGTGTCGATGCGGCTGAGGATTTCGGGGCCGGCCAGGCCGCGGGATTGGTGCAGGATGACGCCGGGGGCACTGGGGTCGGTTTCGGAGCGGCCGGGCGCCAGTCGGCGAAACACCATCACGTCGTAGACCGAGGTGAAATCGTGGTGCGAGGGCAGTTGATTGCTTAGCAAATCCTGCCAATGCAGTTCGTGCACGGTCACCGCCTCGTGCTGTTGCAGCCAGGCTTGCAACTCGGTTTGCAGCAGTTCAAATTCGCGCCGCGAGAACGCCAGCCATTGGTAGCCGCAGGCAGCGGGTTCGGGGGGCAAGGTGGGGATGGCCTGCACCTGCAGGTCCTGGATGTGGAAAGCGTGCATGGGCGAGCGCGAGGGCAGGTGTGCAGTGTGCCCCCCCCAAATGACAGGGGTGTGACAGGCGTGCGCCTGGCTGTCTGGGGTCCGTGCGCCTCCTGGCTGCTTCATGCAAATTTCACGCAATTGTCTTGCTTGCGTCATGCGGTACATCGACAGTGAAGGCATTCCACCGTCACAGACAGAGACAGCGCCATGAAAGAACTGCCCAGCCCGACGTTTGCCCTCTCGCCCATCCATTTGCCTCGGGGGTCACTTCATCCGGCTTCAACGCAAACCATGGGCCAAGCGCCCGCCAAAGCCGGCATCGAAGTCCATTGGGCGCAGCATCTGGACGAAGTTCGCGAGGCCCAGCGCCTGAGGTATGAGGTCTTTGCCGGTGAAATGGGGGCGCGTCTGAGCACCCCGTTGGCGGGCCACGACATCGACCTGTTCGACGACTACTGCGAGCACCTGCTGGTGCGCGACACCGCCACCCAGCAGGTGGTGGGCACCTACCGCGTGCTGACCCCGGCCCAGGCCCTGCGTGTGGGCAGCACCTACAGCGACACCGAGTTCGACCTGGTGCGCCTGCGCGGTTTGCGCGAACGCATGGTCGAGCTGGGCCGCAGCTGCGTGCACCCCGAGCACCGCCACGGCGGCGTCATCATGGCGCTGTGGGGCGCGCTGGCCGAATTCATGACCCGCAACCAGCTGGACACCATGATCGGCTGCGCCAGTATCCCGATGCTGCACAACGGGGTGGTCAGCGGCGATCTGGCCGCCAGCATCTGGCACCAGCTGCGCCAGAACCACCTGGCGCCCATCGAATACCACGTGTTGCCCCGCCTGCCCTTGCCGGTGGACGCGCTGGAGCACCACCTGACGGTGGAGCCCCCAGCCTTGATCAAGGGCTACCTGCGCCTGGGCGCCAAGATCCTGGGCGCACCGGCATGGGACCCGGACTTCAACACGGCCGACCTGCCGATGATGATGCGCATCGCCGACCTGCCGCCGCGTTACCGCAAGCATTTCCTGGGCGGGGCCTGAGATGCGTGCGCCGGTCATGGCTTTCACAGGTGGTGATCGGCTGCCGTCGTTGTTGGATGCCGAAGCCGACACCTTGGCATCGCAAGAACCGGACAAGCCCCGCTACCGCGCGGTTTTCATCTCGGATCTGCACATCGGCACGCCCGGCTTTCAGGCCGATGCACTGCTCGACTTTCTCAAGCACCACCCCAGCGAAACCCTGTACCTGGTGGGCGACATCGTGGACGGCTGGCAACTGCGCCGGCGTTGGTTCTGGCCGCAAAGCCACAACGATGTGGTGCAAAAGCTGCTGCGCCGCGCGCGCAAAGGCTGCCGCGTGATTTACGTGCCCGGCAACCACGACGAGTTCGCGCGCCACTTTGTCGGCCACGCCTTTGGCGGTGTCGAGGTGGTGCACGAGGCGGTGCATGTCACCGCCACAGGCCAAAAACTCTGGGTGGTGCACGGTGACCTGTTTGATGGCGTCATCCAGTGCGCCAAATGGCTGGCTTATCTGGGCGACTGGTTGTACGAACTGTCTTTGCGCATCAACCGCCACCTGAACCACTGGCGCGCGCGCCTGGGCCTGGGCTATTGGTCGCTGTCGGCCTACCTCAAGCACAAGGTCAAGAAGGCGGTGAGCTTCATCAACGACTTTGAAACAGCTGTGGCGCACGAGGCGCGAAAGCAAGGTTTTGACGGCGTGGTGTGCGGCCACATCCACCACGCCGAAATCCGCACCGTGGAAGGCGTTCTGTATTGCAACGACGGTGACTGGGTGGAAAGCCGCACCGCTTTGGTCGAACACATGGACGGGCGGCTGGAGATCGTGCATTGGCATGGCGCTGCCCTGTCGCAGCAGACAGTGTTGCCCCTGGCCCAGACCGTGGCCTGAAACCTGTCTGCATGCAATGGATTCGCGGGGCGCGGCCATGACGTCGGCATGTCACAAGGATGTCACGAATGCCCATCAAAATTTGTCATGAAATTGACTTGATAACGGGTTTTCCATGGCTGCCCATGCCTCCTCTGCGGCGAAAACGTCTGCGGCATTTCCCCCACTGCTGGACCGCGACCTGAGCATTCTGGCCTTCAACGAACGGGTGCTGGATTGGGCCCGTCGCCCGCGCGTGCCCTTGCTCGAACGTCTGCGCTACCTGTGCATCGTGTCGTCAAATCTGGACGAGTTTTTCGAGGTGCGGGTGGCACCGCATGTGGACGTGGTGCGCGAAGGCGAAGACCCCCATGCGCTGCACCGGCTGGAACGCATCGTCGAGCGCGCACGCGTGATGGTGCAGGAGCAGTACCACCTCTACAACCACACCCTGCTGCCGGCGTTCACGCGCCAGGGCATCCGCATCCTCTCGCATGGCGAGCGCAACCCCGAGCAGCGCGCCTGGGTCAAGGCCTACTTCAACCGCGAGGTCAAGCCGCTGCTGATGCCGGTGGGCATCGATCCGGCCCACCCGCTGCCGCAGGTGGCCAACAAATCGCTCAACTTCATTGTTCACCTCAAGGGCAAGGACGCCTTTGGCCGTGAAAACGAAATCGCCATCCTGAAAGTGCCGCGCGTGCTGCCGCGCGTGATCCAGTTGCCCGCCAAACTGGCTGGCCAAGGCAAGGCGTTTGTGCTGCTGTCCAGCGTCATCCGCGCCCATCTGGCGGAACTTTTTCCAGGCCGCGAGGTCGACCAGTTCTCGCAATTCCGCGTGACGCGCCACTCTGACCTGTCGGTTGACGAGGACGACATGGCCAACCTGCGCACCGCTTTGCGCGAGGGCTTGCAGCACCGCAACTTTGGCCAGGCGGTGCGCCTGGAGGTGTCGTCCAACTGTTCGCAGCAATTGTCGGATTTTTTGCTGCAGCAGCTGCACCTGCCCGAGCAGGCGCTGTTCCGTGTCAACGGTCCGGTGAACCTGGTGCGGCTGATGCAGCTGATCGACCTGGCGGCCAGCCCGGAGGGGCTGTTTCCGGCCTACCGCTCGGGGCCGGTGCAGCAGCTGCAAGGGGTGTCCTCGGTCATGGCGCGGCTGCGCGAAGGCGATGTGCTGATCCACCAGCCTTTCGAGAGCTTTGGCGGGGTGATCGACTTTCTGCGCGAGGCCGTGCGCGACCCGGACGTGCTCGCGATCAAGCAGACCATTTACCGCACCGGCAGCGACCCGGTCATGATCGACCTGCTGCGCGAAGCCGTGCAACGCGGCAAGGAAGTGACCGCCGTGGTGGAACTCAAGGCCCGCTTCGACGAAGAGGCCAACATCAACTGGGCCGAACAGCTCGAAGCCATCGGTGTGCAGGTGGTGTACGGCGTGGTCGGCCTCAAGACCCACGCCAAGATGCTGCTGGTCACGCGCCGTGAAGGTCGGCGCCTGCGCCGCTATGGCCACCTGTCCACCGGCAACTACAACCCGCGCACCGCCAAGCTCTACACCGACATCAGCATGTTGACGGCCGACGCCAAGATCACCGCTGACATGGACGAGCTGTTCCTGCATCTGGCCAGTCAGAACCCGCTGCGGCGCATGCACAAGCTGCTGGTGGCGCCGTTTCACCTGCACGCGCGCATGGTCCAGTGGATCGAGCG
>JACCDU010025029.1_pt1 | contig 11856 bp, 3 predicted proteins | sample 7446081 | NCBI WGS metagenome assembly JACCDU01 (sample SAMN15323447, study PRJNA562643) | freshwater metagenome | isolation source: river surface water | place: USA:Blue River Watershed | collected 2017-08-17 | reverse complement strand
GGCGCCAGGTGGTGCTGCGCCGCACCATCACCGCCGCCGAGGCCGCCGCGAAGGCCTACGTGCACGACTTCACCGAGGCCACGAGCTTCAACGGCCAGCCCCTGGATGTTTCCCAGGTGGCCGGCCTGACGCAGGTGACCACCCGCATCCGCTACGCCGACGGCACCGAGTCGGCCAGCGCCACGAATTTCTTCCGCGTGATCGAGGTGCTGGGCGACGGCGCCGCCATCGATGCGGACGGGCTGACCTCGCATTTCGTGCACCGCACGACGTCCACCCAGGTGCTGCCCGGCGGCACGGTGGAGGACATCCGCTACCGCATCCTGCTGCCCAACCTGATCAGCCTGGTACAGACCGTGGCCAACAACCAGGTCGACCAGCTGCTGAACTTCGATGCGCTGGGGATCGACTTCGGCAGCGTGCGGGCGCTGGGCACCCAGCTGCAGCTGGAGGCCCGCCTGGGCGGCAACCGCGGTGGGCACGCCGTCGATGCTGCGCGTGATCTCCAGGCCCACGCTGGCCTGCAGCCCCGTGGCGCCAGGCACCGCCGACAACGCTGGCGCGGCCTGCGGGTTGGCGTTGGCGTCCACGCCCAGCGGCGCCTCCCCGGCGCGCCAGTCGGCCAGGGTCCAGCGCGCCTGCACCAGCGCATCCAGCGCGGCGGTCAGGGCGGCCACGTCGGTCGGGTCGACCGGGGCGGCCCCGGCCGACAGTCCCCCCACCGGGGCGATCCCGTCCAGCAGGCGCTGGATCGCCGCGGTCAGCTGCGACAGCGCGATGCTTGCGTCCGGATGCGCCAGCAGGTCGGCAAAGCTCACCTCGTTCAGGAAGGGAATCGCCTCCTGCATGAAACCCAGGTCGTTGCCCGTGCCCGCCGCCGCCTTGAGCAGCCCGATCAGCGGCGCATCGGCCGAGCCGGTCTGGCGCAGCCAGCGGTCGTACAACTCGCTGTCCAGCAAGCCCAGGGTCCGGCGCAGCTCGGCCTCGGCATCGTTGATCAGGAACTGGCTGGGGCCGTCCGCGGACAGCTGGGAGAACCCGCTGGCGACGTACTGCAGCGTGTAGGCCTGGCCGTCCTGCACGGTCGGCATCGACAGGCGGTACACCGCCCGGCTGGCGGCGGCATCGAGCACGGCGACCGGCTCGTCGGTTCCCAGGATCTGCCCCGGCTGGGCCTTCACGTACAACAGCAGCCCGGCGTCGGTGACGGCCTGCTGGCCCTCACCGCCCAGGTCGATCGTGAAATCGAAGGTCGACGGCCCCGTGATGGCCAGCGACTTGTCCAGGATATCGGCCACCCGGCTGTCGGCATCGGTGCCGCTGGCGGTGTAGCTGCCGGCCTGGACCATCAGCTCGAACAGCGCCTGCGCCGGGTCGAAGTCGGTCTGGAACGACAGCTGGTTGCCCACCTTGAGCAATTTCAGGCGTGCCTGGGCCCGCGCATTGAGCACCGGCGTGATGAACTGGGCGGCGCCGACCATGGTCAATGCCGCCAGCTGGGAGAAGTCCAGCGTGAAGGTCGGCAGCAGCGCGCCGGCCTTGTCGAAGGTCACCTCCACCGCCCGCAGCTCGCCCGCGGCGCCGACCGGCTGGTCGAGGCTGACGCGGAAGTCGCCGGCATCGAGCGCAGCCACCTGGGCGGCCAGGCTGTCCTTGTCCGTGGTGCCACTGACCAGCACCGTCTTGAGCGCATCCTTGAGCCACTCGTCCAGGTCGGCGCCCACGCGCCCGCGCGCCAGGTCGATCACCGAGCTGCCCAGGACAGGCACCATGGCCTGCAGCTCGGGCATGGCCGACAAGGCGCTGAGGTAGGCCGCACCGAACCGCGTGTCGAGCGTGCGCAGGTACAGCAGCGTCAGGTTGTCCAGGTCGGTGCCCGAGAACAGCCCCTCGCTGCCGGTGTCGATGTAGCGCAGGGACTCCAGGGCACTGCCGGTCGGGGCGGCCAGGGTCACCGTGTAGGTCTTGCTCAGCGCGCTGGCGGCGGCCGAGGCGGCGGCACCGGACAGGCCCCGCGAATCCGAGAACCCCAGCTGCATCGACAGCCGGGCCAGCGACGTGCCGAAGGTCCACGCCCCGTCCGCCAGGTGCAGGGACTGCACCAGCTCCACGTCGATGCTCGACAGCAGCACCTGCGGCGATCCCGGCAGGTCGGCCTGCAGCGGCGCGTTCACGCCCACCGCGATGGGCGACAGGCTGACGGCGCCGACCAGCTGGTCGATGACCAGGCGGTTGGCGGTGCTGCCGGACTGGATGGCGAAGCGCGCATCCAGGTCCACGGCCACGCCCACCTCGACGGCCTGCTCGCCCACGCCCTTGAACAGGGCGATCTCGTCCATCAGGCCGCGCGCGGCCGGCAGCGAGCGCACGGTCAGCCGGTGCAGGCTGATCGGTAGGCTGCGCGTGGTCGCGTCATAGGCCAGGGCCAGCGCGGCCGCGCCGCTCCAGGCCCAGTCCAGGGCCGTGGTGTCCACCCCCAGGCTGGCCGGGGTGAAGGTGCTCAGGCCCAGGCTGGAGACGGTCGGCGCGCCCAGGGCCGCCGACACGCCGGCGGCGGTCAGGCGTCCCGACGCATCGACCAGGCCGTCGGCGCTGGTGGCCTTCCAGGCATTGGCGATCGCGTCGCCCAGGCGTGCCAGCAGCGCGGGCAAGGCGCCGTCGGCGCGGCCCAGGCCCAGCAGGTCGGCCATGGACACGAGGTCGCGGGTGTCGTTCTCGCCGGCGTTCTGGCCGATGCGCAGCACGGGCAGCTGGTTGTCCGGCACCTGGCTGGGGGAACTGCCGGGGATCACGCGATCCTTGGCATTGGCCTGCGCATCGATGGCCGCCAGCAGGTCCTGCTGAAGGGCGAGCACGCCCAGCAACGACATGGCATGCGCGCCCACGCGGTGCGCCGCCGGCAGGCTGGCATCGACCTGGCTGCGCCAGGCCGCGTCGATCCAGTCGGCGTCCAGGTAACCGCGGGCCTTGGCCCCGCCATAGCCGGCGACCTCGTCCAGCCCCAGCAGCTGGTCACGGCTGAGGGCGTAGCTGCTGCCGCCGATCACGTAATCGCCGGCGAAGCGCCCGGCCAGCACCCCGCTGCCGAACGACAGCGGAAGCCGCATCACCCAGGCCAGCTGGGTGCTGGCGCCGGCCGGCGCCTGGTAGGACGCCCACAGCACCAGCCGGTCCAGGCGGACCTGGGCATCCACGCCCAGCACGCCGGCAGTGTAGGCCGCGGTCACCGGCACCAGGCGCGCAAGGGCGTCGATGGCACCGGCGACCTTCCACTCCAGCACCAGGCCGCCCCCCGACAAGGCCAGCGTGAATGGCGCCTGCGGGTAAGCGCTGGCGGCAGTCAGCGCAGCCAGCAAGGCCTGCGCGGCCGACTGTCCCGGCGCCACGACCAAGGGCGCCGAATCGAGCACGACGCCGCCCGGCAGGGACAGCTGGTAGCCGACACCCGCCTGCACGGCCGCCAGGTCGATCCGCTGCGTTTCCTGCCGGTCCTGGAGCCCCTCCTGGACGGTCGTGGCGGTCACTTCCAGCGCCCGGGCCGGGCTGACTTGCGCGTCTACCGCATGGCTGGCGGTCGAAGCGGCACTGGCAGCCCCCAGGGCCACCTGGACACTGCTCGTCAGGCGCCCGGTGAAATCCAGCGAGGTGCCGATGTCCTGCAACATCGGCAGGCCCAGGTCGTTCCATTGCGCTGCCGTCGGCACCAGGGGCGCCGCCAGCTCGCGCCAGTTCCCCTGGAACACCAGATCCATCGTCAGCCGTGCCTCATCGGCGGCCACATCGCTGGCGGCTCCCACCTGCAGGCTGCCGACCATGGACAGGACCCGGGCCACCAGCCAATCCAGCGCGGCAGTACGTGCATTGGCATCTGTCAGGCCGGCCACGCCCGGGGCCGCACTGAGCAGGGCCGAACGCAGCGCGCTGCGAAACGTCCCACTGGCGGCATCGGAAGCGCCTCGCGTGAAGGCGCTCACCAGCCCCTGCAACTTGCTGGCGTCCACGGCGCCGGCGGTGAGCCCGGACACCAGCAGGCTGCGGCTGGCAGCCAGGTTGCCGGGCGCGGTGGCATCCGGAAAATCCCGGACCACCATGGCATTGAATGCCGCCGCGCCGCTGGCGTACGCCGCCTGCTGCAGCGCATCGGTCAGGCTGGACAACCCGCCGGCGAGCCAGCTCAGCGGATCGCCGGCGGGCGCGCCCCCCAGGCTACTCAGCCATGCCGGATCGGCGGGCACCTGCACGCCGGCCAGCGCACCGCCGGCCGCGAACACATCATCGGCCTGGGCCAGCGCTGAGCCCAGGGTCGCCTGGGCGCCGCCCATCGGGGCCTGGCCGACCAGCCACTCCACCAGTCTCTGGTCGAGCTGGGCCTGCGTCACGGCCAGCAAGACACCGGCGCTGTCCCCCAGGTCCAGCGTCGTCGTGTTGATCTCTCCGTGGCGCGACTCCAGGATCCAGTCGCCGCCCAGCGCCCCCGAACCCGTGGCATTGAGTGAAGCCGCCACGTCGGCGCCCGTCAGGTGGGCCAGCTGCTCCGGCAGACTGCCGGTCCCCAGCTCGCACCCGTACAGCAGCAGATCGCCTTCGTCGCCCAACACCTGGCGGAGCGCCGACAGCAGTGGCTCCTGCTGCGGCAGCTCCTGGGCCGACAGCAGCGACTCGCCGACCTGCAGGCCGGCCTCGCGGCCGTGCGACAGCCAGTGCACCGCATCGACGGAACCCGAGGCCTGCAGGACCTGCACCACGTCGGCGATGCTGCCCACGCGCACCATCTGCAACGGGCCCGATTCCCACTGGAAGCCCAGGCCTTGCAGCTGGGCCACCACCCCGGCATCGTCGGCCAGCGCCACATCGAGCAGCAGGAGTTCACGCGGGCCGCCACTGGCCCAGTCCTGCAGGTCCACCGTGGTCTGGGACCGCGTGTCGTCGCTGGCGGGCGCCACCGGCGCCGTGGCCGTCTCCAGGCTGCGCTCGATGGCGTCGCTGCCCGAATCCTGCGGCGCCACCCAGGGCGCCACATCGGCAGACAGCAGGATACGCTGCTCCAGCGGCTCCACATGGATCTTGCGACGCGGCGTGTGGGAAGGCTTGGAGGGCGTATGGGCCATGGCGTGGATTCGACAGGTCGGGAAAAGAAAGGTGGCGTGAAGCGGTCAGTCAGCGGGCAGACCAGGGCCCCGGGTCAGGGCTGGCCCCTGGCGCGCTCACCGGTGTCCGGGCGGGTGGCCAGGCGCGCCAGCAGGGCAATGGCACCGGAATCGACCTGGCCGAAGACGCGGTCCCGGTCGATGCGTGCCGACAGGTAGAAGCGGCGCGCGGTCTGGCGCGCCACCTCGGCCTGCACCTGCTCCAGTTGCACCTCGCGCAGGCGCACCAGGGTCTCGGTGCCGGCGGCCACCTGCCGTTCGAGCAGGCGGACCACCTCGGCGCGCGCCTGGGCGGCCTCCTGCATGGACTGGTCCTTGCGCACCGCGTTGTCGATCGTGGCCTCGGCGGCCAGCAGCTTGCGGACCGATTCGCGGTATTCCGTCTCGCGCGCATCGCGCAGCGCATCGGCCATGGCGAGGTTGCGGCGCAGGGCGGCATTGGTGCCGCCGCTGTTGAACAGGTCCCACTGCAGCTTCACCCGGAACATGCGCGTGTCGATGCGGCTGGAGCCGTCGAAGATCGAGCCGCCGTTGTCGTCCCTGCGACGCTCCAGTTCGGCCTGCACCCGGGGGAACCAGCCGGCACGGGCGGCTTCGGCCTCGTGGCGCTGGCGTTCGATGCCGGCCTGCAGGGCCTGCAGGTCGGGGCTGGCCTCGAGGGCTGCGCGGGCATCGGCTTCGGCCATGGGCGACACCGGCGGCAGGGGCTCGGCGAGGTTGAGCGCGGCGATCGTCGGGCAGGCCGCCTGCGCGACGAACCGGCACAGGTCCTGGTTGATGCGGCGGTAGTCGCTGCGCGCCGCCTGCAGGTCCACCCGCGCCTGGGCCAGCTCGGCCAGGCTGCGCGCGTGCTCGCTGGGCCGCAGGCGACCGGCCGCCACCTCGCGCGCATCGCGCGAGGCGCGTTCCTGGAGGTAGCGCACGCTGGCCTCGGCCACCTGGAATCGCTCGAGCGCCTCGACGCCGCTCATGTAGGTCTTGAACAGTTCCACGCGGCGGTTCTGGCGAACCACGTCGACTTCGCTTTGCGACTTGCTGGCGTCGGCCTGCGCCGACCGGATGCCCCGGTAGGTCGCCACGTCCACGATCTTCTGCGACAGGACCAGCGCGGTGCCGTCCGTCGGGTAGCTGCTGACGTTGCCGTCGAGGGCGGTCTGCGAGGAATACAGGATGTTCTTGTTGGTCTTCGTGTAGTCGTGCCGCAGCTGCAGCTGCGGCAGGTACGCCGAGCGCCGCTCGTCGATCAGGTGCTGGTCGGACTGCGCACGATTGACGGCCTGGCTCAATGCCGGGTCCGTGGATACCGCCTGGTCGAAGAACGCCTCGATCCCCGCGGCGCGACCCGCCAGGGGGTACGCCACCAGAGCGCAAGCAATAGATTTGCTCAATACTTTGAAAATATGATCGCTCATTGAAGATACTCCTACCTCATTCTATTTAGGCATGACGGAGAATTGCGGTCCGGTCGGCAAACGTCAGCGATCCGTCGCTGCAATGTGCCAAAGTCGAACGTCGGATGGACCACGTCAGCCAAGTCACAAAGCTATCGATAAAAAGTAGTTATTCGATACGCGTTAATTTCTTCAAATCATTCAAATAGGCTAATCCCAGACGATGGAAAAGGACCAGCCGGGCGCGCCGGCGCCCCAAGCCTCCAGCCCTTTCACGCTGGCTGACTGGTGCGACAAGGTGCGCGCGCGCATGCCCGGCATCCGAGAGGTCTGCGTCGCCGAACGCCAGGACACCGCCTGGTCGATCACCGCCGCCAGCGACGGCGCCAGCCGCGCGGTCGAACCCTACGAGCTGGCCGCGCTCAAGGCGCTGGAGACCGGCCAGGGCGTGCTCGCGCCCCTGCCCCAGCCCGTGGGCGACCTGTACGAGGTCATCGCCTATCCTCTGCAGGAAGCCGGCCGCAGCCTGGTCGTCCTGGCCGGCCTGGGCCAGATGCCGGCGCGCCACGTGCAGCTGGTGATGGAGCAGATCCAGCTGAGCGCGGGCTGGGTCCAGTGGACCCTCTCGCAAGACATCGCCGCCCAGGACCGCCGCCGCAGTGAAGTCGCGCAAAGCTGCTTCGAGCTGCTGGCCGACATGGTGCAGGCGCCCTCGTCCACGCACAGCCTCCAGAGCCTGTGCCTGGAGGTGGCCCAGCGCCTGGGCGCCGCGCGGGTGGCCTACGCCAGCCGCACCTGGTGGGGAGGCGTCAAGCTGCGGGCGATCTCGGGCCAGTCCCGCTTCGATCGCCGCACGCAACTCAACGACCTGAGCGAGCAGGCGGCCGCCGAGGCCATGCTGCTGCGCAGCCCCATCGAATGGCGCAGCGACCTGCGACTGAACTCCCCGGTGCAGGGCCTGGCCCGGCTTCACAGTGACGTTGCGCTGACCGTCATTCCCCTGCCGGATGCGCACAACGCCTTTCGCAGCGCCTTGCTGATCCACTGGACCGACCCGGCCGCCGTCACCGACCTGCGGGCCTGGTCGGCGCTGTGGCTGCTCGCCGATCCGGTGCACCACCTGCACCAGCAGGCGCAGCGCCACGCCCCGGCCGTGCTCCTGGGCCAGGTCCAGGCCCTGGCGAGGCGACTGCTGGGGACCGGCCATTACGCGCTCAAGGCCACGGTCCTGGGCCTGGCGGGCCTGGGCCTGTCGCTGGCCCTGGTCCAGGGGCAGGCCACGCTCAAGGCGGAGGCCACCGTCCATGACACCGGCCGGCGGGTCGTCTCGGCCGCCGCCGACGGCTACCTGGCCAAGGTGATGGTCGTCCCGGGTGACTGGGTGGAGGCGGGGCAGACCCTGGCCAAGCTCAACGACGACCACCTGCGCCTCAAGCGCCTGGAAATGCTGGCGCAGATCAGCCGCCATGGTGCCGAGCGCGCCATCGCCTTCCGCGACCGCGACCGGGGCAACGTTTCGGTCTCCGGCGCGCAGGTCGACGAAGTCCAGGCCCGCCTGGCCCAGGTCGACAAGGAAATCCAGCAGACCGAGGTGCGGGCCAGCGTGCCCGGCCTGGTCATCGAGAAGGACCTGCGCCAGCGCGTGGGCAGCCGCGTCGAATATGGCGAGGCGCTGTTCGAGATCGCGCCACGGCATGAGGCCGAAATCATGCTGCACGTGGCCAACCGCGACGCCGAGGAGTTCAAGCCCGGGCTGCGCGGGCAGCTGCGCCTGGCCATGGCGCCGCAGAACCCCCTGGCCATCGAGGTGCTGCGGGTCAAGCCCGCGGCTGAAAGCATCGACGGCGAGCTGCGCTTCGTCGGCTTCGCCCGGGTGGTCGACGTGCCGCCCGGCCTCGAGAACGGTATGAGCGGGGTGGTCCGCCTGGACATCGGACGCCGCAGCCTGTGGGACATCTGGCTCCAGCCCGTCTGGGACACGGTGAGCCTCTTCCTCTGGCGCTGGACCCCCTGAGCCCGCCGCCATGAGCCGCTCCCAGCTTCTGAGCAACGACTGGCATCGGGTCGCGCCCCTGCGCCCGCGCTTCAGCCCCCAGGTCGAGATCGCCCTGCACGAGTACCAGGGCCAACCCTTCTATGTACTGCTCGACCATGCCAGCGGGCAGAGCTTCAGGGTCTCCCAAGGCGCCTACCTGGTGCTCAACCGGTTTGATGGCCAGTGCACGGTCGACCAGCTGTGGCATGCGCTGGCACGCGACAACCACCCCGACCTGCCGCCCCAGGACGAACTCATTGAGCTGATCAGTTCGCTTTTCGAATCCAACCTCTTGCGGCTGGACGACCAGCCCAAGTCGCAGCGGCTGGCCCGGCTGCAGATCGACAAGGCGCGTCTGTTCTGGAAGCAGCTGCTCAAGTCACCCATCTCGCCGAAGATCCCGCTGTTCAATCCGGGGCCCTTCCTGCGCCGTACGGCCTGGCTGGGTCGACTGCTGTACAGCCCGATGGGCTACCTGGCCTTCGGCGCCCTGCTGCTGTGGGCCGGGCTGCAGGCCGTGGATCACTGGGATGCGCTGACCCGCAACATGACGGACCGGGCCCTCGCGCCGGACAACCTGCTGATCCTGCTGCTCGTCTACCCGGTGGTCAAGACGCTGCACGAGTTCAGCCATGGCTGGGCGGTCCAGCGGTTTGGCGGGCAAGCCAATGAAATGGGGATCATGTTCCTCCTGTTCATTCCGGTGCCCTACATCGACGCCTCCTGGGCCAACTTCTTCCGGCACCACCACCGCCGGGCCATCGTCTCGCTGGCCGGCATCATGGCCGAACTCGGCCTGGGCGCGGTGGCCCTGCTCCTGTGGACGCAGGCGGATCCCGGGCTGTGGCGTGCCGTGCTGTTCAACGTGGTGACCATCTGCACCATCAGCACGGTGTTCTTCAACGGCAACCCGCTGCTGCGCTTCGATGCCTACTACGCGATGGCCGACCTGTTGCAGGTCCCCAACCTGGCCACGCGCGGCAACCAGTGGGTGGCGCGTCATTGGCGCCAGCTGCTGGGGCTGCATGCCGGCGCCCAGCTGGAAACCGTGGGCCGGGCGGAGAAGGCCGGCCTGGTCGGCTACGCCCTCGTCTCCTTCATCTACCGGCTGTTCGTCACCTTCGGCATCGCCGTCATCCTCATCGACAAGCTGCCGGTGCTGGGCCAGTTCCTGGCCGCCTGGGCAATCATCATGGCCCTGCTCTGGCCGGCCTTCAACGGCCTGCGCAAGCTGTGGAACGAGTCACGCCAGGCGCGGCGCAAGCCCGTGCTGCTGACGCGCCTGCTCCTGCTGGGCGCGACGGCTTTCGCCCTCCTGCTGGTCGTGCCCGTGCCCAGCACCACCACCTTCCCGGCCGTGGTCGCCAACCGGGAGACCGCGTCGGTGGTCGTCGACAGCGAGGGACCGCTGACCGACCTCGCCGTGCAGGACGGCCAATGGGTCAGGCCGCAATCGCTGCTGGCCCAGCTCGACCCGGAGCGCCTGCGCGCCGAGGCCGACGCCACGGCCTCGCGACTGCAAGCCACCGAAGCCAAGATCCGCATCCAGCTGGCGGGACAGGAGGCCGGCCTGACCGGCGTGATCCGCACCGAATTCCGCGCCCTGCAGGCCGCCCAGCAGCAGTTGCGCCAACAGATTGCAGCCGCCCGGGTCACCGCACACAGCGAAGGGCGCTGGGTCTTTGCCTCCCCGCGCCCGGCGCTGGGCCAGGTGCTGCGGCGCGGCCAGCTGCTGGGCTATATCGACCAGCCGCGGCAACGCCAGCTGGTCGGTGCCATTCCCGACAGCGCGCGCAACCAGTTGGCGCGGGGGGCACCCACGGCCGAGTTTCGTGTGGTCTCCATGCCGGGCGTGCAACGGTCCGTGCAACAGATGCAGGTCTTTCCCAATGCCACCTACCAGCTGCCCGACGAGCGGCTGGCGGAACAGGCGGGGGGCCATCTGCTGACGCGGCCCGGCAAGCCGGGCGACCCCTTGCAATCGGTCGAGCCGCTGATCTGGTTCCGGGCCGACGCCGCACTGGAAGACCTCAAGCTTGGCGAACAGGTCCTGGTCAAGCTGCACCATCCCGCGCAACCCATCGGGTTCCGCATCCATGACTTCTTCCAACGTGAATTCCTTCGGCGACTGGGTCCGCAATAGGGCCGGCCCCTGGCTCTGGGGCAGCCTGCCAGCGCCGCGATCGGCGCTGGGGCTGGGCCTGCCCGAGCGCCCGGAGCGGCCCTTCCCCGGCTGGCTGCAACGCCTGCATGAATCGGCGCTGCTGCGCCTGCGCGCCTGGCCGGCCCGCCGCCGCCGGCTCCAGCGCCTGCTCGACGCCATCGAGGCCCGGCGGGAGCAGTGGGCCACGCTGGAGGCTCCGCAGCTGCTGGCGGAAGTGCAAGCCACCCGTGCGATGCTCGGCCGCGGACTCCTGCGCGACGACGTGCTGGTGCGCACCTTCACGCTCATCGACGAGTGCCTGTTCCGTGTCCGTGGCTTCCGCTACCACCGGGTGCAACTGCAGGCCGGGCTGCACATGGTGTTCGGCCAGCTGGTCGAGATGGCCACCGGCGAAGGCAAGACCCTGACCGCCATCCTGCCCGCGGCCACCCATGCGCTGGCCGGCTGTTCAGTGCACGTGGTCACCGTCAACGACTACCTGACGGCGCGGGACGCCGACGAAGTGCGGCCGGTCTTCGCGCTGCTGGGACTGCGCGTCGCGCACGTGGTCCACGACCTGCCGCCCGCGGCCAAGCGCCAGGCCTACGACGCCGACATCACCTACGCCACCAACAAGGAGCTGGTCTTCGACTACCTGCGCGACCGCGCGCGCGAAATCGCCCGCGGACCGCTGGCCGGCCAGTTGTGGCTCAACGCCCAGCAGCTTCAACCGCCGCTGGTCAGGCACCTGGACTTCGCCCTCGTCGATGAAGCCGACTCGGTCCTGATCGACGAGGCCAACATTCCACTCATCCTGACCGAACCCACGCCCCAGGGCCTGTCGGAAACCTTCCTGCGCCAGGCCATCGAACTGGCCGACCATCCCGACCGCAGCCTGTGGGAGCAAAGCGACCTGCTGGGCAGCCAGGGCGTGCGTCCCGAGGCGATGCGCCGCCTGCTGGCCACCCTCCCGGCCCCCGCGCAGGAGTGGCAGTCGCACGCCCTGGCGCAGGAGATCCTGTCGCAGGCCAAGCTGGCGAAGGAGCGCTACAAGCTGGACGTGCAGTACATCCTGGAGGACGGCAAGATCGTCCTCATCGACGAGCAGACGGGCCGGCCCATGCCCGACCGCAGCCTGCC
>JACCDU011184025.1_pt1 | contig 11857 bp, 14 predicted proteins | sample 7446081 | NCBI WGS metagenome assembly JACCDU01 (sample SAMN15323447, study PRJNA562643) | freshwater metagenome | isolation source: river surface water | place: USA:Blue River Watershed | collected 2017-08-17 | reverse complement strand
GATGACGGCACTGTCTGATAACAAACCATAAATCCAAACATAGGAAAAGATAAATGACCTATTTGTCCGCCAAAAAAATCTACCCAGGTAACTGGGCAGAGCCCCTGAACGGTTGGTACAAGAACATTGATACCGACGATAGCGGTAGTGTTGACGGTTCCAAGGGCGGCCCCACTTCTGTGCTGGCTGTTCCTGGTTACCGTTACTTCCAGCAGCGTGGTTATGTGCCTGTTACCGCAACTTCCGGTAGCGGTCCCGTAGCTGCAGCCGATGTGATCGTTCCTTCGCCTTACCGCCAGGACGACACCCGCCCCGACATCACCGGCATGGTGATCTCTGGTAGCAGCACCCTGCCTGCTTATGTTTATCGCGCGACCATTTCCGTTGCTTCTGGCTGGGGTGATGGTCGTGTTGCCTCTGGTGTGTACGCCGCCACCGGTAACGTGATTTCCTTCGGTCGTAGCAACAGTGGTAGCCCCACCGCTGCCTCTGGTATCGGTGAAGGTGTGATCCAGGCCAACCTGGCTTCCACCGTGTCCGGTACCCAGGCTGGTGAGATCTTCTTTGCTGCCGGTTCCGCTGCTTACAGCACCAATCCGTTCCTGATCGCATCTGGCGCCGCTGGTGTGACCGCTGGTAACGTGAACTATGCTGCTACCGCCGCCACCACCCTGAAGGTGTTTGCGAAAGAAACTGCTAATAGCACCGCTACTTCCGGTGGTTTCTACATCTCCAGTGGTGATGCAACTGGTGGCCGTACTGGTTATCTGGTGGTTGAGTGCTGCTACGTCCAGCCTGACGTGGCACCTGGCTACGAAGATATCGATGGTTACCTCCTGGGCCGCACTGTTAGCTGATTAGGTTAAACTAAGACCAGTGAATAACTGGTCTTATGTCAGCTACTGCAGCAATGCTTTATCAGCACAAAAAAACAGGCGCGAGAGTCAAGATTGTAAGCGAATGGGATAATGGCGATTGGTTCATGGTCGAAGATCAGGACGGTCGCCTTTATACCGCATACAAGACTGAACTTACGCCTGATGAAGTTGCTACCAAAACGGTAAAGACACTTCAAGTAAAAGATAAAGCTGCTCAGGAAGAGCCACGCACTTTCCCCCCGGACAACCGTTTAAATATCAATTCAGCTACCGCCCAAATGATCGCTGATCATATTAAAGGCATTGGATTGAAAACAGCCCGAGAGATTAAAGATCTTCAGATGTCCTTATCGGGTGAAAGGTTTAACAATCTCGAACAGTTAAAGCAAATTGGGCGAGTTGACTGGGACGCAGTGATTGCTGCTGACCTGATCAGAGTTTGATTACTCATCTCCTTATTAAGCCCCTGGGAAACCAGGGGTTTTTTAGTCTTACAATTAAAAATAAAACATACGATGGCTGAAAGATCAATTGTTGATATTGGTAAATACCTCCAGGGTTTTGGTTTACGCGTAGCCGAACACCCTGCTTTTGGTGGTGTTGGTAAAGGGCATTCTCCTACCGGTTACCATCCGAAGGGTTTGGCCATTGATGTGACCGATTGGCGGCCTGATGTTGCTCCTGCATATCAAGGAGGAAAGCCAATTCCCTGGAAACAACGTACTGGGGAATTGAGTTGGCGCGCAAAACAATTAGGACTGTTTAATGAAGTTTTAGGACCTGGTGATCCAGGGCATGATACGCATGTCCACTTAGCGCTAGAAGGTAGAAAATATCTTACAGACCAACAGATGGAATGGCTTACCACTGGTCGGTACAAAGTAGGAGATAAATTAGTAGCAGAGATGCCAACTGTCAGTACGCCTGTTTCTTCTGAAAATCCTGGTTCTGCAAATACACAAGCAACGGCAGCTTCTTTATTTGGCTCTTTACTTAACGCATTACAACCGAAAGAAAAACCATTGCAACAACAATTAATGGAATCTGCAATGGCAAGTGCTTTTGCTCCGAGAAAATCGAATATTCCCGCATTAATGCAGTACGTAGGTTCAGGTCCGTTAAACGAAATTATCTACGGATAACTAGCGTTTATAATTAAAAACATACGGAAATAGGCTGTGCAACTCAGCGACTTTGACAAAAGTAGAGTCCGATATCATCTGGGCTACTTCACGGTTTCCGTGCCAGCGGGCGATTACGCCCGTCTGGAAGAAGCTATGAATACGGTCCCTGATTCGTACTTCTACGATAAGATCGTCATTCAAATTGGTCGTTGTGACACAGCTGAAAAGAAGACTGAAGTAGCTACTTCACCTTCTACCCGCCTTGAAAGTATTGCTGGTGACGTTGATCGTACGATCAGATCCAGTAATGCTAAAGAGGCACTCAAGGTTTGGGATGAGATTTATCTCTACGAAACCAACCGTCTAGCCGGCATCCTTTACGTTCCTAACTACAAGGATCCGTTCCAAGCCAGATACCGTTACGAACGCTCTGGTGCTGAATTCATCCAGGCTTTACCTGGTCCTGCCGACACAGCTGTTGGTTCTCGTCTTTATTTACATGAGGTTTGGAGGTAATTATGTTTACTCCTACTGGCCCTTTTTCTCGTCAAACGTGGCGAAACATTGAGTCTTTACCGGGGCAAGCACTAAATGCGTTAGGGCAAATAGGTTCTTACCTTGGATCTCCAAAAGCCGCTCAAGACTATACTAATTTACTGAGAGGATCTGTTCCTGGCCGTGTAGGCAGCATTCCCCCGAGTGCCAACGGCAAATCTTACCGTCGTGCTGAGCTTGAGTTAGCGGAAGCTGCTAGAGCAGGCGGAGGTGGAGGAGGGGGCGGTAACGCTGGCTATTCAGTTACTAACTTTCGTCCTATTGGAGGTACGCCAGCAGAACGCGCGCAAGCAGCAGAAACCTCTCGTGTTGCTCAATTAACTGCACAAGATCCTGAGCTTCAGCGTTACGAAGCTGCACGTCTGAAAGCCGTCGCCCCTGGAGCAACACCCGAGCAAGTCCAGTCTGCCGAGGATGTTGGTATGCAGATTTGGCGACAGAAGTACGGCGGTACTCCAATGGGCCAACCCGGTGGCGCCGTGGGGAGGTTTAATCCCCTGATGGATCATACCTTTGGTTATCAAGCAGGAATGTCACCACAGCAAATGCAAGCGATGCAAGCAACTGCCGCGCCTGTACCTGTTGCCCCTGGAGAAATTCCTTACCAACAAGGCGATCTTGGTACACGAGCAACTCTTGAAACCGGATATGACCCTGCTCAATATGGTCTTTCTCCTAATTTAGTAGAAGAAATGAAAAAGCGCTTGTTACAACAAGCGGGAAAGTAAGTATCTTGGCATTGCGTAGCATGTAAGCCCAACCTGCTGGACACGAATCTTTGATTCACGGGAGCCAGTGTTGTTGCTTTAAACCAATGATTCTCTGTCCCAATCTTGTTAAACGCACCCTTGTGTACCTGGCTACAACGCTGGCACTGCAAACCGTTTTTATTCCTGGTCTTAGGGCAAGTTCAAATTGGGTAGGAGAACAGAACTAATGCAGCCATGTCATTAGATCCAAACGCTGTTATTATTGCCAGGCGCCTTCAGGCTGAGGGGTATACCCGTGGTCAGATTGCAGGTATTCTCGGTAACTTCCAACTTGAATCTGGATTTAATCCACGTATCAACGAAGGGGGTAAGGTTGGAGGACCCCTTGGCGTCGGTGGGTTTGGTTTAGCCCAATGGACTGGCGGTCGTCAAAGCAATTTAATTAACTTTGCCAAGCAGAAAGGATTAGATCCGGGCTCTATCGAGGCCCAGGCTGATTTTCTTATCCATGAATTAAAAGGACCAGAAAAAAGAGCCGATCAATCTTTACGTGGTGCTGTTTCACCAGAAGAATCTGCACGTCGTTTTCTTACGGATTTTGAGCGTGCTGGTATCCCTAAAACGGAACAACGTCAACAAGCGGCTAGGCAAATTTATGAAAAATTAGGTTCACTAGAAGGGCAAACAGCTACTGCTGCGCAAAGTACACAACAAACTCCTGCGATTGATCCGCAGCAATTACTGAAAGTTTTTGCCAGTCAGGTTTTTGCATCTAACCCTACTGTTGGATCAAATGTTCTTGGTTTGTTAGGAGAGCTTCCTCCTGTTACGCAAAATGTGTTTGATGCAGGACGTTTGACACCACAATCGTCTTATCTGACGCAGTTAACAAGACCATTGACAGGTCTATAATAGACATAACTAGTGCAGTAGAACATTGTCGTCAACAAGTACCAACAAGCAGCCACTGCTTATTGATCGGCCGTTATTCGATTCGGTTCGCGTAACGACCCAAACCGTTGGTAGTTCTACTGCCAACACTCTCTTTGTACAAGGCGGCCAAGCTCCATCAATCTTGGTGGATATGGACGCTGCCTTACAAGAAGACAATAACAACGGCGGTGTTGTTGATTCCATCACCATTAGCCGTAATGACTTCTATCGTGGCCCGGATTACACCGTTAATGCGTCGACTTCTGGTACTGTTATATCTCTTGTCAGTGGTCAGGTTGTGTTTGTTGCTGCCACTGGGGTCCTAGCCACTGCTCCTGGTAGTGGTTACGGCTATTACACTTACACTGGCGCGACAACGCTTACCGGTGTAAATACCGCGTTAGTTTATTCGGGTGGGACCTCCAGTGGTTTTGCGTATAACGGTGTTGCCTATGGTTATCAACCAGCTGTAACTTTTGTGTTCTATCACACACGAAACACGACTGTACCTATCCCAGCTTCTGGCGATTACCGAGTTCTGTTTGCTAAGACTCTTCCCGCCAACAGTGGCACTGTTGACTGTTCTGATTTGATGCCTCAGCTTGCTACTCCTGTCGCACAGGCAGGCAACACCGCAGGCTTAGGTTCCACTGCTCCACTACGTAACAAGGGTATTTACCTAGAACGTGGCGATCGTATTTACGTTGGTGTGTTCCCAGATGGTCCAAATATTTCTGGCTATACTCCAGGTGCGCATGTGATTGCTCAAGGCGGCTTCTTCTGATTATGGCCAAAAAGAGTGGTAGCTCTTTTGGTAATTTTAATCGGGCTGAGGTATTTGATCCAAGGCCCGTCAAGCCGATAACGACTGAGTTTTCTAAGGGTTCAGTTCCAGATTCTATCTATGCAGCCAATAGAGAATCGGCCTGGTCTCGATGGCGTCGTGGTTACGAGTTAGCCACTGCAACGTTTTACGACAATGGATATAACTATCCTTTTCAATATCAGATTCCTGTACCTTCCGGTACGCCAAGTTCTGTTGTCAACCCAGCTCCTATTGTATCCGGTACTTTTGTTGGTTTCCCGACCAAGAACAAAGAGATGGGAATGCATTGGGCTGGCTGGCGGTATGCCGGTTCAATGCGCAGCGATAAGTTAAAAGACCCAGTTACAAATCAAAAACTGTTTATTGAATCTATTACAGAAGATGCAAACTATTGGTATGTAAAACTTGCCGGCTCCTGGAGTGCAGGCAATCCTCTTCCTCCGCCATTTTTTGTTGCTGTCCCAGGTGTTCCCGGTGGTTTAACACCATTGGATAGTGAGATACTAGAAGATCGCGTCATTTCCATTGACGGTGAAATTATTGATCGAGACACAATTAATCCACAAACACAAAAAAGGTATGGATACGTACAAGCCGTCCTGGTTGCTACAAACCCAACGACAGGTGTACTAACAGTACGTAAGTCCGGTTCGGTGCAAGTCACGCCAGATAAAGAGTATCTTTCTCCTGCGCCACAACCTTTTACCGTTGGACGTTATTTAATTACAGGAGCAAGATTCTGTTGTTCGTGTCAGGACTTTACACACCGTGATTTCGCCTTCATGCGCGACATCACAAAACCCATTAAGAAACTTTATCCACGCAGCGGTGCATCCTCCATCAAGCCAGGGCGTTATGAAGAAACAACATTGGCAGGTGTCCTGAACAACAGTGCCATGACAGTCGCATCGGTGAATAGACAAATGACGGTCTACGCACCTAGTGGATTTACCCTTCCTTTTGACGTTGCACCATCTACAACAGATCGTGGCGCAACACGGGATAACCCTGGCGTCTACAGAGACTTTGGTGCTACCTACACAAGAAAAACCGGCAATCCCGCAATACCTGGCACAGCGGCAGAAGGCATGCCTGCCTATCAAGATTACAGTAGTGTTCAGGGAACTGTCACATCTTTGACAGATAACTGGGAGCCACTGCTTGATGAGTTGCGCTACTGCAAACATATCTATGCACTTAAGTTTGCCGATAACACTTTTCCGCCTGAGCCTTCTGATTTCCCTGTAGGTGTTGGAAGCATGGCAGCATGGGAACAGAAGCTCGTCGATCAAACAGAAAACGAACAACAAGAACTTTTGGCAGCCAACCTAAATCGTTTTTCGTTATCACAAATGGATGTGCCTCCCTATAACTGTCAATCTCCAATGATGATGCCCATGATGCAAAAACTATTTAATGTTCCTACTCAATTTATTGTTATGCAAGGCTTCACAATGTTTGACAAAAATGGTATTCCTTACAAGCCGTAATAATTGATGTATACTTTTAATAAGTCCCATGGGACTTATTAAGGATTCCTTTACCCCTTGCGAGCGATACCCACCTTTCGGTATGGTGCGGTTACTTAGCTCATACAACCCATGACTCACCAACCGCCCCTGGATCAGCGGATAGTGGATGAGTATTTCCGCTTAGCATCCAGCCGTAAAACAAAAGACATCGCATGGCTCTATGGCATGGTCGCCACTTACGGATTGAAACCAGAAGAGCTAATTGACCTTGACTGGGGCTCAGATCTTTCAATATCTGTCCCTGGTAAAAAGCGTCTTGTCCGCCCACTTCATCCACAGTGGGTTTTCTTGTTTGGCCTTAAAGAAAAACAGCCCTGCAATTTGCAGAGCTGCTTGCCGTCCATCAGTTCGTCCATGTACGAGGCTATGGCTTTTCAGAATGTTGAGCTCAACATTACTGACCTAGTACTCGCCCATAAAATGCGCAAGACTCACTATAGGCAGACTAAGCGGCTGCCGGCATCATACCCTGCTTTTGCAGGTGTTTCCTAACTGCTGTTACATTCCAACGATAGCTGTCCCTGGAACGGGTCTCCGGAAATGCGGCGTAATGGGGACCTAGCTTCAGGGTGCCGTCATCGCGGTACTGAAAGAGCGTCTTACGATCGATGCCCAAGAGTTCCTCGATTTGCTGAGCGGAGACCCAGCCAGGGTGCTTAGCCATTGGTGTGGCAGTGGTTACTCATATAACTTACCGTGAGTCAAGACCGTGTCAACGGGTTTAAGCAAACTTTAATCTCTTTTGTTTGCCGTGGAAATTGTATTGGGAAATTAGAATAAATTAACGGCAATCGAAGAGCATGTTTTGCAACGAGCACGAGCCCCTCGCCCTGCTAGTTGAATTAACACCTAAACTTGCCAAGAAACGTTTTAGAGAAAGTATATACCAAGCCTGGGACTATAAGTGTGGTTATTGCGGCGATGCTGCCACAAGCCTGGATCATATCGTTCCACGCTTCAAGTCCGGTTCGTCTAACCGACATAATTTACTTCCTTGTTGTCGCCGTTGCAACGCACATAAAGGATCTGAGGACATGAAAAACTGGTTTCAGAAACAAGACTTCTTTTCTTCCAAAACTCTTGATAGGATTGAAACCTGGATCAAACAAGAGTCTGTTTTTATTTTTGGTGAGTGCTAATGAGTACATTTGCAAACTATGTTGATGCCTATTCAGATCTTCAACAAGCTTATGACAACTCTGGTACACCTAACTTTGATGCGTATGTCGATAACAATAGTGATTTAGCAGCCGCTTATCTTGCTTCTGGAACACCTGATTACGCTGCATATGTTAATTCTTATCCTGATCTTGTTAGAGCTAAACCTAGAAATTTAACAACGGCGCAGTGGGGTGCTAAACACTGGTCTGAAAACGGCCAAAGAGAAGGGCGCACTCTTCCAAGAAGTTATTCACAAACCAAAGCAGAATGGGGGCAAAATCATTGGAATGCATACGGGCAACGTGAAGGAAGAACAGTGCCTAGAACTTACGCTCAGACAAAAGAACAATGGGGAAAATCACACTGGGACAACAATGGCAGATATGAGTCACGCGTATTACCTGGACCTATCTTTGGCGTCTCTAATGGACAATTGTACGTTAATTCATCATCTGTTGGCTCAGGTATAGCACCCACGCTAGAAGCGATCAAAAACAATTTTAATAACGCAGCGTATCCTTTTGCCACGTTAATGGGCAATGTCAATTCATCTATCAATTCAAGTGAAACAAAAAACCTTCTTGGTAATACAGGCAATTTAGATACACTTGCAAGTTATTACAAGAGCACAAAAGTACCTACTTGGGACGCATCCAAGGAGGGTTTACAGCCACCAGTAGGGGGATTTGATTCTTCGTACTATGCAAATACAACCAGTGGTCAACAAGCTAGAGATAACTGGAACGCAGCACTTGGTTCTATTTCAGTTGGCGGACGTTCTTTTGATAACTACGACATTACCGCACGCTATGGAGATGATTTAAACACGTATTATCATCAGCATTACACCTCTGTTGGTGGACCTGTTAATAAAGAACGCGGCAATCGAGTTTCCCCTGAAGCAACGGAAGCCTGGAGGGCTGCGACAGGTGCTGGTGGCTATACAGAAAAACTTACAGATGCCGAACGACAGGCATATCGCGATCAACTGCTAGGAATTACAGGTGCCCCTGGGTCTGAGAAAATTGTTCTTAGTGCTCCACAATACGATGATAAAGGAAATTTAGTTAACACAGAAGAAGTTAATACGTTGCTAGAGCGCAAGTTTGCTGAAGTTTTAACAGGAAAAGATCTGCAAAAAGAAAAACAGTTAGGAGCACTTGCCCAAGACGTACTTAAAACAAGTATCAATCAACTCAAAGAAGCGAAAGCAAAAGAAGCAAATATTTCAATGATGAAAAATTTGCCAGGTTACAACGAGATTTTAAACATAAACACGACGTTAACAAATTCGATTCTTGGTGATACAGGCGTCGGTGGATTGCTTTCGATGATGGGAGCCAACAAAGAATATAAAAATGACGTACAAAAGAGTATTGAAAAAATTACAGGCGTAACGTCTAACAGCACTGTTTACAACTGGCAAAAATGGTTTGAGGACACGCTTGTAAAACGTTATGAAAACTACGAGTACGACATCAGTCAATATGATGACGCTGAATTAAAAGAATATCAAACACGTGCCAAAGAAGAGATTGATTACTATAAGCAACAAATTGCTTCAGGTGCAAAGGATGTAACAAAGCCTTTGTACCTAGACGTGGCAGAACGTTATGGCGAAAACGGAAAACCCCTGGATATCAACAATGTAGAACAGTTTAAAAAAGTCATGTTTAATATTGACTTGGAATCACAAAAACAATTTGTCTCATCTTTTATCAACAAGTATTTAAAGCCACGTTTTGATCAGTCCAAATCAATGGATGAGTTTATTAGTTATCTTGACGTTAAAGAAGACGAGCAAAACGTGTTCCAATCGCAGACTGTCATCAATAAACTTAAACAGATTGGTGATCTACGAGCAAAAGGCTTTGTTGATTTAGTTAATCAGTCAGAGAAAGCTCTTAGAAATTTTGATGCAGGTTTCTATTTTGATCCCCTTGGTAAGAATACAAAAGAAATTAATGCAGATAAACAAAGACAGTATGCCCTCCAAAAAGAAACAGTAGCAAAAGATTTTGAAAACGCAAAGAAAGGTGTTGTTGGTGCTGACGGTATTAACTGGGCTGTAGAGGCGTATCGTTATGGTTTAGAAGGAGACTTCACTACAAATCCAGAGTCTTTTGCCAGGTTGCACTACCAAGCAAAAGGACGTTTCCAACAGACGGATGCAAACGGTAAATCTTTTAACTTTGATCCAGCGGAAGATATTCTTCCAGAACAAGAGCTCATCAAAAAAATTAAAGATTTTGGAGCTGAGATGGCGCTTAGGAAACAGCTTTATGGTGATACCGCTTTTATGCAGTTTGTTACGCCAGAGGAGTATGCCGATCATCTACTCCAGTCTGTTGACCCAACTAAGAATAAGGAAGAATGGCAGAAGATACTTAATCAGCTGGGTCTTGATTACACCGAAGATATCCAACAAGTTAAAGACTATTTAATTGAAGCGTTTAGAACAGAGGAGGCAAAACAAATTCGTGAGAATATTAAATATCTAAATGAAGCACAAGAGGATCTTACTCAAGAAAAGCTTGGCGTTACTTACATTGAAAGAGAAACAGATAAAAAAGAAAGCGGTAAAGGACAAACGGCTCTATACAATATCTTCAAAAATGCAGGCTATGGAGGAACAGAAGACGATTTTTATTCAGACTTTATGCCTGATGTGGATCGTTCTGAGCAAGAATTAATTTCGCAGAGCATGACGGATAAAGGGTTGAAATTTAACATAGGAGATATGGAGGATCCTTTTTCTGCTTTTACGAATATCTCCGGATTACTTGGAGAAGAAGGAACGGTTTTTGAAAAAGACGAAGATGCAGAACCAAAAGAAACTTCTTATTTTAATATATTTGGAGGGGATACAGAAGAAGAGCCCCCCAAGAAATCAAAAGCGGCTCAATCATTCCTTGGTGAATTTACCTCCATGTTTAGTGGATTTAAATAATGTCAGAACAACACAAAAAAGCTGTACGAGCATCAAAGATTGCAAAAGACCAAATGGAGTGCAACAAGCCACGTCGTGACATGCAAGGCGGTAAAAAGTCTGTTGTAAAAGCTTGTGAAAACGGCCAAGAGAAAATCGTGCGTTTTGGCGATGCAAATATGGAAATTAAACGAGACAATCCAGAGCGTCGCAAAAACTTCCGAGCAAGGCATAATTGCGACGAGAAGAAAAGCAAGCTAACAGCTGGATACTGGAGTTGCAAAGCCTGGTAGCACCAGCTAAGATTTTGTGGTCGCTACCACAACAGCATGGCAAAACCCAAATCAACTGCAGTCCGTCTTGAGTCCAAACCCAAAAAAACTCGTCAAGGTCAAGGTCGCAATTCTTTACCTAACCATGGCCGCAAAAAGATGAGAGGTCAAGGTAAATAAAAATTATGTATATTGGGGGTAATAATAGTTATCCCCATGTCGGATCTTTCGCGTGCCATTAACCTCATTCGTAAATACGAAGGGTTTAACGAAAAGGCATACCCAGATCCGCACACTGGCGCAGAGCCCTACACCATCGGGTTTGGAACCCAGTTCTATCCCGATGGTTCCCCCGTCAAGCAGGGTCAGCGCTGCAGCAAGGAGAAGGCACTAGAGTACCTCTTCCATGAGGTCAACATCATTGAGTCCCAGCTCCTGCGTCAAAACCTGGGACTGGATGACAACATGCGCCAGGCCCTGGTATCGTTCATCCACTCGGTTGGCTGGGAGTCCTTCCTCTACAGCCACATCATTGATCACCTTGAAGTGGAAGACTTTGCCAGCGCCACCACGGAGATGAGTCGTTGGATCTTTGATCAAAACCACAAGGTTGTCGGTGGCCTCTTGGAACGCAGGAGGGAAGAAATGGGTCTTTTCCTTCGTGACGTGGACACTAGTCCTTGGGCGTCAACCGAAGTTTTATTGACCGCCTTCCGTAATTACAGCGCCGCTCCGCATGAGGTGCGTGCAATCCGTGCCTTGGAGGAACGCATCAATCCTTACATCCTTTCCGAATTTGCCAATAGCTTTCGCATTGATGAAGATCCATGGGAGGATTTCGCCAACGAGTGCGTCGATTTGATATTCAATGGCTAGCATTAGAATAATTGCAACTAGCAAATGCAGAGCGGAATGGAGCGTTCAGTAGAACCACGGG
>JACCDU010899495.1_pt1 | contig 11861 bp, 12 predicted proteins | sample 7446081 | NCBI WGS metagenome assembly JACCDU01 (sample SAMN15323447, study PRJNA562643) | freshwater metagenome | isolation source: river surface water | place: USA:Blue River Watershed | collected 2017-08-17 | reverse complement strand
GTGTCGGCGGCAAATTGCTCGTTCAGACCCAGGATGGGGTCGCGGGGGGCCATTTCGACAGCGGAAAACAGAGACATTGGAAAAGTCCTTGGTTTGTGGAAGACGGGTGGCAGACACGCGCAAGCTCGGTTACGCGTGTCCGTTTGCCGCAATTTTAGCGGGCACAGAGTGCCTCGTTTCTCCATGACAGAGCTTGCCGAAGTCACCGCACAGGCCCCCCAGGGGCAGTTTGTGTCTTTCCCCGATTCGCCTTTCAAATTGTTCCAGCCTTATCCCCCGGCAGGGGACCAGCCCACGGCCATCGACAAACTGGTCGAGGGGGTGCAGGACGGCGAGGTGTTCCAGACCCTGCTGGGCGTGACCGGCTCGGGCAAGACCTTCACCATGGCCAACGTGATCGCCCGCCTGGGCCGGCCGGCCATCGTGTTTGCGCCCAACAAGACGCTGGCCGCGCAGCTGTACAGCGAGTTCCGCGAGTTCTTTCCCAAGAACGCGGTCGAGTACTTCGTCAGCTACTACGACTACTACCAGCCCGAGGCCTATGTGCCGCAGCGCGACCTGTTCATCGAGAAGGACAGCGCCATCAACGAGCACATCGAGCAGATGCGGCTGAGTTGCACCAAGAGCATCATGGAGCGGCGCGATGTGGTGATCGTGGCCACCGTCTCGGCCATCTACGGCATTGGCGAGCCCGAGAGCTACCACCGCATGATCATGACGCTGCGTGTGGGGGACAAGATGGGCCAGCGCGACGTGATCGCGCAGCTGATCCGCATGCAGTACCAGCGCAACGATCAGGACTTCAGCCGGGGCAAGTTCCGGGTGCGTGGCGACACGATCGATGTCTTTCCGGCCGAACACTCCGAGCTGGCGATCCGCATCGAACTGTTCGACGACGAGGTCGAAAGCCTGCAATTGTTCGACCCGCTGACGGGCCGCATCCGGCAGAAGATCCCGCGCTTCACCGTGTACCCCTCGAGCCACTATGTGACGCCGCGCGACAAGGTGCTGGCGGCGGTCGAAACCATCAAGCTGGAGCTGGACCAGCGGCTCAAGGAACTGGTGGGCATGGGCAAGCTGGTGGAGGCCCAGCGGCTGGAGCAGCGCACCCGCTTCGATCTGGAAATGCTCAGCGAGGTGGGGCACTGCAAGGGCATCGAGAACTACACGCGCCATTTGTCGGGTGCCGCACCCGGTGACCCACCTAGCACGTTGACCGATTACATGCCGCCCGACGCCATCATGTTCCTGGACGAGAGCCACCAGATGATCGGGCAGCTCAGTGCCATGTACAACGGCGACCGCTCGCGCAAGACCACGCTGGTGGAGTATGGCTTTCGCCTGCCCAGTGCGCTGGACAACCGGCCGCTCAAGTTCGAAGAATTCGAGCAGCGCATGCGCCAGTGCATTTTTGTGTCGGCCACGCCCGCCGATTACGAAAAAACCCATGCCGGTCAGGTGGTGGAACAGGTGGTGCGCCCCACCGGTCTGGTGGACCCCGTGGTCGAGGTGCGCCCGGCCACGCATCAGGTGGACGACGTGCTGCAGGAGATCCGCATCCGGGCGGACAAGGGCGAGCGGGTGCTGATCACCACGCTGACCAAGCGCATGGCCGAGCAGCTGACCGACTACCTGACCGACAACGGCGTCAAGGTGCGCTACCTGCACAGCGATGTGGACACGGTGGAGCGTGTGGAAATCATCCGCGATCTGCGCCTGGGCGCTTTCGATGTGCTGGTGGGTATCAACCTGCTGCGCGAGGGCTTGGACATTCCCGAGGTGTCGCTGGTCGCCATTCTGGACGCCGACAAGGAAGGCTTCTTGCGTGCCGAGCGCAGCCTGATCCAGACCATCGGTCGTGCGGCGCGAAACCTCAACGGACGGGCGATTTTGTACGCCGACCGCGTCACCGAGTCGATGAAAAAAGCCATGGGCGAAACCGAGCGGCGTCGCCTCAAACAATTGGCGCACAACGAAGCCCACGGCATCACGCCCAAGAGCATTGTCAAAAAGGTCAAGGACCTGATCGACGGGGTGTACAGCGAGAAGACTGGCCAGGAAGCCGAGCGTCTGGAGCAGGCGGCACTGCAAAAGGCCAAGGTAGAGGACATGAGCGAGAAAGACATCGCCAAGGCCATCAAACAGCTCGAAAAACAGATGATGGAGCATGCCCGCAATCTGGAGTTCGAGAAGGCGGCCCAGGTGCGCGACCAGTTGGCCATCCTCAAAGAGCAGGCTTTTGGCGCGCCCGGTGGCGACCATCTGGTGCCTCTGGTGCGGGCTTGAGGACGGACAGATCCCGAGCGTTTTGATCGGGAATCGGCTATACTTGAGTTCCTTAGTCGGGAACTGGGGGTATTCCCTAACCGATCCGGTCCAGCCCAATCCAAGGAGCTTGCCATGCGTCTGACCACCAAAGGCCGTTTTGCCGTCACTGCCATGATCGATCTGGCCCTGCGCCAGCAGTCCGGTCCTGTCACCCTGGCCGCCATCAGCCAGCGCCAGCAAATCTCGCTGTCCTACCTGGAGCAGCTCTTTGGCAAGTTGCGCCGCCACCAGTTGGTGGAGTCCACCCGTGGCCCGGGCGGCGGCTACACCTTGGGCCGCAAGGCCGGTGATATTTCGGTGGCTGACATCATCTTGTCGGTCGATGAGCCGCTGGACGCCACACATTGCGGCGGCAAGGAAAACTGCCACGGCGGCGACAGCCGCTGCATGACACATGACCTGTGGTCTGCCCTCAACGCCAAGATGGTGGAGTTTCTGGATTCGGTCTCGCTGCAAAAACTGGTGGACGACCAGATCTCCAAAGGCGTGGTGATCGAGCAAAAGCCCACCATCAAGCGCGCGATCTCCTCGACACCGGTGGTCAAACCCATCCGTGTGACCGGCCCCAATTCTGTTTTTGACCTTGGCAACGTGTTTGCCAAGTCCTGATTTCTGCAAGAAGTACACAAGCCATGAGCAGCACACCGCATTTCCCCATTTACATGGATTACGGCGCCACCACGCCGTGCGACCCGCGTGTGGTCGACGCCATGATTCCTTGGTTGCGTGAGCATTTCGGCAACCCGGCGTCGCGCAGCCACGCCTGGGGCTGGGAGGCCGAAGAGGCGGTCGAGAAAGCACGCAAGGATGTGGCTGACCTGATCGGCGCAGACCCACGTGAGATCGTCTGGACCAGCGGCGCCACCGAGTCCAACAACCTCGCGCTTAAGGGTGCTGCGCAGTTCTACAAATCGCGTGGCAAGCACCTGATCACCGTCAAGACCGAGCACAAGGCCGTGCTGGACACCATGCGCGAGCTGGAGCGCCAGGGCTTTGAGGTGACTTACCTGGACGTGCAGGAAGACGGTTTGCTGAGCATGGACGCGCTCAAAGCCGCCATTCGTCCCGACACCATCCTCATCAGCGTGATGTTCGTGAACAACGAAATCGGTGTGGTGCAGGACATTGCCGGCATCGGCGCGATGTGCCGCGAGAAAGGCATCCTCTTGCACGTGGACGCCGCACAAGCCACGGGCAAGGTGGCGATCGATCTGGCCACGCTGCCGGTCGACCTGATGAGCCTGGCTTCGCACAAGACCTACGGCCCCAAAGGCATTGGCGCGCTGTACGTGCGCCGCAAGCCACGCGTGCGCCTGGAGGCGCAAATGCACGGTGGTGGCCACGAACGCGGCATGCGCTCGGGCACGCTGCCCACGCACCAGATCGTGGGCATGGGCGAGGCTTTCCGCATTGCCAGGCTCGAGATGGACCAGGACAACGCCAAGGCGGCCGCACTGCACAAGCGCCTGATCGATGGTCTGTCCGATCTGGAGCAGGTGTTCCTCAACGGCCACCCCACACAGCGCGTGGCACAGAACATCAACATGAGCTTCAACTTCGTCGAAGGCGAGTCGTTGATCATGGGCATCAAGGGCCTGGCGGTGTCCTCGGGCTCCGCCTGCACCTCGGCCAGTCTGGAGCCCAGCTATGTGTTGCGCGCCCTGGGCCGCAGTGACGAGCTGGCGCACAGCAGCCTGCGCATGACGATTGGCCGCTGGACCACCGAAGAAGACATCGACTTTGCCATCAAGACCATCCGCGAAAACGTGGCCAAGCTGCGCGAACTCAGCCCCCTGTGGGAAATGTTCAAGGACGGGGTTGACCTGTCCACCATCCAGTGGGCTGCCCACTGAAGTGAGTGAATTTGCGGGACAGATCTTCAGCTCTGTCCCCAACTGACTGGAGAAAACACCATGGCCTATTCCGAAAAAGTCGTTGACCACTACGAGAACCCCCGCAACGTTGGCTCCTTCGACAAGGGCGACGAAGACGTGGGCACTGGCATGGTGGGCGCGCCCGCCTGCGGTGACGTGATGAAACTGCAGATCAAGGTGAACCCGGCCACCGGCGTCATTGAAGACGCACGCTTCAAGACCTACGGTTGTGGTTCGGCCATCGCGTCGAGCTCGCTGGTGACCGAATGGGTCAAAGGCAAGACGCTGGACGAGGCGGCTGCGCTCAAAAACAGCGAGATTGCCGAAGAACTGGCGCTGCCGCCGGTCAAGATCCACTGCTCCATCCTGGCCGAAGACGCGATCAAGGCCGCGGTGGATGACTACAAGAAGAAGCACGCCCAGTAAAGAGCACGTCACCATGGCCATCACCATCTCCGAAGCCGCTGCCCGGCACGTGACCCGTTACCTGAGCAAGCGAGGCAAAGGCTTGGGCGTACGTCTGGGCGTCAAGACCACCGGTTGCTCCGGCTTGGCCTACAAGCTGGAGTATGTGGACGAGGCCGAGCCCGAAGATGTGGTGTTCGAGGGCCATGGCGTCAAGGTGCTGGTCGATCCCAAGAGCTTGGCTTATATCGACGGCACCGAGCTGGACTTTGTGCGTGAAGGGCTCAATGAAGGCTTTCGCTTCAACAATCCCAACGAGCGTGACCGCTGCGGTTGCGGTGAGTCCTTCCGCGTGTGATTTCGCTGCAAGCCAACGATTTCGCGCTGTTCGAGCTGCCGCAGCAGTTCGCCATCGACCGCGCCCAGCTGGACGAGCGCTGGAAGGCGCTGCAGCGCGAGGTTCATCCCGACCGCTTTGCGGCAGAGGGTGCAGCGGCCCAGCGCGTGGCCATGCAGTGGTCGGTGCGCATCAACGAGGCCTACCAACGCCTCAAAGACCCGCTCAAACGTGCCGCCTATCTGTGTGAGTTGCGTGGCGTGCCGGTCAATGCCGAGAGCAATACGGCCATGCCGCCGGCCTTTTTGATGCAGCAAATGGAATGGCGCGAGGCGCTCGATGACACCCAAGAGGTGGGCGCCCTCGAAAGCCTGTCCGATGAGGTGGCCGCTGAGCGCAAGCGCGTGCAGCAGTCGCTGGCCCAGTTGCTCGATGACACGCAGGACACAGCCTCTGCGGTCGGGCAGGTGAGGGCGTTGATGTTCATCGAACGCTTTGCCGCCGAGGTGGACGCTAAACTCGACCGTTTGTCGGCTTGACCGCGTCCTGAACGGGACGCTTTTTCTGGTTGAAACATGGCGCTTTTGCAGATTTCCGAGCCGGGCCAGTCGCCGGACCCCCACCAACGGCGCATCGCCGTCGGCATTGACCTGGGCACCACGCATTCGCTGGTGGCTGCGGTACGCCATGGCGTGCCCGAATGCCTGCCCGATGGCGAAGGCCGTGTGATCCTTCCTTCGGTCGTGCGCTACCTGTCAGGCCAGGGTCGTCAGATCGGCTTTGATGCGCAGGCCAGCGCCGCGCAAGACCCGGCCAACACCATGGCCTCGGTCAAGCGTTTCATGGGCCGGGGCCTCAAAGACATCGCGCACCCCGAGAAACTGCCGTACCGTTTTGTCGATCAGCCGGGCATGCTCGCGCTTGAGACGGTGCAGGGCGTGAAGTCGCCCGTGGAAGTGAGCGCCGAGATCCTGGCCACCTTGCGCTACCGCGCCGAAGACAGCTTCAACGACGACCTCTATGGCGCGGTCATCACGGTGCCGGCTTATTTCGATGATGCCCAGCGCCAGGCCACCAAGGACGCGGCGCAGCTGGCGGGCATCAACGTCTTGCGTCTGATCAACGAGCCCACGGCCGCGGCGATTGCCTACGGCCTGGACAACGCGGCCGAGGGCATTTACGCGGTGTTTGACCTGGGTGGCGGCACCTTCGACATCTCGATCTTGCGCTTGGCGCGCGGCGTGTTCCAGGTCATGGCGACAGGCGGCGATTCGGCGCTCGGTGGCGACGACTACGACCGCGCACTGGCCGACTGGGCGCTGGCGCAGGTGTCTGGCGTGACGGCCGACACCGCCGAAGACAAAACCCGCCTCAAGACCGCTGCACGCGCTGCCAAGGAAGCGCTCACGGCCAACGAGGAAACCACGCTGGGTGTGGCCTTGTCCTCGGGCATGCTCAACGTGCAGGTGCGCCGTGCTGACTTCGATGGCGTGACCGCAGCGTTCACGCAGCGCTGCCTCTCGGCTGTACGCAAGGCGCTGCGCGATGCCGGTCTGTCCAAGGACGAAGTGCAGGGCGTGGTGATGGTCGGCGGCTCGACGCGCATGCCGCAGGTGCAGCGCGCAGTGGGCGACTTTTTTGGCCAGGCCCCGCTCAACAACCTCAACCCCGACGAGGTGGTGGCGCTGGGCGCCGCCATCCAGGCCAACCAGTTGGCGGGCAACGATGCCGCAGGCGATTTGCTGTTGCTCGATGTGATCCCGCTGTCGCTGGGCATCGAGACCATGGGGGGCTTGGTGGAGCGCATCGTGCCGCGCAACCAGACCATCCCGACCGCAATGGCGCAGGACTTCACCACCTACCAGGACGGCCAGACGGCCCTCGCGCTGCATGTGGTGCAGGGCGAGCGCGACCTGGTGCAGGACTGCCGCAGCTTGGCGCGCTTTGTGCTGCGCGGCATCCCACCGATGGCGGCGGGTGCGTCGCGCATCCGCGTCACCTTCACGGTCGATGCCGACGGCCTCTTGCAGGTCTCGGCCAAGGAGCAGCTCAGCGGGGTGGAAGCGCACATTGACGTCAAACCTTCCTACGGCCTGTCGGACGAGCAGATTGCCCACATGCTGCAAGACAGCTTTGCCACCGCGCAAGAAGACATGCAGGCGCGGGCCTTGGTCGAGGCACGTGTCGATGCCGACCGCATGCTGCTGGCCACGCGCAGTGCACTGCAGGCCGACGGCCAGTTGCTGTCGCCCAACGAGCGCGCCGCGATCGACGCGCTGATGGACGCGCTGCAGCAAGCCATCGCCACCGAACAGGACGCCCAAGCGCTCGAAGCCCAAACCCAGGCACTGGCCAAGGGCACCGAAGCCTTTGCCGCCGAGCGCATGAACCAGAGCATCCAGAAAGCCCTGGCCGGGCAAAGCATCCAGACCCTTTAAGACCCCCCCACACCATGCCGGTCATCAAGATCCTTCCCCACGCCGAGTTGTGCCCCCAGGGCGCGCAGATCACCGCGGCCGCGGGCACCAGCATTTGCGAGGCGCTGCTGGAAAACCACATCAACATCGAACACGCCTGCGACATGAGCTGTGCCTGCACCACTTGCCACGTCATCGTGCGCGAGGGCTTCAGGAGCCTCAACGAAATGGAAGAGACCGAAGAAGACCTGCTCGACCGCGCCTGGGGCCTGGAGCCCGACTCGCGCCTGAGCTGTCAGGCCATCGTGGGTCGCACCGATCTGGTGGTAGAGATTCCCAAGTACACGATCAACCACGCCAAAGAAAACCACTGAGCCATGCGCCAAATCGTCCTCGACACCGAAACCACGGGCCTGTCGGCCGAGACGGGCGACCGCATCATCGAGTTGGGCTGCGTGGAGCTGTTCAACCGCAAGCTCACGGGCAACAACCTGCACCTGTACTTCAACCCGGAGCGCGACAGCCACGAAGACGCGCTGCGGGTGCACGGCATCAGCAACGAATTTCTGCGCGACAAACCCAAATTCTCAGAGAAGGTGGACGAAATCCTGGCGTACCTCGAAGGGGCCGAGATCATCATCCACAACGCGGCTTTTGACGTGGGTTTCCTGAACAAGGAACTGGAACTGGTCGGCAGGCCGCCTTTCAAGCGCTTTGTGGACAACGTCATTGACACGCTGGTCATGGCCAAGGAAATGTTTCCTGGCAAGCGCAACAGCCTGGATGCGCTGTGCGACCGCCTGGAGGTCGACAATTCTGGCCGCACCTTGCACGGCGCCTTGCTCGATGCGGAACTCCTGGCCGACGTCTACATCAACATGACGCGTGGGCAGGAAGCCCTGATCATGGAAGCGGCGGAAGTGACGACCACCGGCACCGTGTCTGCGCAAGTGGATCTGAGCGGTTTTCAGCTGCCGGTGCTCACGGCCAACGAGCAGGAACTGTCTGCCCACGAAGACGTGCTGACCCAGATGGACAAGGCCAGTGGTGGCAAAACGGTGTGGCGAAGCATCGCCAGTTCAGCGGGCTGAAAAACTGTGGCATAATTGCGGTCTTCGCTGCAACGCAGTGACGGGTGATTAGCTCAGCGGTAGAGCACTGCCTTCACACGGCAGGGGTCGCAGGTTCAAACCCTGCATCACCCACCAAAATTCCACAAAAAAGCACCAGCAAGAAATTGCCGGTGCTTTTTTCATTGTGGGGCGCCGCTGACCCCTTGGGCGCGGCACCAGTTCCCGATGCCGCGCGCCTTGTTGACTTCCCAACGGTTTGGCGCCGTCGAGCACCGCAGGGCTTATTTGGAAGGAATCAGCGTGACTTCGACGCGGCGATTCTTGGCTCGCCCTTCTTCGGTGTCGTTGCTGGCAATCGGGTTGCTTTTGCCTTTGCCCTCCACGCGGATCTTGTCTGCCGGCAGACCCTGGCTGACCATATAGGTCTTCACGGATTCTGCGCGGGCCACAGACAGCTTCTGGTTGTAGGCCTCGCTGCCCACGCCGTGCCCTGCACGCCCGCAAGGCCTGTGCCCGTCAGCGCTGCTGCTTGTGCAGGTCGCCGGCTGCGGGCAAGCAAGTGGTCAGTGTCTGCACGCCCTGGGCACGCCCAATCGCCTCCAGCGTGGCCAATGCCGTCGCTTCGGCGGCCATGACCGACAGCAGCAACAAGTTGGGTGGGCTTGGTTCGCTGCCGGTGGCCAGTGCAAACAGTGTGTCGCCGTCGTAAGGGGTGTGTGCCGGGCGGATGCTGCGTGCCAAACCATCGTGTCCACTCATGGCCATGCGCTTGGCTTGGGCTTTGTCCAGCCGCGCGTTGGTGGCGATGACGCCAATGGTCGTGTTTGTTCCCGGAACAGGCGCTTGCAGTGTGTGCCCGTCCAGCAAAGCCCGTTGGGTGTCGATGCAGTGCAGACCATCTGCGGTGCGTGCGCCTGCCAGGATGCGGCCATTGGCGGGATCGATCACATCGCCCACGGCATTGCAGGCCACCATGGCGGCCACCACCCAGGGACCGACGCGCACACTGGCGTGGCCGATGCCGCCTTTCATGGCGCGATCTGGTCCGAACAGCTTGCCGACCGTGGCGCCGGCACCTGCGCCCACATTGCCCGACGCCGGGTGTGTGCTCTGGGCTGCTTCGCAGGCGGCATACCCTGCGGCCGCATCGGGGCGCGCCCGCGGATCGTCGCCCGGGCGCACCAAAGAAAGATCGAACAGGACCGCGGCAGGAACGATGGGCACCGCACCCTGCGGCGTGGCAAAGCCGATGCCGCGTTCGTCGAGCCAGCGCATGACACCGCTGGCGGCATCCAGCCCGAAAGCACTGCCGCCGCACAGCGCGATGGCATGCACCCGGTCCACCAAGTTGGAGGCGTCCAGCAGATCGGTTTCGCGGGTGCCGGGGGCCGCGCCGCGCACATCGACCGCAGCCACCGCGCCAGCCGGGCCTGTCAGCACCACACTGCAGCCGCTCAGGCGGGAGGCCAGGGTGTGGTGACCCACCTTCAGACCGGGGACATCGACCAGGCTGCCCTGGGCCGGGCGTGGCACACGCGGTGCAGAAGAGGGGGGTGTCATCTAGGTGATTGTAGGCAGCCCCCCATGGGTTGAAACCCCAGTGCCAGCACGGTGGGCATGCCCCTAGACTGCACAGATTCTTTGTCGATATGGAGTGACCGATGCCCTTGCTCTTGCCTCAGCCCATGGCCCGCCGAACCTGGCTCCATCGCGCCATCCTGGCCTTGGCTGGTGTGGCCGCCATCCCGGTGTTCGCGCAAACGCCTGCACCGAAATGGCCCTCCAAACCCATCCGGATCGTGGTGGGTTTTCCGCCGGGGGGGCTGACCGATGCTTACGCCCGCAACTACGGCGAACACCTGAGCAGCAAGCTCGGGGTGCCGGTGGTGGTCGACAACAAACCCGGTGCGGGTGCCATGATCGCCATTGACGCGGTGGCCAAATCGCCGCCAGACGGCCACACCCTGCTCATGAGCACATCGGGCACCGTCTGGCAAAACCGTGTGCTCTACACCAAGCTGCCCTACAACCTGGACAAGGATTTGGTGCCGATCGCCAACTTCCCCTCCGGACCGCTGGTGGTGGGGGTGTCCGACAAGCTGCCGGTCAAGACCATGGCCGAATTCGTCGAATGGGCCAAAAAGAACCCGGCCTCGATGGGTACCTATGCGCCTGGCTCCTACCCGCACATGGTGGCGGACCAGACCAACCGCCGACACGGCACCCGCATCCAGTCGGTGCATTACCGGGGCGAAGCGCCCATGTGGCTGGATGTGGCTTCGGGGCAGTTGCAAATTGCGGTGGGCAGTTACCAGGCGTTCAACACGGTGGCTTCCCGTGGCGTGCGGGCCATTGGCGTGACGGGCAGTTACCGCTCACCCAAACTGCCCCAGGTGCCCACCCTGGTCGAGCAAGGCAATGAGGACAAATTGGTGACGCTCGAAGGGGGACTGCCATTGATGGCACCGGCGGGCACGCCTGAGGCCGTCTTGCAAACCCTGTCGCGCGAAGCCGTGGCCTGGTCCAACACCGAGCGGGCGGCCAAACTGCGCGAGACCTTTGCCATCCCCAACAAACCCAGGGATCTGGCAGGCACCCGCAGCGCCTGGGAGAGTGAAGTGCCGGTCTGGATCAAGCTGGCGGTGGATCTGGGCATCCAGCTCGACTGATCGGGCAAGGCCTGGGGCTGCCAGGCCTTGGTCTTGGGTGGTCTGCGAAAGTGCACGGCAAGCTGGGATAATGGCGGGTTGCTTGCAAATTACAGAGTTATCCCATGTCCCAATACGTTTTTTCGATGAACCGGGTCGGCAAGATCGTGCCGCCCAAGCGCCAGATCCTCAAGGACATCTCTTTGTCCTTCTTCCCCGGTGCCAAGATCGGCGTGCTGGGCCTCAACGGCTCGGGCAAGTCCACGCTGCTCAAGATCATGGCCGGCATCGACAAGGAGATCGAAGGCGAAGCCATCCCGATGGCCGGTCTGAAGATCGGTTACCTGCCGCAGGAACCTCAACTCGACCCCGAGCACACCGTGCGCCAGTCGGTGGAGAGCGGCATGGGCGAAGTGGCTGCGGCCAAGCAGCGCCTGGAAGAGGTGTACGCCGCCTACGCCGAGGAAGACGCCGACTTTGACGCCCTGGCCGCCGAGCAAGGGCAACTCGAAGCCATCATTGCCGCTGCGGGCGCCGAAGGCGACTCCGAGCACCTGCTGGAAATCGCTGCCGACGCCCTGCGCCTGCCGGCCTGGGACGCGGTCATCAAGAACCTGTCCGGCGGTGAAAAGCGCCGCGTGGCCCTGTGCCGCCTGCTGCTGTCCAAGCCCGACATGCTGCTGCTCGACGAACCGACCAACCACCTGGACGCCGAGTCGGTGGACTGGCTGGAGCAGTTCGTCGCCCGCTTCTCGGGCACCGTTGTGGCCATCACCCCC
>JACCDU010316954.1_pt1 | contig 11863 bp, 10 predicted proteins | sample 7446081 | NCBI WGS metagenome assembly JACCDU01 (sample SAMN15323447, study PRJNA562643) | freshwater metagenome | isolation source: river surface water | place: USA:Blue River Watershed | collected 2017-08-17 | reverse complement strand
GGGGTTGGATGCTTTGACTGTTTCGGGTGATCTTAATGACGTCGAGCGCATCGAAGTTAAGCTTCAGGGTAATTTTTCCGCGCCTATGCTGTTGCTCGAACAAGATAGGGCCTGGTTTGATTCAGTCGGCGTTGTTAGGGCGACTTCAAGTCCGCCTGATTATTCTTCAGTATCGAGTTTCATCACTTATTTTGAGCAGAATCCTTCTTCCAATATTGCGTACGGAGTGGAGGATGGATCGTCGGCTGAGTTAGAACTTGAGCAAACGATTGTGCGGGAGCCGCCAAATCCTTACTTATGGAGGTGTCGTTTCGTCTCAAGATTGTGCAATCTTGCGGCTGATTACTTCTCTGAATCGAAAGCTGCTGTCCGCTGGGTTGAGGCGCAGTTTGAAGCTTTCACTAAAGACCCCATGTTTCAAAAGCTATGCACACATGATCCTGAGGGTGTTGCATTGTTCGTAGTGAATCAAATCAAGGAGAACTTTGAGCGGGAAAGGAGCAGTGCTTTTATTGATGAATTGAAATCAGCGAAGCTGGCTAAATGGGTTTTCAAAGGTGATGGCCGGACGCTCTTTGCGGACAAGACGCTCAAGAAATCATTACCTTTTAAGAACTCAGTAATCGGCGATGTGCCTAAGACTTTATTCAATATGCAAGAGCTAGACTTTGCATATTTTCTAGATGCTAACGGATATAAATGGCTCAGAAACAACCCTGGTGAAGGTTGGTACTTCTTGCCTGGAGGTCTGTCTGGCCGTTTTTATCCCGACTTTATTGTGTTAAACGACGAGATTGAGCCGAATTCGTTTCAAAAAATTATCCTTATAGAGACTAAAGGCGGCCATTTGATCAATAATTTGGATTCCTTCGAGAAGCGGAAATCATGCGATGAGATTACTCGTATTTCCGGTGGCGCTATTACTGTTATATTTGACGGCTTTGAAGAGGCAAAGCGTAGGCTGGTCGGTCTTCGTTCCTCAAATCTTTTCCACTGAAATCAGTAGAGTGCTTAAAAGATTGATCTACATATCGTGGTTAAACATTAATTATGTATGACAATACTGGAGTTAATGCTGGAGCATGGTTTTCAACCTAATGAAAATCAGCTTGCAGCTATAACCCATGCGTCAGGCCCCTTGTTCCTGATGGCTGGACCCGGATCCGGCAAGACTCGTGTTCTGCTTTGGAGGACGGTTAATCTGATGGTTTTCCATGGAGTAAAGCCCGAGAAAATCTTCCTCAGCACTTTCACAGAAAAGGCAGCCCGTCAGCTTCAGGATGGTCTACGCGCCTACCTCTCTGCTGCATCAAGGCACACGGGTAAGCTTTATGATACGACCCCGATGTTCGTCGGTACAACGCATTCATTATGCCAGCGTATCCTCACTGAGCGTCGTTTTTCGGGCGATCAGTCTCGGGGCGTCGCCCCCAGGGTTCTGGATGCCGTCGAGCAGCATTTTTCTGTAAACAACGGCCTTAAGCAGAGGATCGAAAAGCTTGGTCTGGATGATGGCACGAAAGTGCTGATCAACTCAGCTTTCAATACGCCTCAGAAGGCCAACTCAAACTCTACCCACGAATCATCTAAGCTGCTTATCTCGATGTTCTCTAGGTTTGGCGAAGAGATGATAAATCCTGACATTCTGCTTAAGGTGGCCAAGCGTAAGAAGGATGAGCCGCTCCGCAGGGTTGCATTACTCTACGCCGACTATGTCAAAGGATTGACCGATCGTGGCATTACAGACTTCGCGCATATGCAGACCGATGCGTTGAATGCCCTTAAGTCATGTGAGGATACCGACGCGGCCTTTGAATATGTCATCGTAGACGAGTATCAGGATACTAACTCAGTCCAGGAGGCTATTTATTTTGAATTAGCCCGCACAAATGGGAATATTTGCGTAGTTGGTGATGACGATCAGGCTTTATACCGCTTCCGTGGTGCAACCGTTGAGAATTTTGTTCAGTTTAAGTCACGAGTGAAGCGTGGGATCGATGCCAAGTCCGTTAAGTCGATCCCTTTGGATATCAATTACCGCTCTCGGCGTCCAATCGTCGAATTTTATACTAATTTCATATCCCGGCACGACTGGTCGGATGGCAAGAGTGGCTCTCACAGGATCGAGGAAAAGAAGGTGAAGGCTGGCCGGCAGGAGGAGGGTAATGCCGTATTCAAGACCGAAGCTGTCGATAGTTCCGATGTCGCTGACGAAGTGGCCGATAAGGTTAGCGAGCTGATATCTTCGGGTGCTGTGACTAACGCCAATCATGTCGCATTTCTATATCCCTCTCTTGGCTCTAAGCCCGTGCAAGAGATGATCGCTGCCTTGGCTCAAAAAGGCCTTGAGGTTTATGCCCCGAGGGCTGGCTCATTCCTTGAGCAGGAAGAGCCGATTCTTGTTTATGGTCTCCTTGCAAGAATTCTGGGAGCCGACCTGGCTAAGATCAATAAGCACAGGGATTATAACCCTTGGTTTGCATCAGCCCTAGATGCTGCGGATGAGGCGATTTCGGGTGACAAGGCTCTAGCGGGTTATGTTGCCTTGCGCAACTCGCAGGCCGCGACTTGCGTCGATGACTACCAGCAAATCTCCAAGGTTCTCTCTGATGCTAAAGTTGATTACGCCGGAAAAATAAAGGTACAGGAAGCCGCAATGTTTGCTGATAAGGCTTCGCTGTCTGATGCCTCTTTCTCCGCGGTCATGAAGTATCTTAAGGGGCGAGATGAGGTGTTTGTTGCAACATTAGTAAAACGTGCGACAGCAACCGACTGGGGTTTCCTTGATCTTTTTTATCAACTTTGCGGATTTAGCTGCCTTTCCGAACGGATCTCTATCGGCGAAAGCGGTGAAGATGAGGGCCCGCTTTACAACCTGTCGAAGATCACCACGCAGCTCGCTCGTTTCGCCGATGAACGTGGTCCAGTGATCTCCGGGAGAATGCTTTCTGACGGGGCTTCATCGTTCTTCAATGGATACCTCTACTCCCTTTACCGTCTGGATGAGGGAGAGGCCGAGATTGAGGATGAGGAGACCGCTTTTCCGTTGGGTCGGATCCCTTTCCTGACCATTCATCAGTCCAAAGGCCTTGAGTTTCCTGTCGTCGTTGTCGGCAATATTGGTCAGCCAAGGCGCCAACCCTCTAAGGTGGAAGGTTTGATCAGAAGGCTGGTAGATAAGTCTTCATCTGAGCCCTTTGATCGTATCGATGGTTTCGATTCGATGCGTAAGTACTATGTGGCGTTATCGCGAGCGCAGGAACTTTTGATTGTGTGTAATATAAAACGGGCGCGGATGGCTGAATTCGATGAATTGGTCGAAGCCTTGCCCACTCTTGCTGAACTGGACGTCGGGAAACTAGACTTTAAGGATCGGCCAGAGAAGCCCCTTCCCAGGGCTTACTCATTCACTGCTGACTACATGTCCTATGAGCGTTGCCCTCGCCAGTACATGTTCTTCAGGCGCCATGGTTTCTCGCCAGCACACACCCAAACGATGTTCTTCGGAAGTCTCGTGCACAAGACGCTGGAGGACCTGCACAACCATATCATCTCTCTTCGCGATTCCAAATGAACACTAAGGACATTGAGGACTTCATCAAGCTGAGGCTCAAGGAGAACCTCAAGCTTATGCAGGCGGAGACGGGTCAACGTGTGAATCAAAACGTCGTCATAGCTGCTGAGAGGCAGGCATTGGCTTATTGGCATACGATGCGGCTCGTCGCAGAGCGAATCACTGAAACCGAGGTCAAGCTTTCGCTGCCGGAGTGCAGCACGCCCAAGGGCAGGACTTTCACGATCGAAGGTGTCGTCGATATTGTGCAGGAAGATTCTGGGATGAGTATTTACGATATTAAGACTATGCCTCGTGACTACGTTGAGAACAATAAGTCCAAGTTCGCGATGCAGCTTAATGTTTACGCCCACATTCTTGGAGGCCTAAAAGGCTATAAAGTAAAGAAGGCTGCGGTCATCGCGACTGCCCCGGCCGATGGTTTGAAGCGTAAATTCAACAGGGTAGACTTACCCATTGAAGAGTTCATCGGCATGCTGAAGTCCATGGACCCGTTTGTAGATATTCCTCTGAATGAAGATTCGATCATAGATACGATCACGAAGTTCGGCGAAATCGTTGATCGTATTCAAGATGGCGATTTTAAGCCTAAGGCTCTGGCTGATCTTAAGCGTAAGGATGTGGAAGGTGGAAAGACCAGGCAGTTCGGTACCGATGTCTGCCGTAACTGCGATGCAAGGTTCTCATGCCCATCATATCGAGAATTTCGCAGTATCCCTGAGAATCTCAAAAAGGTTAAACGAAAGGATACTAATATTTGGGAATTCTTCACCGATTGCGGCGATGCCCTCGATCTGTCCGATGAGTTAGATGCTAATACTTCCGCCGGCCCCGAGGACATTCTTCCGCCAAAGCGTAAGTGGACTAGGCGTAATTGACCCTACCTTGACTGATTCAAACTTGCATAGGTTGCTTAACCTGAAGGTCGCTAAGGACCGGAAGGGGATGGCGCCGAACAAGCCGCTGCTGGTGCTGGCGATTTTGGACCTGGTGGAGGCGGGGTTGGTGGGCGCGGAGGGGTTGGTGCATAAGGACGCCCAGTTGAACCTGCGCTTCCGTTCCTATTCTCCGATTTGCGTGCCTCGACGGGGTAACGCGATCGACCTAGGGTTGCCGTTCCGACACTTGGCCTCGGATGGGGTATATGCCCACGTGGGGGAGGGGGAGCGGACGGTGAAACTGGAGCCGGGGCTGCTGGCCGCGATGCGGGTGCCTGCGTGGCGCCAGGAGGCCCGCCGGCGGGTGGTGGCGACGTACTTCCCGCCGGACGAGCAGGTGGCCTTGTATGCGGCCCTAGGGATGCCCGTTCCGTCGTCCGACGAGTTGGCGGAGGTCCGGGAGGATGTCCTGGCCTACAAGACCCAGCTTAGCCGCGGCCGGGATGCCCGGTTCAAGGTGTCGGTGATCTCGGGCTACCATTTCACCTGCGCTCTGACCGGGTACCGCCTGATCGCGGCCAAGTCGACCTATGTGCCCCTGGAGGCCGCCCACATCCATGCCCACGCCCGCAAGGGGCCCGACAGCGCCACCAATGGACTAGCCCTCACCCCGACCGCGCACGACCTCTTCGACGCCGGCCTCTGGACCATCGACGACGATCTGCGCATCTGCATCGCCCAGTCCGACATCTCCGAATCCATCCTCCCCGGCGGCTCGCACTTCAAGCTCGCCGACCTCCACGGCCGCCGGCTCTCCTTCGCCCCCCAAGCCACTCTCCGCCCCGACCCCGCCCACCTCGCCTGGCACCGCCGGGAGGTGTTTAGCAAGGACTGTCTGGGTTTTAATCCGTGATAACGCGTTTTTGGTGGCGCCGCTTGTAGAATTGGCCGGCATGCATGAACGGATATTTCCCCCAAATATTTCTGAACTTGATACGATAACGCGATTTCGGAAATATATCCTCCAAAACAGCCCCTAGAGATTCTTGAGTCGCTGGGTATGCCTGAATGTTCAATTGATTAGTAGGTTCTTTCTGGATCTTAAGTTTGGCAACTTCTTCAGGTTCGGGTGACTCGGTCAGGCGTCTTATTCTTCTCTTAATAACGTTAACAGTTATTCGTGCGGGAGGTTTTACCGCACGTGGTAGATGGAGTTCTTCATCCAGAACGGCTTCGGAGAGTATTGTGAGCCCGCATACGGTCCATGATTTCCGTTTTTTCTGTGGCCTTACTAGCTTAAGCGGAGTCATCGGCCCCTCCGTTTCCTCGATGTCGAATTTAACGTCGGGAACGTCAATCGTGTCACCGAAGTGATTCTCGTGATATTTGGTGTAGCCTTGCTGGAAAATGCTGCAACGGAACGTAGCGACAGGTCGCGCAATAGGGCCATTTTTTGTTAGCTGGCTGGGTCGGTAGATGAGTAGTCTAACCTGGGGATCGACGATGTCGGGAGGATTGCAGAGATCGTCATACTCTGCATGAAGGAAGTGCGCAGCGACGTTTACTTTGCCTTCGCGAAGTTGCGCCAGCACTCTGTCCGTCGCGATTGCCTCCAGGTAGATCAAGGGTGTACCCTGGTCGATGTCCGGCTCGGGGATTGGCCCTTCAATGCTTAAGTCTTTGATGGTCATTAGGTGCTTCCGGACATCTTGGAAGAAAGGCTCATTCATGGGCCCTTCCGTGATCGTGGCCGCTTCGATGTTAATGGCGTTAAGGGCGGCTTTCGTGAAGTTATGACTACCATTCCAGACTTTGGCGGTAATTCCGTCGTCAGCGTAGATGAGTTTGTCATGCATTAGGCCGGACATGCGAGGGCTGTCGCATTCGTAGCCAGTTGCCCTCGCCTTGTAGTACCTCACATGGGCGAAACCGTTGGGCGAGGATTCGGCGAGGATGTTCAGCGCCCTCGCATCAGTGGGAGGCGAGTCTCCGACGACGATGAAGCTTCCTGTGCGCAGAAGAAGGCTACGGTGACGGCTGAGGAGTTCCGATACGCCATAAGCGGTCACGTAGCAAACGGCCATCATTAGCCTGCAACTTCCATGCGAAATGACAGTATCGATTTTGGTCAAGGCCTCGTCGTCGCAGTTTGGACTGAAGAATGTCAGCTTGATCATGGCATGTTCCTATTTCTTGCGCTTCTTCCGCTGATTTGAGGCGTATTTCTTCGAGATCAAATAAAGAGATTGATTGGCGAGTATGTCAGCTTGTCGTTGGAGCTTGATCTCCTCAGGCGTCAGGAAACCCTTTTTTGAGGGCGCACGTCTGACGGTCTCTTTGTCCGAGAAGGCAAGTGGGAGCCAGAAGTCGGAATCTTTTGGTTTATAAAGATCAGTTGGTGAAAGGACGCCGCTTTCCAACAACTCGCGAATGTCGGATAGTATGTACTCTCCGAGCAGTTCCTTGCCTCGTTTAACCTTAAACAGTTCATACTTCATGGTCAGTCGGTCTCAATTCTTCCTCGCCGCGCCTTTGGGTGTTTGCGCCTGTTCCGGATGTCCTTATGGGAGTCATGCCTTGTTTTTTGGGAATTATGAAGGTTCTTAATCAGTAAAGGGTTAGCCAGGGCCTTAGAGATACCTAAGGTGATGGTCTGAAGCTTCGACACATCGACCGAGGTAATAGGCTCAAGTGTGCCGTCAAATATGGCGTCGCTGAAACCTGCCAGCCACAAGATCTGGTTCCTCCCGACGCCTGCGTTTGCCAGCAAGACCATGCAACGCTTCTCGTCGCACAATCGCTTAGATAACCTTTGTATCCAAAGCCTTCGGACGACTTCACTGCCGACGCCCTCGGAGATGAGGAGGTCCCGGATCAGCATTTCGAGACGCCCGATTATTTTCTTGGCCCACACGGCGTACGGCAGATGCCTCAGGACGCCCCAGGCTCGTCGTAACACCCTTTTATCCTGGTCCGAGATTTGCGAAAGGTTTCGGCCGTGGATTAGGTCATGGCGAAGTCTTATGCTGGTTTTGATGTCTTCCCAGAACATGAAGTTCATTAGGCAGTCGGCAACTAGCCCCCTTGATAGGCTTATCGCGTTCATGGCATGGTTGCTTCCTGCTGGTTCGACGGGCATCACGAAGGTCGCACGTAGGGTTGGGTTTCGGCTCAGGACATGCTCCATTGTTTTTCGTAGCGCTTGTTCAATTTCGATGAATGCGGCCACATGTGCAATATCGCCAGCCACGCGTTGTGAATGGTTGATTTGATTCAATGGAGCTGCGGATGCGCGCTGGATTTTAACGGCCGTGCTTTCGCCTGTATTGGTAATTGCCCTAAGTTGCTCCCAAAAGCTGGTAATCTGATGCCTGGCTAGCTCGGTGAGCGTTCGATTGCCGTGGAACAGTTCATTGCGATGGTTCCTGACCCGATGTCCTAGCCCTAGGCGAGATCCCTGTGCACCCGGGTGGTTCCGGTAGGCTGCCAGCAGATTGAAAAGTCCCTTTGGGGCTTCCGTTCTTTGACCATCTTCGTCCGGTTTTTCCGCGACGATTTTACTTAGCATAGATTCGATTTCGACCAGCTGAAGGTGCGGCACGAAATGCGTTAAGGTAGCCTGTAGTTCCTGCAGGTTGGCCGCGGGATCGGTCTCCAGCCTTTTCAAGCGCTCATAGGGCGTCTCATCGTTTGGCTTTTCGACGGGAAGGTCTTCCGCGGCTTCCCTACGAAGGGATCGCTTGAACGCCATGAGCTTTCCCCGCCGGTCGATGGGTTCGACCTTCGGTCCTTTGGGGCGGGGCGGCTCCTCGGGGGGCATACTCCGTTCTATTGCTCTCTTAGGCCATTTTACAAGACTGGTCCTTGGGGCTTAGGCATCAATCCCCCTGACCCAAAGGACGCTTGAGTCCCAGGCCGCTTTCGGGAGGATGGCATATGGAATTTGCGGTGTATTACAGTGGGCAGTTTGAGTCCGACCTGCGTTCGCTGATTGCGGCATTGCCGAAGCAATATCAGCATACCTTCGGGCGGGACCCGGCGGCGTTTTCCATCCAAGTTGAGCGTCTGCAGCAGGGCGACTCCATCGAGGTCATTCCGGTGGACCGCCGACCCTTGTTCGCCGTTTGCCTCTGCTGGACTGTCTTGATCGACCAGGCGGTCTACACCTATTCTCGGGATTATTATGACCGTTTTCGGGCCAAGGCTTGCTACCCTAAGCTGACCGGCAACGCCACCTGGGACGACCGCTGCGTATCGCCGTTCTCAGCCATTCAGTGGATGTCTTTCGGGAGTCCTCTGGGGAAGGCCCAAGCGCTCGCCTACATGCCGGCTGCCCGCGACTTTTTCCGCGAAGATATCCCCGAATCCCTCGGACGGCTATTTTCGATGCCGCCTGATGTGTCTGAACGTATCTTCGTCGAATGTCTTCGCGAGCTGGATAAGTCCATGCGCGGATAGCGCCTGGTCAGTTCTTTCCGCAGAGCCAGTATTCCGCCCCGGCGGCGGTGAAGGCGTCCGACCAGTCCGCCTTCACTGGGAGTCCAGCTTGGTTCAGGGCGGTGCGGACTTCCTCCTTCGTCCAGTACCTCAGGGTAAATTGGTCCGCGTAGTCAAAGGGGCCGGTGGGTGTCTCGAGCGTCGTGTTCTCGGAGTAGGTGAAGAGATTGCCGACGACAGGGGTAAAGGTGATATCCCTGGTCAAGCCACGCTTCTGGACCTTGCTGGAGTTGAAGAGGATTCGGCGCGGGACGTCGATGAGTAGGCGCCCTTCTGGGCTCAGTGCCCGGGCGGCGTTGGCGAAGGAGGCCGTGAGTTCCTCGGGGGTAAGGATATAGGCGATGACCGTGAAGACGGCGAGAGCTAGGTCGTGCTGGCCGGGACCGTCGTAGGTCGAGAGCGAGGCGTGGTAAGTCCGGATTCGACCAGCGTGGTCCTTGGCTTGGAGTTGCTCAAGCATGGCCTTAGAGGGCTCAATGGCAGAAACGTCATGGCCGAGGTCAGTCAACGGCAGCGAGAGTCGCCCCGTGCCGGCCCCGAAGTCGGCGATCCGGAGCCCGCCCCCCAGGTTGCCGATTTGCTCCAAGGTCTGGTGGGTCAGCTGGTCGTAGAACTCGCCGAAGCATTGACGATTTACCTCATCGTAATGCTTGGCCCAGCTGCGGTGGTTGTCGTTCGTGCTCACGGCTGGAGCAGGAGTTGATGGCGGCGAGGGTAGAACGCGGTGACGCGCCCGCGCATGACCTCGTTTCCGATTATCCCGCTGACATCGGCCATGCTTAGGGCCATGCCCATCAAGCCGGGAAGCTGGCCGCAACGAAGGGTGGGGTGGAGCCCTTGCAGGCCGACCGCGATCAGTTTGGTCGCCGTGCTGAAGGTTCCGATCATGGGGAAGAAGTCTTCCAGCGTTCCGGCTTCGGTCGCCCCCGCTGGGGCTTCGCCTTGGAAGTAGGAGATCTGGGCTCCGGTATCGAAGAACAGGTTATGGGTCTCGCCGCCGATCCGGGCTTTCAAAATCGGCACGCCCATGAAGAACTCCAAGGGCTGGACGCAACCCGGGGAGGTCAGGTCTCCGTCGCTGACGGTGAGTTGGTTGCTCTGCAGGTCGATGATATGGTCGTAACGATTGATGTGGTCGGCTCCGATGATGCCGGCGACGGTCTCGCCGAGGAATCCCGAGATATCCGCTGCCGAAAACTGACCCGCATAAAGTTCCGGAACGGGCTCCTTCGGACCCAGCAGGCTGGTAGCCTGGTTGCCGAAGGACGTGTCGGCCCCGGTATCATAGACCCAGAGGGCGCCGTCGATCCGCACGTAAAGGTGGTTATTACGGAAGACGATAGGCAGGGTCACTGAGGCCATTAACCCAGTAAACATCGGCCACCTTTGCCGGACAAACTCAAATCCAGGCAAATCCTAGGCGATGACCTGCGCATCCGCGTCGCCCAGTTCGACATCGCCGAATCCATCCTCCCCGGCGGCTCTCCTTCGCCCCCCAAGCCACCCTCCGTCCCGACCCTCATCACCTCGCCTGGCACCGGCGAGAAATCTTCGCCCACTAGCCCAGTGCCATACCATATTGATGGGATCTGACCCTATCCGTGTGTGGTGTATTGTTGGTGTGGTCGTGCGTTGACCGGGGGTTGGGCTCTTTAATCTTGAAGCGGTGTGCAGTCGCGGAATCATTCACCTTAACAGTACCTCCCACGCCTCTTGGTCGACTTCGGTCGGTTTAAGCGCACCAGGGAGGGCTTTTGTTTTAGTGGCATGTCGGGCATGAGCGGCGACATCCCGCGAACCTATGCCGACCAGCTCGCCATCTTGGAGGGCCGTGGGCTCGGCGTGGTCGATCGGGCCGAGGCGGTTCATTGGCTGAGCCATTTGAATTACTATCGAGTGAAGCTATACGCCTCGGTGTTCTGGATCCAGGAACATGGCAGGTACGCCGAAGGGACCTCGATGGAGGATGTCCTGTGGGTCTACCGCTTCGATCAGGGTTTACGGGAGCTCGTCCTTTCCGCGATCAAGTGCGTCGAAGTGTCCGTCCGCTCCCGTCTGGCCTATGAGATCGGTCATCGTTCAGGCCCGCAGGCCCATTTGGACACGTGCCACTTCCGGCAAGTCGACCGGTGCATCGAGATGCTCAATGGCCTGCGATCCGAATTGCGGCGTTCCCGGGAGGATTTCCTGACGCCCTATCGGCCTGCCGAATCCATCGGTAGTATCCCCGTGTGGGTGGCGATCGAAGTGGCATCCTTCGGCGTTGTCTCCAAGATGCTGTCCGGGCAGGCCTCGGCTTCGTTGCGTCAGGCGGTCGCCGACACCTATCGGATGGATGAGAGGGTCCTTTGCGCTGCGATGCATCACCTCAACGTCGTGCGGAATACGGCGGCCCACCATGGACGTCTATGGAATCGACGATTCAACATCGAACTATCCCTTCCCCGGAAGAAGCCCGCCGGCCTGTGGGGCTCCTTTGCCCGCGGCGAAGATCGCAATAAGGTATACAACACCTTGGTCATCTTGCTGCACATGATCAGGGCGGTCGATCCATCCAGCGGTCTTCCCCGCAGGCTGCGCCAGCACCTGGAGTCGCTGCCGGTTGGCCTCAGGCATCACATGGGCATCCCTCTTGGCTGGGAGGAACTGCCAATTTGGCGCCCTTGAAGGGGTCTGACCTTGTTGCGTCGGCGACCTCTTCGACGCGGTCCTCTGGACCATCGACGACGACCTGCGCATCCGCCTCGCCCAGGCCGACATCGCCGAATCCATCCTCCCCGGCGGCTCTCCTTCGCCCCCCAAGCCACCCTCCGCCCCGACCCCACCCACCTCGCCTGGCACCGCCGCGAAATCTTCGCCCACTAGCCCGGTGCCATACCCTATTAATAGGGTCAGACCCTATCCGTGTGTGGTG
>JACCDU010335082.1_pt1 | contig 11866 bp, 9 predicted proteins | sample 7446081 | NCBI WGS metagenome assembly JACCDU01 (sample SAMN15323447, study PRJNA562643) | freshwater metagenome | isolation source: river surface water | place: USA:Blue River Watershed | collected 2017-08-17 | reverse complement strand
GTGAACAAGCCGCCGACATTGACTGCTTGGTTGAAGGAGGCATCGCCACCTTGGAGAAGCAGTCCGCCATTGCCGGTGAACAATCCGCCGACATTGACCGCTTGATTGAAAGATGCATCGCCGCCAAGTATTGAGAGGCCGGATTCTCCGGTTAAGAGCCCTGCGACCGTCACGGCGTCATTGAAGGAGGCATCGCCCGCCGCGATGAGGAGCCCGTCCAGGCCGGTCAGTACTCCGCCGACGGTGGCGTTTTGGTCCACGACGAGGTTGCCGTGCACGAGCAAGTCTTTGTCAATCACGAGATTGCCGTAGAAGTGGATGTCGCCCTCCACATCACTGCTGAGGTGAATCTGCGAGTTGGGTTGACCCACGTCTTTCGGCAAGAGCACTTGCGCGGCATTGTATTTGCTGGACACGGCGCTGAATTTCGCCGCGTGCTGCATGCCACCATACCGACGAAAGGACATGATGGACACGAAGAAAGAAGAAACAAAGAAGAAACAAAGAAGAGGGGGGGGGATGCGTGTGTTTGCTGCTGGGTGTTGGCGGTGCGCGGCGGTGTTCGATGGGACTGCAAACACGACAAAAAAAAGGCTACTGTGTATGGAGATAAACTTTGTTGGACAGAAAACCCTGTTCCATTTATGTCCATTCGGGACTGCAAAGCGCCAATCAATTCACGATGATGGTTGGTGATGATGACTCATCCGGTGGTTGTGCGACGACGACGGACTGTGCGACGACGACGCCGCGCACGACGATGGGGACGATGGCTTTGACTTTGACTTTGACTTTGACTGTTGCGGCTCTGGGTGTTTTGGCTGCGGCGGTTGTGACTGTGACTGTGACTGTGATTGGGGCGATGTGTCCGTGGTGAAGAAGAAGCACTTGCTTTGAAATCGTGGCGCAAGCGTTGGTGCAGTGGCATCGGCACAGAAGGCAGCGCAAGCAGCGAATCCAAGTCGCCGTGGTCCAAGGTGAAGAATTGTCGCTGGATTGGACGACCGTCGCGCACCAATGCCACCTCCGCATCGGCAGTGTGCCCGTTGGACACTGCATCCCATCGTTTGCCCACGGACTGAGGTGGTTTGCCCGGTTCCTGCACCATGACGTGGGTGCTTCCCACGACGCGCTCGAACATCTTCGGTTCCATGATGTTGAAAGAGTTGGGAAAGGTGAGGTTGGGAAAGGTGAGGTTGGGAAAGGTGGTAATCTCTACTGTCATGCGGAGACTTTTTTTTGGCATCAGCAGAGTCGATGGTGTGGCTATTTAAAAGCACTGCGCCGAGCTGAACACACCCACACACACTTTACCCGTTCCGCAAAACAAGGACAAGGACAAGGACAAGGACAAGGACAAGGACAACGAGAAGAACAAGAAGCAATCATGGACTTGAATCCACAACCAACTTCGTGCGCGCCAACACCGGAAGCGGTGGCCAAGCTGATCAACAGTCCGGTGACTTCCGCCAATGTCGCTTTCAACATCTTGGTGCAATTCCTCGTGGTCGGTCAAAAGCGCGGCGTCTTCAACTTTGAAGAAGCTGCGAAAATCTGGGAGTGCATGAAATTGTTCTATCGCCACGAGGACGAGGTAGCAACGGCACCCGTCGATCGCGGAACAAGTAGTAGCAGTGGTAGTAGTAGTGGTAGTAGTAGTAGCAGTGCCGCATCACGCGACACCAGCGAAGTCGAATTGTTGTAACACGATTAATGACGTTCTGTTTCAGTGTTGTTTTAATCACGATTACACATTTGTGTTGTTCCACTTCTCTCTTACTCACGCACCCACCCACCCACTGTCGTCCAACGATCATTCCAACCTTTTTCGCATAACTTTCGATTTGCAATTGGGCGGGAAAGGGTGGGTGATGTTGGCTTTTCTTCTGTCGCAACATCAACTACAACAACAACAACTGCGAAGAACAACGAATCGCCAAGCGACTTTCACTTCACAGCAATGCGCGCCATGCACTTTTGGGGATTGGTGGTGGTATTGTCGGTTGTGCTAGTCGGCGTGTCGGCAATGCCACGCAACGACAACAACGAAGATAACAAGGACAAGGACAAGGACAAGAACAAGAACAAGAACAAGAAACAGGAGGGGTTTGCGATGTCGGACGAGTCGGCAACAGCGTTGCAAAAACTGCAGCAGACCTTGCACCCGGGGTTGTTGTTCGACCCGGATGCAATGGACCAGCAGACTACTGAAGACGAACAAGCCTACTTTTTGAAGCACAAGCGATGGCCGTGGTCCGCGGACACCGTGCGGCGATACGAAGACGCCATGCGCCGCAATCCATACATCCGCGAAGATGTGCGCGCATCCGTGGAACACGCCCGGTCCATCTACCCCGAACAATCCATCTTGCGCATCTTGTTCTATCAATCGCCCGAGGGACTGTTCCTGCTGCGCGGCTTCCGCTACGGCAACGACGGCCCCGTCGTGCGCTGCAACTTGAACGACGTGCGCGACCCCCACCTGGAGATGGTGACAACGGCAAAAGCTGATTCCGGAGACACAAGCACAGCCATCAACATTCGGCGCATCCAACCACGCGAACTGCCTGGACTCATCCCCGGGTTTCGCTTCGCCAAAGGACAGGCGCCCTGCAATCCATGTGCGCAACTCCTCACCTATCCCTATCCCCATGACGAAGACAAAGACAAAGACGAAGACAAAGACGAAGACAAAGACAAGAAGAACGAGGGTCGTGGCGGTGGGCTATGTTCTTTCCAGCTTCCCGTCAACAATCGTTCTTCTTCCCGTTAACAATCGCCGCCATCGCCTGCTGCGCCGTTGTCGGCCAGATACCAGTCGGGTGGCGACAAATAGATCTTGGAGGTGTTGCAGGCATTGCCGACGTTGCCGACGGTGCCGACCCCGCCGGACAAGATGCCAGTGCCCGTGGGGACGGCAAAGGGGAAGGGTTTCTGCGCGCCGCGCGGATGGAGACACTTGCGGGTCAAAAATTGTTGGTAGATGCTGTAGGAGGTCACGGGCTGTCCGAGGGTCTTCGAGTAGGGTGCGTTGCGCGCGACGTCTTCGAAAGTGCGGCGGGCCACCGAGGACACGCACCAAGTGGACTTCTTGCAGTCGCCGACGTAGCGCGCGGCGTCGTTGACGTCGAGGGAGCGCACGGTGGAGGACGTCTTCGTTTGCAGGTAGAGTCCCTGGCTGGCGGTTTGCGTCTGGTTGCCGGTATAGATCGGCTGCACCCAGTAGCACGGATACTGGCCGGAGGACACGTACTTGTAGCGTTCCGCCAAGTGGCCGCGGGTGGACAGCACCGAAGGGCGCACGTAGCGATGGTTGTTGCCGCGCAAGTCGGTCAGCGCCATGCCAGCGTTGAGGATCGATTCCACCGCGGGCAATGTGGAGCCGGGGTTCTTCACTTGCACCGCGTCCTCCACCAGAATGCTGGACGGATAGGTGCCCAAGTGTCCGCCCCACCCGACGGGATACTGTCCGCGGAACGGCGTGCCTGACTTGGACATCTTCATGTCACGGCCCACCGAGGGACCGCGGCGACTCGTCCCTTCCAACGAAAACCCCTCCGGACCGGGCTGCAACAGGGACAGTGAGGACGACGACATCGACGACGACAAATGCTTCGTGTCACATGCATCCGCGCGCGGCAACCACACTCCTCCTGGTGCTCGTCCCGATTTTTTCGTTCCGTAGCGCACGGCCGACTTTCGTTTGAACGCAACGATGGACATGAAATGGCGACAATGGATGATTCACGGTGTGAAAGTGTTGAAGGAAGAGACGGACAGAGACTATACATTGCCTGCAGCAAAAAATGTTCCCCCCCCTTCATGTCCTCATCCTTATCTTTATCATTCCAACCTTGCCATACATAACTTTCGATTTGGGAAGGGAAAGGTAAGAAAAGGAAAGGGAAAACCATTCATGGCAATGAGGCGATCCGTCGTTCCGCGCAAGGTTCGGCGGTGGCATCGCGCAATGCATGCGCCCAGGGAGAGTGTGGCCACCGCGTGGTGATGGCGCCTTTCCCATCAATCAGTTGCGCCAAACTGTACACCCCCGCGTCGGCAGGCATGCGCGCGGGAATGGAGCGCAGTTGCCGGTATTCCGGCGGCAACCACCCATGTTTCTTGAACGGTGTCAGCAACTCAATCGTGCCGCCACCGTTCTTCGCGCGTTCTTCTTTCTCGTCCTCGCCCTCGTCCTCGTCCTCGTTTTTACCGTCGTCGGCTTCATGCTCCTCCTCCTCCTCGTATTGCACCGGCAACAACAAGGAGGGTGCGCAATGCAAGGCCATCGTGCGGTTGAATACCACGATGGATTCCGGCAAATAGTAGGCGAACGCCCATGGCCGCATGCGCAACCAACGCCATTGTCGCACCAAACTCGCATGCCACCGACCCAGCACCGCGATGTCCTCCATCCGAATCGATTCCACCGAAGCGGATGAAGATGGAGATGGTGCGAAGGAGAAATCGACGAATCGTTCCACCGAATGAATGCCTTCGATGTGCAACGTAGTGGGGGACACCATACGCGTCGAAGGAAACCCGCCATGCGCCTCGAACCCATCCATCATCGACCGCATCAAACACGTGGACTGCTCCAATGAGGCATCCGCCGACGACAACACGATGCGCACTGCGTGGTTCGACGACCCCGGCACACGTTCCAAGCGAACCCCATCCTCCAAGCACAATCGTCCAAGTTTCATTGCCAACGGCGTGATGTGTATACAAACAAAGATGGTCGGTCGGTCGGTCGGTCGGTCGATCGGTCGATCAGGTAAACAGCAACGTTATCGATCGATGGAATGTATATGCACGTGCGCGCGCGGCGTGGGTTTAAGTGGCATTGCTCATCTCATCTCATCTCATCTCATCTTAACTCAACTCAAATCGATGATGTTGTCGCGCGACGACGACGGCGCGGCGGAATGCATGAGTTGCCGCACGAACATGTACGTGTAACACTTCCACTTGCACCACAACTTGTGTTGTGTCTGTTGCTCTGCGGCGGTCGCCCCCATCGGGGTGAATGGGTTGTGCGGGTGGTCAGGGTCGTCTGTGAACAACAACTTTGCGAGACGCACGGGGTAGTCTCGTTCCATTGGCGGAAGAAGGACAGCAGCGACTGCAAAGGGATTCTGCTCGTTCGCCTCTTTGTCGAAGAATGACCTAACCCACTCCACGAAGGAATGATCCTTCAAGGCAAACTGCAAGTTGTCGTGTGGACCCAATTCCAACAGCGAAGGAACGACGCGGACTTGTTGTTGTTGGTTCAGCACGTCCTCCATGACCTGTCGGTGACGTTGCACCGCAACCTCCTTCTCCTGCAGCAAACCACGCAACCTTACAATCTCCGACTGCATTGCTTGCACGTCTGGAAGCATTTGCGTCGCTGGTTGCGATGGTTGCGATTGTTGCGTTGCCTGTTGTGGCTGACGGTGGTACTGAAAGATTAATTGCGGCTTGACACTTTTGAATGCTTCAGGCAAATCCTTTGGGTAGTCCCGTACTTTCATTGTCCTGTTCTCATTGAACACTTTGCACAACAGATTTGCCATGCCATCCCCCACTTCGCGATACTGTTGCACGGTGCCATCCTGTCCCTCCAAGAACAAGATCAAATACCGTCCACTTGCATGCATTGCCACTTGTATTACCTGTATCAAGCTCCATGCGGGCATCTCGTTCGCAGCTTTCTGCACGACATTTTCCAGCCTGCGCAACAGGCTTGTTTCCACCGGAGTTGGCCACTCGCCTTGCGCAACTTCGGTAGACCATCCCTCGATGTGGGGGTCTTTCAACACCATGAAATAACTTCTGATTCTTTCCTCCGACATGAGATATGCAGTAGTGCAAACGAAAAAAAAAACAAACGGGAGAAAACAAAGGAAAAATAAGGAAAAAAAGCAAAGAAAGAAAAGACTTGGTTACACGTTACTACTACAATCACTGCACAAAAAAAGGTTGGAATGATGTGGTATATGTTTTCCCTGGCTATCTGCTGCTACATGACAAACAACACACTCTATCTACACATGTAAGTAAACATACGGACACACAAACACACAAACACCATGCAACACCATAAAAACACTCAGGATCGTCTGGTCATTGCGCTGCCAGCGACAACACCTCGGCCCGCTTCGCGCCTTTCTCTGTTTTGCGGCGCTTGGTCGACGGAATGGTGTTGGGGTCGATGGTGGTGCAAGTAGTGCCACTGGTATCGGCAGTAGCGGTAGTAGCGGTTGCAGCAATAGTCGAAGATGAAGGAGGAAGGGTTGAAGGAGAAGGAGAAGGAGAAGGAGAAGGGGAAGGAGAACGGGATGAGGACACCGAAGAAGAAGTGGAATTGGAAGAAGTGGAAGTGGTGGACGATCGTGGGACGGGGGTGATGCCGCTGATGGTGCGGAAGAGGGCTTCCATCACGGCCATGCGGCGAGAAGGAGATCCGGTGCTGTGGAAACAGTGGCCTGGATGGGCGATGGCCACTGCGACATGGAACAACACGTATTTGCGCAATTTCCATCGGGTGATTTGCAGTTCCCGCACGATGAGGCGAAACACGGCGAGACACTTGGTGTTGAAGAGCACGTCGTCGGCGTTCGGCGTGGGGTGGTGTTGCGCCCACACGGCGGCAAAGTGGCGGCAACAGTGATCGGTGGAGGTGTACGTGGCAGCCGTCGACGGCGACAGGCGCGGCCACAACTGCGCGGCGCGATGCACAATCAGCAACAAGAACAACACGCGCAGCAACAAGTACCGCTGGAAGTCGCGGCGCTGGAAGGTGATGCCCAACATCGTTTGCAAATTGGCCTTGTGCGAACAACGGCGTTCGTAAAATTCCCCGAGCGCCTCCATCGTGCGCAATGGACCAATGTGCTCCGTGTAACACCGATACACCTCCTCCTTCAACCCACCTTCCTCCAACGGCGCAAACAACGGATTGTCCAAGTACTGGCAGCGCACCTCGTCTTCCAACATCGCAATGTCCACCTGCACCCCCCGCGAGCTCAACAGGTTTGCCACCACCAACCAGCGCGTCACATCGTACGACGTTACCACATCCACATCCACATCCATCACGGCATCACCGGTGGTGGCTTTGTCCTCTCCTTTGTCCTTTCCTTTGTCCTCTGGCCCATCGTCGGCGAAGGATGATGAAGCGGAGGATGATGAAGCGGATGGTTCAAACGACAATGGCGTCGCGGGAATCGTGTCGAGCATGGACATGGTTCAATCAATCTACTGAACAAAAGCAAGAAAGCAACCCAAAAATAAAATTATGTGGAGGAAGAGATGCGGTGAGAAGGGGGTTGGAAGACATGGAAGAAGAAGAAAATGGATGGAATCGACCAGGGATACATTGGTTAACAGTTACAGGTTGGTTCTACGGGAACATGGCGACACTCTTTACAAGACCCCCGAAGTAAACAGCAACTTCACGGATGCACACCGGCTCAAGAAGTGGGAAGTGGATGTGGCGATGGAAGTGTCGGAAGATGCACGTTGGCGCTTCGCAGGAAGCTGGTCGTCGTGGTTGTCGTGGTCGTCGTGGTTGTCGTGGTTGTCGTGGTTGTCGTGTTGTTGTTGTTCGACTTCTGCCGCTGCCGACGCCGCCACCAATTTGTGGACATCAAAGTGCAACAATTGATCGCGCCGTAAGTTGGCTCGGCAGGTGGGACACGCGGCGCACTGTCGCTGTTCGAACAGGCGACGCACACAATCTGTGCAGTACACATGGTTGCAGCGGGTGACCACGTTGGGGGTGTCGCACAGGCAAATGCGGCAATCGTCCTTAGCCAGCAACAAGATGCGCGGGATGTTGGGGAGAAACAGCATGTCTTGCGCCAGGCGCTCCAACAAGGCGCGGAACTGCGGGCAGCGTTCGTAGAAAACGTCGACGGTGTGCAGTTTGTTCGTGCGGCAGGCATGTTCGAAGCACACGCGGACCAGCTCTTCGTGGCCAAACCACTGCGGCATTTCGTTGCACAGGAATTCCACGCAACGGGCTATTGCGCGATCGTGGGCATCCGGATCTGCGCCTGCTGCGACCATTGCAGCAGGCGCAGAAGGTGGAGCAGACTCCACGATTTTGGTCAAGTGTCGCATCACCACTCGCAATTCAAAATCGTTGAAACGACATGCGGTGCTTGCCATTGACGTAGTAGGTGGGTGGTTATTGCTCATCACATCGGATGTGGATGTGGAGGATGAGAATGAAGATGAAGATGAGGATGAGGATGAGGATGAGGATGAGGATGCTTTTCCGCGACGTGCAAAGTGATGTCGGTACAAGTGCAGCATGTCGCGTGCAATGTCAAACTGTGAGCTCTTCACGGCACGCCAAAACACGGGGCCGATGCGGCGGTACATGTGGGGAGGTCGTTCCACGGCGTAGCGCACCAGTTGTCGGTCACCGGCGTCCACCCACTTGTCCAGGACAAAGGTCAATGTGAGTTGGAAGTGTTCGCAGGCCCATAGACACACCTCGCGCAACTCATGTCGGAGATGGCATTCGCGCAGGATGTGGCGCACCACGGCGTGCAAACACGGATAGGTCTGTCCGTGGCGCTGGTAGAAGGAATACAGTTCGTCGATGGCGAAGGATGCGGTCACATCGCACACGGTTTGCGGAATGTGCATGGATTCCGGTCGCCAAGAACACGTCAACCACTTGGCCATGCAAATGCGCGCCAACGATTGCGTGCAGGAAAGCGATGATGATGAGGGTTGGAAGTCTTGGTGGTCGTCTTGGAGTTGTGGGTGTGGGTGTGGGTGTGGTCGTTGGGCGCGGGTATCTGCCAGCGCCAAGTCCAGGTGTTGTGCGCAACGATAAAGGTTGTACAGGACTTGGCGGCTGATGAGGTATTCGCCCCATTCCGACAATGCCAGCAACTCCATGCGGAAATCCTCTTCGCTCACCTCCGCGGGATGGCATCCGGTCACCACAATCGCAGGTTCGTAGTAGGTGCGTTCATCGTGCATGTCGGCGGGCCACACAATGTTCTTCGGCGTGAGACACGCGGCCGACGGACGATGGTGGTGATGGTGGTGCTGCGGCTGCGGCTGCTGTTGGAGAGGTGGGAATTGTTGGTGTGGTTGCGGTGGTGCTGGCATCCAGGTCGATGGAGGAGGAGGAGGAAGAGGAGCCACACGAAATGCAGGCCCCAAAGTGACTCGGGTGGTGGAAACTGGGGGACGAGACATGGAACAACAACAAAAAACAACGACAAACAAAACAAAAGAAACAATGTGTTCTAACCAAAAAAAATCAACTTGTGACCAGACTGTGGTGTGGCAAACAAATAATTGATTTGTGATTGGACCACACGAGAAGGCGTGGTGTTGTGAGAAGGGGAGAGGGAGAGGTAGTGCTCCTGCGTCCTAGGCTCCCAGGGTGATACAGTGCTAACCTTGTTCTAGAACAGGGTTATGTAACCCTAACCCTAATCCTAATAAACCCTAACCCTAACCCTAATAGAGGAGCAGCAGCAGCAGCAGGAGGAGCAGGGAACATGTAAAGTCCCTGGACAGAATAGGAGCAGCAGCAGCAGCAGCAGGAGCAGGAGGTGAAGTGAAGTGAAAGGAGGGGAAGTGAAAGGAGGGGAAGTGAAGTGAAGTGAAGTGAATGTTGGATGATGGTTAAGAGTGATTACAGAGCAAATTGCACGACTACAAAACAAGATATACAGCAGAAATACACACAAAAACATACAGTTTTATGGTTGGTTTCCGTTATTGGTCTTCATGTTCAGCATCGCTGTCGTCGGAAGTGAGATCGATCAGGATGGGTTCTCGAGGTCTCTTGAGGGGTCTGAGTTGACTGAAGAGGCTTCTGGATTGTCGCAGATGAGGAGGGGTGCGAGTGAGGGTGGTGAAGTCTTCAAGGACAAAGGGAGCGGGGAGAAGGGGGACGGCGGGGAAGGGAATGGTGCGGCGGCGGTGTGCTGCTGGTTGTTTGACCTGGAGAACGAGGAACGGGGTGTCCGAAAAGTGCAAGAGAGGAACGATTTGGGTTTGGTTGGTGAGGAGATCGGGACAGGAAGCCAGCGCCGCTTCCACTCGGTCGGTGGCGAGATAGAGTGGATTGGCGGAACAGTCGTGGACCAAATGGATATCGAAGTGCTCCAATAGCAGTTCCCGGTGCTGGTCGATGGAGGTTTGCACGCACTCGAGGTGGGGCAGCCAGATACGGCCACCGGGGGCCATAAATCCTTCGGTGGCGAATGCGGGCAGGGTGGTGGCAAAGAATTTGTGTCCCCAGCGTTCCCTGGCCCATCCCACTGGGGAAAAGAAGTAATCGAGGATGATGTGGTTGAAGGCAACCACTCCCCACTTCGCTTTCATGGATTGGAGCATGCGACGAGTGTCAACGAAATTGGCCCTGCAATGTTCTTCAATGTGGTCATCTTTGTGCTTGTCGTCCATGGTGAAAACAGAAGCTCCAAGTTGTGCCAAAGCTTCGCAGCGCACACGATCTCGGAATTCCTGTCCACGATTGGGGCGAATGACATCATGGGCAAACACCATGCCCAACAACAGCACTTTGGAGTGCGATTCGAGTGTAATCGGTTCGTCGGTCGTCGTCGTCATCATCAGTATGTGAATGTGTAACAAAAAGTGTAACAAAATAAAAGCAATTGTATTTGGTTCAATTTTGCACCAGTGAATGGTCACGATTGAGTTTGTTTTTTTCAAAGAAGTAAATGTGATTGAATTATGGTAGCAATCCCACTACGATTCCACTCCCTGCTTCCCTCTCCGAAGCCCTGCCCACATATCTGTGTTCTTCAACACAGGTCTTCTTTCCTGCACGAAAATGCGAAAATCCGAAAATGCGAAATTACGAAATATGTCGTTGAATTACCATGGGTTACAGAGATAGAGAACATGGCACGAAACTACGAAACTACGAAAGTACGATACTACGAGAGTACGATACTGCAAAATTACAAGACTACGAGACTACGAGACTACAATGCTGCAAAAAATTGCACATGGAGAAGTATGGGTATGAATTACTCGATGAACATGTCGCGCTTCATGGATGCGGAGGGGTCGAGTGCGAAGTGGACGGCTTTCTGTGCGAGGACCTTGAGGAAGGGTTGTTTGTGTTCGGTTCGCCGGATGTGTACGTCTTCAAAGGTGAGCGGGTCGTGCACGACGAGGAGGTGGTGATGTTGGTCGAGCAGTTGCAGGAAGTGCTTCTCGTGCTCCATGGGTTCGCGCCAGGTGCTTGCCTTTTTGCGGACGAGTTGTGCGCGGCGTCGCGCTTCGTGGATGGCTTCGTTGTCGGGGGAGCCGAGTTCTTCGCGCACGGAGCGCAAGAGACGCAATTCGCGGCGGGTGCCGAAGTCGATGAGGAAGCGGATGTATGCGTCGATGCTGCTGGGGATGAAATCGCTGCCGAGCAAGGTGTCGGTGGAGCCCAGCATGTTATGGCGCCGAAGGTTGCGCGTGGCCATGTCTGCCCTTCTGCGCTCCTCGTCCTCTTCGTGCGCCCGTTGTCGTCGGCGAGCGATCGCGGATTGTTCTTTCACACTGTTGTGTTTGCGGTGGATCTCTTCTTCTTCTTCTTCTTCTTCCTCATCATCTTCGGAACACAAGTCCACGGTTGTGTTATGGTTGGCGGGAGAAGCAATCACGACGCGGCGAGACTTGGAAGGTTTGGCGGGAGTGGGTGGAGGAATGGGAGAGGAGGAGTCTGCTGCAAAAATCGATGTGCGCGGTCGCTTCAGAGGAAGACAGAGAGGAAGCGGGAGAGGAGTTGCAACCGTGGCGACAGAGGCAGAGGCAGAGGCAGCGGCGCCTTTCTTTTGTTTGGGTCCTCTTTTTTTGGGGCCAGAGCCAGAGCCAGAGCCAGAGC
>JACCDU010197316.1_pt1 | contig 11866 bp, 11 predicted proteins | sample 7446081 | NCBI WGS metagenome assembly JACCDU01 (sample SAMN15323447, study PRJNA562643) | freshwater metagenome | isolation source: river surface water | place: USA:Blue River Watershed | collected 2017-08-17 | reverse complement strand
GGTGAACTACCGCGAAGCCTATGGCATGTATGCCTGCAACGGCATCTTGTTTAACCACGAAAGCCCACGCCGTGGCGAAACCTTTGTTACCCGCAAAATCACTCGTGGCTTGGCCAACATCGCCCAAGGCCTAGAGCAATGCTTGTATATGGGTAACTTAGACGCTTTGCGTGACTGGGGGCATTCCAAAGACTATGTGCGCATGCAGTGGATGATGTTGCAACAAGACCATGCGGAGGATTTTGTGGTTGCTACGGGCTTGCAATACAGCGTGCGCCAGTTCATTGCATGGAGTGCCGAAGAGTTGGGTGTGACACTGAAGTTTGAAGGCAAAGGCGTGGATGAGACAGCTACCGTTGCCGCCATCAAGGGCGACAAAGCCCCAGGCCTCAAGGTGGGAGATGTGGTGGTCAAGATCGACCCCCGCTACTTCCGCCCCACTGAGGTGGAAACCCTGTTGGGCGACCCATCCAAAGCCAAAGCAAAGCTGGGTTGGACACCAGAAATTACTGTGCAGCAAATGTGTGCTGAGATGGTGGTTACGGATTTAGAAGAAGCCCAAAAGCATGCGCTGCTCAAAAAGCACGGGTACAACCTAAATGTAAGTGTTGAATAGACGAATCTTAATAAGGCGCTGTTCTTGTAGCCCAAAAGAGTAAAAACCGCTGGAAATTTTCATACTTGCATGGCAGTACCTATGATAATTGAAAGCTTTGCTTTTGAGCGAAATAGCGGTAGCGTGTCCGGTTACTTAAAAATTTATTAATGTCTGCAGAAAAACCATCAACTGCCATCCGGCACATTGCCATCATCATGGATGGCAACGGGCGTTGGGCCAAGCAGCGCCACTTATCCCGAACCGTCGGTCATGTCAAAGGCGCAGCCGTGGTGCGCGATCTCGTCAAGTTCTGTGCCGACATGGGCGTACCACACCTCACACTGTATGCCTTCAGCACCGAAAACTGGCAGCGCCCCATTGAAGAAGTGTCCGCTCTCATGAGCCTGTTCATTCAGTACCTAGAAAAAGAAATGACCAATATGCGCGCCGAAGGCGTGCGCCTGAAGGTGTTGGGCGACGTCAGCCGTTTTCCGCCCGAGCTACAGCAGCGCATTCGCGATGCCGAGGCCAACACTCTAAGTCAACCCAAAATCACCCTCAACATAGCTGCCAACTACGGTGGCCGCTGGGACATCGTGCAAGCCGTACAAGCTTGGCTGCAGGAGCACCCCGTTGCCGATGAATCGCAGCTGAGTGTTGACAGCTTTGGCCAATACCTCAGCACCGCAGGCATGCCCGATGTCGATTTGATGATTCGCACGGGGGGCGAGTCTCGCATTAGTAATTTCTTGCTTTGGCAAGCGGCTTATGCAGAATTATATTTTACTGATATCTTATGGCCTGATTTTGAGATTAATGATCTCAAAAAAGCCATCGATTGGTACAGCAACCGTGACCGGCGGTTTGGCGCCTTATAATATTAATTATTTTTTCGTATTTGCATTTTTTTAATTCTCTGTAATGGCTGTGTCTTGCGGAGCTAGCCGACTTTCCTGCGGTGCGGTTGGTGCTTCTTTGTAGGTCGCAGCCGCCCCATCACCCCTTCCCCATGTGTACATTACAATTACCTAACTTTAACAAGGATGGGTTATGAAGCAGCAAATAGTGCGGTTAATGAGGTTGTTTGGATTGTTACCACTAGGCGAAAAAATTCGGTCTTTTTTGCTCTATCAAAAACAAAAGGAAGCAATTTTCAAGTTCGAGGCTGAGCATCCTGATTTTCCTCTTCCTCCGTGGAGCATAGCGTACGACGCATTTGCGGGGCTTATTCCTAGTTTCTATGTAAGCCTAGGAACTTTTCATGCAAAACGCATATCTGCGTACATCAATAAATATTTGAACCCTCAAGCTACCCTGACTGTCGTTGACTGGGGGTGTGGACCTGCTCGAGTGCTGAGGCGCATGCCCGAAGCCCTTGGCGTGCAGCACCGATTCATTGGCCTAGATTACAACGAAAAAACAATAGCTTGGGGTGAGGCCGCGTTTCCTGAAATAACTTTTAGAAAAAATGAACTTAGCCCGCCCTTGCCCTTATTGGATGATAGTGTGGATGCTTTGTATTGCATCTCTGTATTTACACATCTCTCCGAGGAGTTGACAAAGGCATATATTGCAGATATTTTCAGAGTACTTAAAAGAGGTGGGGTTTTGATTGCGACGTTGCATGGTGATATGAATGCGCAGAATTTGACATTAGCCGAGTATGCGCAATATGCAAAAGGTATTTACGTAGAGCGAGGTAATGTTGCTGAAGGTAAGCGAATTTATGTAAGCTATCACCCGCCAAGCTTTGTTAAAAATGCATTTGCTAACTTTAATGTGTTGCAACGTGATAAAGATAATGAGTCTGAGAGCTTTGCTCAAGAATGGTGGGTATTCCAAAAGCCTTGACTTTCTAAGAGCTTTTTTGAGTATTTTGATGCCCCAAAATGGGGCTCGAATTTATTTGAATGTGCTGATTGTTATTGTGCTATTTTTGAAATAAAAAATTCAAAAATGAACATGGGCTAACATTTTTTCGCGCTGCTTGGTTCGTAACTAGGGAAAGATTTGGCGGTTGCTTTGAAGTTAAATGCTAGTTTAATGGTAATGGCTTTTAGGGGTTGGCAAGCGCTAGCCGGTGCGTTTACGCTCATCTTGGCCATTTCTTTTTTGACACCAGAAGAGTTGGGTTTGTTTCAAACAATGACCAGTGTTGTGGCCTTTTTTATGGTTTTGGATGTGGGGCTATCTACAGTTCTTATTCAATTGTCGGCTGCTCGATTTAACGAGGCCTGTTGGGACGGGACAATCGTTAGCTCTGCTCAAGGGGGGCGGGATTATTTGTCATTGTGTAAATCTGCTTTTATTTGGTACGCCGTAGTGGGGTTAATTTTTATGGGGGTACTGCCTGCCGGACTTGTTTTTTTTCGTGAAGAAGCGGAAGTCCTTTCGGTTGATTGGGTTGGGCCTTGGACAATGCTGGTAATTGCGTCGGCAATGCAGATGGTGTTGATGCCCGTTTTGTCTGTGCTAGAAGGGGCTGGGCAGATCTTTGAGGTTTATGCTATTCGCTTGCTCCAAGTTGTTGTGGGTGCTGTTGCAGTTTGGGGGGTTTTGGTATCAGGTGGCAATCTTTGGGCGGTTGCTATGTTGCCAACAGGTTCCGTTGCTGTGTGTGTGTTTTGGGTGATTGTGAGGAGGCGGGCATTTATTGTGCAAGTCTTAAGGGCTCATGCAGTTTCTGCGGCTATATGGGTTGCAGATGTATGGCCATTGCAATGGCGCGCTGCCTTTGGCTGGTTGGCAGGTTATTCACTAGTGTTGATTCACGTCCCCATTCTTTTTGTAACGCAGGGTGCTATAGCTGCAGGGCAAATGGGTGTGACAATGACAGTAGTTAACGTATTGTCTGTTTTGGCAATGTCATACCCGGTGTCAAAAGTGCCGAGTATGGTCATGCTATCTAGTCGGCAAGATTGGCGAGCCGTTGATGAATTATTTAATCGAGTCTGGCGAGTTTCAATAAGCATGTATTTACTGGGTGCTTTGGGTGTTTTGCTCCTTGTGTTGGTTTTACAGGGTTGGCCTGTAAGTGCTCGACTCCTAACACTCGAGCAAACGGCATTATTACTTCTCGGGATGGCTGCGTATCATATGGCTAGCGTGTTCGGAATATTCATTCGTGCACACCTACAAGATCCGTTGTTTAAAATTGCAATAGGTTGTGCTATTTTGACTGCTGCCTTGTCATATTGGGCTTCAATATATTGGGGTAGCCTAGGTAATATTTGTATTATCTTGGCTGTTAATGGGGGCTTGTTTCTCCCTTTGACATTTATTATATTGAAAAAAATGTACAGCAGTAGACTTTTATTAAGATAATTTATATGAAAAATCAAATCTTACTAACCATATCTATTCCAACCTTTAATCGAGCTACTTACTTGGATGCTGCATTGAAGCAGCTTGAATCTGAGTTGAGTGCTAGTGGAATGGGCAGTTTAATAGAAATTATAGTATCTGACAACGCGAGTACAGATCATACGGTTGATGTTATCTCGGCGGCTCAGCAGAGGGGTATGGCGCTAAATTACATACGAAACAAAGATAATTTTGGATCAGATGTGAACATTGCCCAATGCTTTAATGCGGCTGCAGGGCAATATGTAATTATTATGGGAGATGATGATCTGTTTATTGATGGCGCATTGTTATCATTAATACGTCATTTGCAAAGGGCTGAGTATGGAATGGTTTGTCTAAAGCCATATGGGTTTGAGTCAGACTTTCGGGCTGAGTTGCCTGTATCTTTTTCTGGTTATCAAGAGTTTAATGAGCCTGGCCCTTATTTAAGTAGGGTCGCTCATTTAGTAACTTTACTGTCAGCGTGCGTCATAAATAAATCATTATTGCCTAATGTGGACGCACGCGCTTTTTGTGGCGGAATGCTTGTGCAAGTCCACTTATGCGTAATGGCTGCACTAAGTGCAAAACAGAATTTGTTGATAAATAATTATCAAATTGCTGTTAAGCGCAATAATAGTGGCGGCTATGAGCACTCAAAAGTATTTGTTACAAACTTTTTTGGTATTTTGGATGGATTTGTTGGGCAAGGGTTGACACCCCTGAATGTTAGGCAGATTGAGCGACGTTTACTCTTATCTTATTTGCCATTTTACATATTTAAATTAATGGTGGCGCGCGGTGATTTGGCCCAGGTCAAGCAGAATTTTTCAGCTCGCTTTAAAGGCCGCTTTTTTTACACAGTTTGGCTTGCACCTGTATTTTATCTGCCACGTAGTTTGGCAATTGTATGGGCAGGACTGATTACTGTTATCGGTCGCATTGCGGGCGGTGATTTGTTGCGAGGTTTGTTTTATTTAAAGAATCGTTTGAAAGTTAAGCTTAAATAAGAGGTGATGTTTGCTAATCTCTATATCGATTGTTAGTCATGGGCAAATGGCGCTTATCTCGGATTTGCTTGCCGATATCGATTATTACTGCTCAGATACCTCTCTTGAGGTGCTTCTAACGCTGAATATTAATGAGCGAATTGAGACGAATTTTGCACAGTTCGCATTTCCGATTTTGGTGATTAAAAATGAAAGTCCTAAAGGGTTTGGGGCTAATCACAATCAGGCGTTTCGATTGGCAGGTGGGGATTTCTTTTGCGTATTAAACCCGGATGTCAGACTTTCTACTAATCCGTTTCCTTTTTTGTGTGATACTTTATCTGACCCAGTAATCGGTGTTTGTGCTCCTTTGGTTCTTAATTCTGAAGGGGGCGTTGAAGATAGCGCAAGACGCTTTCCTACACCGCTAAGTCTTTTTAAAAAGATAATTTGGAGTAAGCAGGAAGAGGATTACAAAATTGACCGAGAAATTATATTTCCAGATTGGGTGGGAGGAATGTTCATGTTGTTTCGTTATTCTACCTTTACAGAGTTGAGCGGGTTTGATGAGCGATATTTTTTATATTATGAAGATGTCGATTTGTGTGCGCGATTGAGTATTTTGGGTATGAAGGTGGTGCTTGTTTCAAATACAAGCGTAATCCACTTGGCGCAGCGAGCAAGTCATCGGAATTTGAAATACATGCGTTGGCATATATCGAGCATGTTGAGGTTCTTTTTGTCTCGTAATTACTGGCGTCTATCATGGCAATAGCTCTAACTGGTGCTGGTGGTTTTGTCGGTCGACATCTTTCGCTTAGTTTGACGGGGAGAGTGGGTGATGTCGTTTCATTGGCGCGGGGTGTTGATCCGATGCCGATCTTGCGAGAATCCAATGTTATGGTTCACCTTGCTGCAAGGGTGCATATCATGAATGATGCATCTAATGACCCTCTTTCTGCGTTTCGTGAAGCAAATGTGCATGCGACAGAGCGATTGGCGCGACAGGCTGCTGCTGCTGGCGTGCGGCGTTTTGTCTTTGTCAGTTCCGTGAAGGTTAATGGCGAAGAAACTCGGCTGGGGCACCCCTACAAAGAGATCGATACGCCTAGCCCTCAGGATGCCTACGGTCTTTCAAAATGGGAGGCTGAGCAGGTACTCAGTAATGTAGCGCTTGAAACTGGGATGGAGGTGGTTGTCGTGCGGCCGCCACTGATTTACGGTCCTGGTGTTAAAGCGAATTTTGCGTTGTTGATGCGTGCTGTTCAACGTGGCCTGCCTATACCGCTGGGGGCAATTGAAAATGCGCGTAGCTTTATTGGATTGGATAATTTTGTTGACTTTATTTATTGCTGCATGACGCACCCAGCCGCAGCTAACGAGACGTTTTTGGTGAGTGATGGCCATGATGTGTCATCCGCCCAGCTTGTCCGAGAATTGGCTGCTGCTGCAGGCGTTAAGCCAAATTTGTGGTCTGTGCCGCAGTGGGCGCTAGAGCTTGGCGCTGGTATGCTTGGTAAGCGTAATGCGGTGCAGCGCTTGTGTGGCAGCTTGCAAGTGGATATTTCAAAGGCGCAAACCCTGTTGGGGTGGACGCCGCCTGTATCTATGGAAGAAGGCTTGGGGAGAGCGGTGTCAAAGCTGTGATGTTTGTGAAACGATTGTTTGATTTAGTTTTGGCCGCGTTGGCTGCTTTGTGCTTACTATTCCCTATTGCTTTGGTGGCTTTGTGCGTGCGACTTACTTCCAAAGGGCCGGCCTTGTATTGGTCAGATCGGGTGGGGCAACATAACCAAATTTTTAAAATGCCAAAGTTTCGCAGCATGCGCACCGATACGCCAGCAGTAGCCACGCATTTGCTGACCGACCCAGCCTCGTTTTTAACGCCCATTGGATCGTTCCTTAGAAGAAGTAGCCTTGATGAGCTTCCCCAACTGTGGAGTATTTTGGTGGGTGACATGAGCTTCGTTGGTCCACGCCCTGCTTTGTTTAACCAAGACGATTTGATTCAATTGCGTACAGCCGCTGGGGTGCATATGTTGGTGCCCGGTTTAACCGGTTGGGCGCAAGTCAATGGGCGTGATGAGCTATCGATACCCGAAAAAGTGATGTGGGATGTGCAGTATTTGCAGCGCCAGTCGTTGTGGTTTGATATTCAAATCTTGTGGCTGACCTTTTTAAAGGTGGTACGCAAGGATGGTGTATCGCACTGAGGTGAAAATGTTTCGCATGATGTTTAAATCCCTTGCTATACCCGTCCTCGCGATGCCGCGTTTGGCGAAACGCGGCGTGGTGATAGCGGTGGACGCCATGCTGTGTGTGCTGAGTGTGTGGCTGGCTTTTTATTTGCGTTTGGGGGAATGGTTGCCATTGACTAGCGGCCCTTTTTGGCGTCCAGCATTTGCGATATTTGGGGCCCTGGCGTTTGCTTTGCCCGTGTTTATATTGAGTGGGCTTTATCGCGCAATTTTTCGGTATTCAGGTTTGTTAGCCACCATCACGGTGGTAAAGGCTTCGGTCGTCTATGCTGTGATGTATGGCGTGGTATTTGCTGTGCTTGGTGTTGAGGGGGTGCCTAGAACGATTGGCATCATTCAACCCATGTTGCTGGTTGTGTTTGTGGTGGCTTCACGCGCTGCGGCGCGTTATTGGCTAGGGGGCTTTTACCGGAACGAGTTGAAGCTAGCCATGCTGCCCAAGGTGCTGATTTATGGTTCAGGTGCCACGGGACGGCAATTGGCAGATGCTTTGGCAAACAGCCATGAGATGCGCGTGACGGGTTTTTTGGATGATGACGCGCAGTTGGTTGGCCAAGTGCTCAATGGGCAACCTATTTTCCATCCAGATGCGCTGGCTGATTTGGTGGTGTCACGTGGGGTGAGTGATGTGCTGCTGGCAATGCCTTCTATCAATCGTGCACGTCGCAACGAAATTCTGCTGAAAATTTCACAGGCAAAGGTTGCCGTGCGAACTTTGCCCAGTGTCAATGAGTTGGCGCAAGGTAAGGTCCAAACGTCGGATTTGCGTGAGCTTGATATCGATGACTTGCTTGGCCGTGATGCCGTGCCACCCGACCAAGAGTTGCTGGCCAAAAACATCAAAAATAAAGTGGTGTTGGTCACAGGGGCAGGGGGCTCGATTGGTAGCGAGCTTTGCCGTCAAATTTTGGATGTTGGCCCGAAAAAATTGTTATTGGTCGAGTTAAGCGAGTTCGCGCTTTATCAAATACATGGTGAACTCAGTGCAAAGGCGCGAGGCAAAGGTGTCGAGCTGATACCTCTACTTGCCTCGGTGCAAGATGTACGTCGTGTGAGTGAGTTGATGCGCACATGGCAGCCCGATACCGTGTATCACGCTGCGGCTTATAAACATGTGCCATTGGTCGAGCACAACCCAGCCGAAGGGCTTAAAAACAATGTCTTGGGTACGTTAACGGTGGCGAATGCAGCTGCTGCTTGTGCTGTGAAAAGTTTTGTGTTGATCAGCACAGATAAGGCTGTACGGCCAACTAATGTGATGGGGGCCAGCAAACGATTGGCCGAAATGGTGCTGCAAGCCATGGCGGCTGGAATGCCTGTAACCAAGTTCTCGATAGTACGTTTTGGCAATGTGTTGGGCTCGTCGGGTTCAGTGGTGCCAAAGTTCAGGCAGCAGATTAAAGATGGTGGCCCCATTACGTTGACCCACGCAGAAATTACGCGTTACTTCATGACGATCCCTGAGGCGGCGCAGTTGGTTATTCAAGCAGGCTCGATGGCGGAGGGGGGCGAGGTGTTTGTGTTGGATATGGGCCAGCCTGTGAAGATCATTGATCTTGCCAAAAGCATGATTGAGCTCACGGGACTGACGCTGAAAGATGTATCCAACCCCGAAGGGGATATTGAAATTGAAATCACGGGTTTGCGCCCGGGTGAGAAGCTGTATGAAGAGCTGTTGATTGGTGATGATCCCAAGCAAACCTCGCATCCACGCATCATGAAAGCCAATGAGCGCTTTTTAGACTGGCCAAGTTTAGAGATCCAATTGGATGCACTCAACCAAGCCTTGTTGGTGAATGATGTGGAGCAAATGCTAGTGGTGTTGCAAGATTTGGTGACAGGCTACCAGCGTGAGCCAAGCATTGTGGATTGGGTGCACATGCAGTCGCATGGCGCGGCGTCATGATGCAAAGCAAAAACAACTTTGACTTATTGCGCTTGCTGTTTGCCAGCATTGTGTGCGTGGTGCATGCGCAGCAGCTTTCTGGAATGAGCGAACTGACATGGGTGACTTGGGCTTTGTCGTCCACAGTAGCTGTAAAGGCCTTTTTTGTGGTGAGCGGTTATTTGATTTTTATGAGTTATGACCGCTCGTCTTCTGTGTGGGCTTATGCACAAAAACGTGTGCGCCGTATCTATCCTGCGTATTTCACGGTGGTTGCCTTGTGTGCGATTGGGTTGGCCATTGTGAGTCAGCGCAGTTGGAGCGAGTACTTTTCGAGTGCATGGTTTAAATATCTAACTGCCAACTTGGTGTTTTTGAATTTCTTAAAGCAAGATTTACCTGGTGTTTTTGATGCAAACAAATTGCAAGCCGTCAATGGCGCGCTTTGGACGCTCAAGATTGAGGTGATGTTTTATTTAAGCGTACCAATATTTGCGTATGTGTTTCAACGGTTTGGGCGTGTCCGCAACTTGGTGCTGTTTTACATGCTGTCTGTCTTGTATGCGTTTTTGTGTAGTCAGTTGGCCGAGATGTCCGGCCGATCTTTGTATGAAGAACTTGGGCGTCAGTTGCCAGGGCAGCTGTCTTATTTTTTGTCCGGTGCGTTTTATTACTTTTACGCTTCTGAGCTGAAGCCCCACATGCTGAAGTTGGCCTTGTGTGCTCTTGCTGTGCTAGGTATTCATTATGTTTATGCTGTTTCTGTACTTGAGCCACTTGCATTGGCCACCTTGGTGGTGTTTGCAGCCACTTATAGGCCTTTGGGGAATTTTGGCAAGTACGGTGATTTTTCTTATGGTGTGTACATTCTTCACTTTCCCATCATTCAGCTTCTGATACATCTTGGCGTGTTGCAAGAGGCACCTTGGCTATTTTTATTGACGGTGTCCTGCCTGACGGGCGTTGGTGCTGTAGCAATGTGGCATTTGGTAGAGAAACATTTCTTGTCACGTGCTAGTCACTATGTTTTTGCGGCTTCTAAATAATATGAACTCATTACCGTTGCATCTCCGACTTGCTAGCCTGTTTACGATCTGCCTAGGCATGGCTTTGTTAACGACCGTTGCAGGCACCAACATCATGGTGTTGCTGCTGCTGTTCACAGCGCCGTGGGCTTGGATGAGGTTTCGAGTTCAAGAAGATTCCCAGCGGCTGGCTATGCAGCTGTGGTGGCTGATCATTGCGCTGTGTGCGTGGTCTATCTTGTCTAACGCAGCTGCTGGGTATGGCGGAAAAGAGTTGTTCAAGGCACTGCTGCATGACATGCGCACCTTTGCGTTCATTGTTTTGTTGTGGCCCGTGTTTGCAAACCCGCAGGTGTCACGTTCGGCGCTGTGGGCATTGCTAGGCAGTGTGGTCGCTTTGGCCACGGTAAATTTGGTGCTGACGGTTGGCGGCTATTTGCCACCGGGTCAATATTTTTGGTCCACTGCGCCCCATTTGTACGGGCAAATTTTGGTAGGGTTCTTTTTCTTGCTTGCCCAAATGCTGCTAGCTAGACCTAGTTTGTCTTGGCGAGTTATTTTGCCGATGGCATTGCTGCTGATGTCATTGTTTTTTGCGAGTGAGCGGCGCACTGGATATTTACAGCTAGCGGCTGGGTTTGTGGTGTGGACTGGCTTGAACCACAAACGCTTGTTGGTGGGTAAGTACAAATGGTGGTTCATATTGGGCGCGCTAGCTGCTTTTGTGGCGGCTTTGGCTTCGCCAATTGTTCAGCGGCGTATGGCTCAAGTGGTGTTTGAAGTTCAGCAGTTTTTGGCGCAAACACCTCAAGAGCGAACAGCTAAAGAAACGGCAGTAGGTATTCGCTTGCAATATTACGTGTCTGTGTGGGAGCTGATCAAGCAAAGTAACCTATGGCTTGGCGTAGGTAGCATCAATTTTCCTGAATTGTTTTGGCAAGTGAACGAAAAAATGGGCGGTATTGAAAGGACGCTGTTTAGCAATCCGCATAACGAATACCTATATACCTTGGCGACGAAAGGTGTTGTGGGGCTTGCGTTTTATTTGACTATTTTTGGGCAGGCATGCCGTCTGGCTTGGGGTAAGACAGACAATGTGCAGCGAGTTGGTTTGTTGATGTTTGTTTTCTTATTCATGCTCAGCATCACCACCAACTCCATGATGATTGACATGGAAGAGGGGCACTTCACCATGTTGATCTTACTCATCTTCTTAGCGCCCAAGTCGCTTAATTTAATCACACAAAAATGACCATTCTTGTTACAGGTTGCGCTGGCTTCATTGGAAGCAATTTCATCCATACATGGCGGTCGTCATCGGACGAATCTGTGGTGAATTTAGACAAACTTACCTACGCAGGTAATTTGTCTAATCTGGATGCTCTCAAGGGCGACCCGCGCTATATCGTTGTGCAGTGCGATATTGGCGACCGTACTTTGGTTTCTAAGCTGCTGGCCGAACATAAGCCCCGTGCAGTCCTTAACTTTGCCGCAGAAAGCCATGTAGACCGTTCCATTCATGGCCCAGGTGACTTTATTGAAACCAACGTTGTGGGTACGTTCAATTTGCTAGAAAGCGTGCGCGCCGATTGGCAAGACTTGCCAGCAGTAGAGAAAGAAGCGTTCCGCTTTCTGCATGTGTCTACCGACGAGGTGTACGGCACGCTGCTGCCCACCGACCCACCGTTTGCAGAAACCAAAAACTACGAGCCAAACAGCCCGTACTCAGCTAGTAAGGCTGCTAGCGACCACCTGGTGCGCGCATG
>JACCDU010357147.1_pt1 | contig 11869 bp, 17 predicted proteins | sample 7446081 | NCBI WGS metagenome assembly JACCDU01 (sample SAMN15323447, study PRJNA562643) | freshwater metagenome | isolation source: river surface water | place: USA:Blue River Watershed | collected 2017-08-17 | reverse complement strand
GTAAGACTCTCCCCAGTGCTTGATCATGAAATGATATACCTTGACATAGCTGGAATAGTTACCGATCGATAGAGTGGGAGTAATAGTCGTAGTAGTCGTAGTAGTCGTAGTAGTAGAAGTAGTAGTAGAGATATCACTGGCATAGGCGGAGGGAGGGGGGCCGAGTACTAATAGTAATACTAATATAAATAGCAGTAGAGACAAAGGCGATGCCGAGCTCAACATCAATAGTATTCAACTACGATCTATTGCTTATTTGGTTTTTGCTCTTGATATAGTAAGTAAAATTCGATGTAGTTCAATAGAAATACTGATACGCACCTGGTGGAATCTCGCAAGATATCCGACAAGCCAAAGCAAAAACAAAAACTATTACAGAAATATAATTATAATTGAGAAGAAAACAAAACATATAAGGTGCATACATAAAAATACTATCCAATTCACTGCAATTCATATCCTTGTATCGTATTATTTTCGTTTCGTCAGATACCCATCGAAATATCTATATATCTATTACCATCATTTTCTTTTCTCTAGAAACATACAACTTTACATTTTGAAGTTAACAGAGCAGTTAAGTTAAACATTTTAACTTTCGAAATATAGGGAAAGGGTCCGGATTATATATACGGATAAAAACTATTCGTTGATGAAAAAGCTTTTCCCCCTCACTTTTTTCATGCCTGCATGCAAAATGAATGAAACATGAAAATGAAAAAATGAAAGAAGTGAAAAGAAGTGAGCCTGAAAATGAATTGAAATTGTTGACAGAACGATAGTTGTATAGCTCTCCTTCCTTGTCATATATAAATAAGTGGGGTATTTTCATTTATATGCTTATTTTTGTAGTAGTAGTTATATATGTCTATAGCATAAAATGAATTTACCATTAGAGCGCCTGCGTCCCCAGCCGGACATGTCGGCCAATAGTGATAATGCTACATCGACTCCTCGTGTCAATATCAAAGAGAAGCGGCCGACTTTATCTTGCAATTTCAGTAGAAGTAGAAGGAATTTGCTGTGCATGGAGGACGATATTCCTGTTCCCAACACCACTAGAGCAGAACCTACCATCTGTCCATATGCTCCCATGTAGACCGCAGCGGTGACAACACTGATAATCACGCCCGCTTGCATAAGCTGCACCATATAGTTACCGATCTCCGGATACTCTCCAAAGTTGTCTCCGTCGTTGTACAGAGTTCCGTCACCGTCAAAAGTGGCAAGAGCGAGGGTTCGTCCCGTGGCCAATGCTTGCGAGAAATTCAACGCGTCCTTTATTTCCTGAAAAGAAGGAGGAATGTGGGTGCGCTTGGAGATATTATGCTCTCTATCGATCAAATCGAAGGCCTCGGCGAATTTAAGAGGAGTATGGAATAGACTGATCGTAGGCACGGACGAAGTCAATCGCGACCCTTCCGGATTGGCCAAATGCTCCTCTACTAATTCTTCAATATACTTACATTTATCAGCGTAGTTAGCGGGACGTTCCGCCGCGAAAAATGCTTCCAAAAACTGGTCCTTGATGAGCTCGACGAAGAGATCTCTAGAAAATAGTTTTGTGTTGTATTCCCGGCGGGAGGCCGAAAGGATAATAGAAGTAGATGACATGGCTTCGATTGACAAAACTCAAAGTAAACAAAATAATAGATTTATTAGAATTATTATAATAATAAAATTTGAAAATAATTTATGATTCCGTGATTCGAGGAATCAACAAAGCGGAATAATCGCTTCCTACAACAATCCCTACATTTCATCCTAATTCTAATAGCATCTTTCTCTCTTTCTTTCTCTTTTGTTCCTCCTGAGTTTTTCAACGTTGCCATCTCTTATCTTCACTTCTCTTCACTTCAACTTCACCTTTGCCTTGAACACATAGTAAAATGTGAAAGGAGGAGGGGTAGGTAAACTTGTAAATATCTCGAAAACCGGCCTGAATATTGTTGATATTTTCGGTCAAATACCTTTTTAAACACTCTAACTATACATTTCAATACAAATTTCACAATTTCTTTGAAAAAAATCAAAAAACAAAATTGAAACAAAATTGTGTTGTGAGGTATGGTAAGTACTGCAGTATTATTAATATAATCGTGTGTGTTTCGTGTAAATAACTCTCCCATAGCTCGATAAAGATGTAATTGTTCAAAAACGCGAGCATTTTGAGTCCAAACTATAGTAAAAATCTTAAAATTTTGATTTGATTGCTCGGAACTGACCCAAAATTGACTTGATTTCAGACTTCTTTACCCGTCGAATTACTGGAATGTTCGTCTTTTTCTTGGTCGCGTAAAATTTCCTATCTGAACGAAGGGGCTGATTAGTATTAGTTTTCGGCGTAAGCGCTCCATTAGCTTTGCTTCTCACAGTTGGACTTGCTTGCATATTCTTCTTCTTATACATTTTCGGCCGCTTGAACCGAGTGGAAGTCTGACTTCTTCTATTATTATCAGGTCTATCGACTGAGTGAAACAGCTGTCGAATCGTATTGATACCTTTTTCAATAGATACATGGCGAGACTGCACAAGAGAAGTTGATGTGATTGATAAAGCTTCGTCAAGATCGTCGTCTAGATCAAAATCGTCAAAATAAATGGAAACTTGAGGACATGATTCATCACTACTCCAGATGTCGTGATGATTCATCATCGAGGTTTCGATAGTAGACAACAAAAAATGCTCCGATTCAGTAGAAACTTCTGAAAGTATTTCACTAAAATCAAAGTTTTGCGTTTTCGGTTTAAATATGAATTCGCGTACTCTGCCGAAACTACTGCTCCACCCAAAGACTTTACAGCGACTGTTGTAAGTATTAAAATCTTCATTCACGAAGATCAAATCCGTGTTGAAAATTGTGCTATCTACTTTGTCACTAAAATAGATAGATATATCACCTCGCCTAATGGACTTTTGTCTCATTTCTTTCAAATCTTCACAAGATTTGCCAGAGAGTCTTGACATTAGAGATAAAAACATAGCCCCCTGAACTAGCAAGATTTCGTTTATTGAAATGTCCTTCGCAAATGAGAGAACCACAGAAGAACTATTATCTTTATGATAGGTACATACTTGAAACCATGCGACGTCACCAGCAATTTCTTTCATTTGTTCCTTCAGCTTCATTTCATTTTCTGAATTTTGAAGCATATTGCGAACATGCCGATAAATGAAATAGAAGCAGAACGCAGTTTGCAAGGAATTCACAAAAGCAATGCCTTGTTGGACCACTGCATAAATGCTTGAATTTACTTTCGCGTCAAGAATATTCTTAATTTGCACCTTGAGACCGCTATTGCTTTCAATGTATCCATACAAAGTCGTTAACATGACTTGAACTTTACCAAGTTCGGAAAGTATATTGAGGTTTTCGATTTTATAAGGATTTAATGTATACTGCACGCGCCACTGAATCAGAGACAACAAAACAAGAAACATATTCTTGTAGTCGACATTACGTATCATAGCAGACAGCGATGTAAGAAATAGGCGGAAGTAAATTTCAACAATCTCGAAATACCAAAAGCGACATTTATAATTCGAATACAAGTATCCTATTTTTCCGACGACTGTTAGGCGAGTAGGCAATTTGATGTTGGATTCAATGGCATTTTGGATCTTTTTCACTAGAATCGGTTGGGTAATTAAATTTCGTTGCCAATACAAGACCAAAAACAAAAAGAATGGAAGTAGAAGAGGGTAAATGAGAACGGAAAAAGAAGCCAGTGTCCAATATGTATTATACAATTCTCCTTGGCATTGAAGCCGATAATCAACTCTCATAAAAGTATTTTGCATTGGAACATCAGAAACTTCTAGAAGCGGGTCCAGATCTATGCAGTCGAAGATACTGAAAATTGTTTTCGTGAGCATAGGCATAATGTAATATATTATTAGAATTAGAATAGCCAAAGGTGAGTCGCCATTTTCTAATTTGATGAGCTTTGGAAATAGCCAAAGAATTGAAACAAAAATCGCTATTGGAATCGGGAACAATATTTCAGACATAAATTTATCATAGAAATCCATTGCTACGAAGCATGGGATGTTGAAGGTATAAAAGATATCAAGTTGAAAATCCAAAAGAAAAGAAAATACCTTCGTTACTGTGGGATCTGGGAAGTTGAAGCTGGACAATGAAAACACTTGCGAAGAACTTAAAACAATATTTATGTAACCAATGATCTCATCATCCAAATAATTACTTATTATCGTATCGAAATAATTTAGGAACTTGTAAATCAAACCAAGTCCAATCAGTTTCAGAATTACGTTTCTTACTCTTCCTGCGCAGCTTATGCATTCAAAATTATTCACGAAGTAACCTTCTTGACAGACTCCGCATAAAGGTCCTTGGTATGGATGACTGCAAGAGTCTGCACCAACATGAAAACCACCTTTACATGCGTATGGATTGTCGCAAGGAAATACTGCAGAAGTGAGATTTCCGAATCTCCATGAACCCTTTGGGATTAAAATTTCAAAACTTTTGCAAAGTCTTGCTTGAGGAGGACAAGGTTGGCAAGTGGGCATTTCAAATGGCTTCTCGGCGGGGGATACGGCAAAATTATACATCGAAAATGAGTCTACACATTTACTGCAAGTGCTCTTTGTAAGAGATAAAATATCATACTTTTCTCCAATTCTGCAATTTCGAAAATTTATTTTCAATCGTTTTTCATAATACAAATTGGAAGTATATCCGTCTTCGTCAATTTGAGTAGGCAATCGAACTTTGAAGTCAACATAGAAGTATCCACCTGGAATACATATCACAAACATGTTGACAAACGCAGCGTTTCCATTCCTCAACATAGAACTTATATTTCCGAAAACTGTCGGTGAATTCAAACTACACATAGCTATCAACGGGTCCACATAAATGGAAAACGCCGAGAAATAGGGTATTACAGTATCATAGGCGTCAACTGTTTTGAGAAAGTATGGCTTCGAAGACAGGCTTCGATAATCAGTAATATATATGGAATCTACATTTGTGATTATTCTAGTAAAAGAAGAAGCCAAAGAAGAGCCGTATACTGAAGCTTTGCTACTTAGAAATTGACAGTCTGCGACAGATGGTTTTTGTACAGGCCATTTAGTATCTGACTGAGAAGCATTCACCCAATATATTGTTCCAGCTGCAACTTCGTTATCAGTGAAAACGGAATTAGTAAAAGTTGAATTTATAACTCTATATAAATAAACTGCCGCTCCATATAGAGCTTTATTCCGAGAAAACACCGATGTTTCAACAATCTATTGAAATAGAAAGTAAGTCGACAAGTTAATAAGATAAAATTGTAAAATTCATATATACAATGCAAATGAAATTCTTACCAAATTCTCAATTTCGCTTCCTAAAATAGAAGCTCCATGATATGAATGAAAATTCTCCAAGAATGTGCAATTTCTGATTTGAACACTTCGCAATAATCTTAGTTCAAGACTATGCGTTGACTTAACCCTGGGCACTGGGAAATTGAGGCAATCAAAATACGATGCATCTACATCAGGATGATTTCCAATTGACGGTACTGATAAGTTCCCGATCGAAAGACTGAAATTCTTGAAGACTGAATTAATAATATTGACTTGGTCAATATTTCTGAGAATGACCGAAAATCCAGTAAAAAATAGATTGCTAAGAGATAAACTTCTTAAATCTCCGAGATGAAGTTCTACAGGCTTCGTTGGAGGCGTGACAAATCGACTATTCAGAAATGAAATAGCCAATGAATAATTTGCGAATTTAAAATACAAATTATGCGAAGAAGCTAGAATACATCCATTGAAATCGATTGTAATGTTTAATATGCCTCTAGTTTCTTGATGTCTCATAAGCATATCGAACTGCATAAGGGCATCGAAGCTGAACGACTGGGAAAATGTAACTACTTTATTACGGGGATATTGAATAGTACAGCTTTGAACTCTGTCAAGACCTGTAAATTGCCGAGTCCACGGAAAGCGGTACATACAATATAATATTGCTAAGCGCAACGTACAGTTACCACTGGCGGCAGCGACTGCCCATTTTTGATTATTACAATAATATAGCAAATTCCACAACTGCGGCTTTGAAATTTCACTAGGAATGTCAAAGTAATCATCCAAACGATCTATAAAAACTAGCCAGATTTCGTTTACTTTGCTCGGTGCACTTGAAGGTTGTGCAGATGGTATCATAGAAGGTTGCATGGATGGAAGAGAGGACGGTTGTTCGCTAGGTTGCTCTGTTGGCATTACGCTAGGCTGGACTGTCGGCTCTATCGATGGTTGCATCGAGGGTTGAACTGAAGGATTTGAAGTTGGCTGCGATGAGGGTTGCATTGTCGGATCTATTGTGGGCTGATTTGTGGGTTGAGAGGAAGGTTGAATTGTCGGCTGAGAGCTAGGGATTCCAGTAGGCTGCTTCGTAGGCCGTCTCGATGGTTGTGAAGCTGGTTGGGACGAAGGCTGCATTGACGGTTGAACAGAGGGTCGGGATGTTGGCTGACTTGAAGGAAACACGGATGGCAACGCCGATGGCTGCGTAGAGGGTTGTGACGATGGCTGTTCACTCGGGGTTCCAGATGGTTGGGAAGTAGGCTGTGTGGTAGGTTTCATCGTCGGTTCACAGCTCGGAAATGACGTAGGTTGCATTGTTGGTTGCATTGAGGGAACTGTAGATGGTTGAGTTGTCGGATTTCCCGTGGGATACGCCGTAGGCTGTCTTGACGGTTGTGACGACGGGCAATAGCTGGGCTGACCACTAGGTCTTCCGACTGGTTGGGTTGATGGTTGCGTAGACGGTTGGAGACTTGGCTGCAAAGTAGGCTTACTTGAAGGAGTTTGTGTCGGCAATGATGACGGATTAGAAAATGGCTGCAAAGACGGCAATTGAGAAGGTTGAACACTTGGTTGCTGTGTAGGCGATATTGTTGGTCGAATCGAGGGTTGACTTGACGGTACGTGTGACGGTTGTGCGGAAGGCTGGTGAGACGGTAAACTGGTCGGCTGGTTTGTCGGAAGCGATGTTGGTTGATTAGTCGGCTGCGATGGTCTTGCTGAAGGATGAGAACTAGGCTGATATGTTGGTCTAGTGAATGGCTGTAATGTTGGCTTTCCACTCGGTTGAAATGATGGCTGCTGTGAAGGCTGGCTTGACGGCTGCGTAGGATTGCTGGAGGGCTGGTTCGTCGGCTGAACTGATGGTTGCTGACTCGGACATGAAGAAGGTTGCTGGGAAGGCAAGCTAGAAGGCTGTTCTGAAGGTTGGTTCGAGGGATGATTACTCGGTTGTCTCGACGGTTGGATAGCGGGTAGCGAAGTGGGCTGCGCCGAAGGAATGCTCGAAGGTTGCGTGGAAGGCTGCTGCGATGGTGAGGGTAACGGTTGCATAGAAGGCTCAATAGATGGTTGAACCGTGGGCAAAGCTGAAGGTTTTGTCGACGGTTGAACTGAAGGTTGTGCAGATGGAAGGAGAGATGGCTGGGAAGAAGGAAATATTGAAGGTTGTATCGTTGGCTGCGACGATGGAAAATGACTAGGTTGACAAGATGGCCTCCGCGATGGTTGAACACTTGGCTTTTCAGATGGTTGCAAGGATGGTTGTACCGACGGATGTGCAGATGGAATTTGGGATGGCTGCCTAGATGGATTCGCAAGAGGCTGTCCCGATGGTGCGGAGGATGGCTGCGAAGAAGGATTACTAGTCGGCTGCATAGAAGGTTTTTGTGAAGGTTGAACAGAAGGAGAAGAGGATGGCTTGATTGTAGGCTGATGCGACGGCTGACACGTTGGTTGGCAAGAAGGATATTCGGACGGCACCGACGTTGGTTGCGCTGATGGCTGATACGACGGCTGATTGGTTGGCTGAGAGCTCGGCTGCCTCGTGGGCTGTGATGATGGTTGTATTGAAGGTCGCAATGAAGGCTGCCGCGTCGGCTGCGACGATGGCTGGCGCGAAGGACAGGAGGATGGCTGCGCAGACGGCTGTCTTGATGGTTGCGATGAAGGATCATTGGTGGGCTGCGAGGACGGCAGCGCACTAGGTTGCATCGTCGGATTGGTTGTAGGTTGAGTGGTTGGCCGATTTGATGGTTGCGAATAAGGTTGTCTCGAGGGTTGAACGGTTGGCTGAATGGTCGGTGTTAGGCTTGGTTCCGCTGATGGCTGAGAGGATGGGTTTTGACTTGGTCGAGTTGTTGGCTGATCTGACGGTTGTTGTGAGGGGCGTGAAGTGGGCTGCAGGGAAGGTTGCGAAGTCGGCTGATTAGATGGTTGGTGAGAAGGCTGAGATGTCGGCTGACGAGTGGGCTGCAAAGAAGGTAGCGCTGAAGGCTGCTGAGTGGGCAGATGAGAAGGTTGAATAGACGGCTGCGCTGATGGTTGAAATGAAGGCTGGCGAGAGGGATGCGACGATGGCTGCTCGGAAGGATAGGTAGACGGTTGGATGCTTGGTTGCAGCGACGGCTGCATTGATGGTTGCGCAGAGGGTTTGCGAGAAGGCTGACTCGATGGTAAAATAGATGGTTGACGCGTTGGCTGCATTGATGGTTGCGAAGTCGGTTGGCTCGTTGGTAATTGGGAGGGCTGAGAAGATGGTACATGAGACGGCTGCCTTGTAGGCTGCGACGTGGGAAATGTATTTGGTTGAAATGAGGGTCGCGCAGAGGGCACCATCGAAGGCTGAGATGTTGGTTGTCTACTTGGTTGTAAAGACGGTTGGGCAGACGGTAACCTGGACGGTTGTGTGGTTGGTTGATATGATGGCTGCCGCGAGGGCCGTTGAGTTGGCTGTCTAGTCGGACGAGAACTTGGTTGGTTCGATGGTCCGCGGGAGGGCACATTCATAGGCTGCGAACTCGGTTGACCAGAAGGACGGGTAACTGGCTGTTTTGTCGGCTGTACACTTGGCTGACTCCAAGGTTGTCCAGAGGGTTGCGCAGTTGGCTGTGCAGTTGGTTGCATAGTAGGTTGTCCTGTGGGAATTCGTGTTGGCTGAATGGATGGCTGCCTCGAAGGTCTAACACTTGGCTTAGAAATTGGCTGCGATGATGGCTGCGAAGTTGGTCTCATAAAAGGTTGCAACGTGGGCTGCGAGGACGGGTTGGATGGATTTGATGTGGGCTTTCGGCTTGGCTGTGTCGAAGGATCTGTTGTCGGTTGAGACGTTGGAATTCGGGTCGGTTGTCTGGACGGCTGCATTGTTGGTAAAATCGAAGGCTGACTCGAAGGATTGGCAGGTTGCGCAGAAGGCTGCATACTAGGCTGTCTCGTAGGACAGGCGGATGGAAGCGCTTGAGGCTGTTTTGACGGCTGCCGCGAGGGCTGCGATGAAGGATTTGATGGATTTGCTGTTGGCTGTTGACTTGGCTGAACAGAAGGCTGACGTGTTGGACCGACAGATGGACGAGAGATCGGCTGCCTGGTCGGTTGCTGGGATGGTTGTACGGAAGGCTGACTCGATGGTAAAATAGATGGTTGGGCACTTGGCTGAATGGTAGGCTGCATGGACGGTTGGTTAGATGGTTGTGAAGGCTGCGACGATGGCTGGGTGGATGGTTGCGAGGAAGGGTTCGAAGGATTTGAAGTTGGCTGTTGGGACGGCTGACTCGAAGGCTGACACGTAGGCAGAGTAGAGGGACGGGAAGTAGGCGGCCTTGATGGCTGGGCAGATGGCTTCCTCACCGGTTGAGAGCTAGGTTGAGAGGATGGGAGGCGAGAAGGCTGACCAGAAGGCTGGGATGTGGGCTGGCGAGTTGGCTGAGACGTGGGTAATCTGGAGGGTTGAGAAGTAGGTGCGTCCGAGCTCTCGGCCACAATATCCGTCCTGATGGCTAAGAGAACAATCAGGAGGAAAATCCCCCCCCCGAGAGACCATAATCCCATTGTACACTCTCAAAACAATATTATAGCCGATGAATCGTGCTCTACATAGTCATTTTCGCTGAAGCCGATAAATTTGATAGAGAACTAGTGTAACACTTTTGAAGTATTGATGATATTGTTGTTTTTTTCGACATTAAATTATTAATTTCATAGGAATTGTTACAACTTTGCACGGTAACAAAGTTTTCGCAAGATTTTTACCAGAACTGTCTCCAGATACAAAAACCCCATGGAAAACAAACAACTCCTGCGTTCGACTTACATTCCATTTAATTAATGAAATTTGCTCCAAAAATCCTTTCTAAAGTTACACTAGTTCATTCTCAATCGAATTCGACGTTTATTTTTGGAGACAAAAACAAAAAAAGCAAGAAAGGAAATAAAGTTTGTCCAAACTTACGTAAGACATATCGCCATCTATTATTACAAAAAGAAGCAATTTCAAGCATTTTTTTCTTTTCTTTTTTCAAAATATTTAATTAATTATGGGGCGGGCATGTGCTCTAGAGGATCTCCTCTCTTCAACATGTTTAACTCTGTATCTGATAAATGGACTACATGCGTCAAATCCAATTTCAACGCCAGGAATGTGTCCATATCCGGAATCGGGTGCAAGGTCCCCTCTCGCACCAAGAATATCTGTCGAGAATTTCCTCTAACGGCCTTGCCTTCCAGTTCACCAGTAAATACTATCGATCTCATTTCTTTCACATCGTCTCCATGACAATGTCTCGTTCTCTTATGGTGATGCGGAGCCTCCGAAGCGGCCCACTGACAGACCCGACAAAACCAAGATTTTGATAGTAATGGATGCTCTTGCAAATGCTTCTTGATGTTGAGTCTATACCTCCAGCTCCGATGCTCTTCATAAGCAGTTTCGTTCTTCGTCAAATAGGTCAAATATTCCACCAAAGCAGTGTAATTGTTATTGAAATCACCAACATAAATTGCTGCTTTCGGATCAGGTAAAAGCTTCTTCAAGTGAGAATGGTCGCCTAGATAGACAGGCACAATGCCCGCGAAAATTCCGTCAAAAGGTTTCTCAGTTACATATCCAGGCTCAATCGAGTTTTCGAACGCCATATAAAACATATATTTTGAAATCACTTCGCGTTTCAACTGTAAACTATATCTATTGTCTTTGTTCGATACTAGTTCAATCCCCTCCGGAGTAGGTGTAGGGGTCTTCATGCATCGTCCTAACCCATCTACTCGAAACCCCTCCCTTCTAATATTAAATATAACTCCATCTCTATTGGCGTTCGCGCTATCATGTTTATGACAGTCGCTAGCCACATAAACTCCCCCTTTCACTAATGTCGAAAAGTTTGATGGTTTCAAGAATTCAGATTGATTTAAAAACGCTTCGATATAGACTCGCTGGACATGAGCAGTAGGATGAGTGGTAGAAAATCCGTCAAAATTCTTAAATGAGGGCTCAAACAGGCCATTGTACCGTTGTTTTGCTTCTTCTGATTCCACAAACGTTAAATTAGTTCGTAAATCGCATATATGAGGGAAATGCTCTCGAGAGCGCTCCCACCAGCTATGGATGTTGTAGGCTGATACTGTTATCGGCTTGTAACTGTCTGTATAATTCAATTTATCTTCTGCTAATTTGGCTTTCAACGTTTTCATGTGATCGGAATAGGTTCACTCACACTTCACATCGCCGCATTCTACTGGGCTTACGACTCTCCCCAGTGCTTGATCATGAAATGATATACCTTGACATAGCTGGAATAGTTACCGATCGATAGAGAGGGAGTAATAGTCGCAGTAGTCGTAGTAGTCGTAGTAGTAGAAGTAGTAGTAGAGATATCACTGGCATAGGCGGAGGGAGGGGGGCCGAATACTAATAGTAATACTAATATAAAGGCGATGCCGAGCTCAACATCAATAGTATTCAACTACGATCTATTGCTTATTTGGTTTTTGCTCTTGATATAGTAAGTAAAATTCGATGTAGTTCAATAGAAATACTGATACG
>JACCDU011122770.1_pt1 | contig 11873 bp, 15 predicted proteins | sample 7446081 | NCBI WGS metagenome assembly JACCDU01 (sample SAMN15323447, study PRJNA562643) | freshwater metagenome | isolation source: river surface water | place: USA:Blue River Watershed | collected 2017-08-17 | reverse complement strand
CCATGAACTGGTAATACGCGATGATGAACTACAAGCAAGTACTACGAAAAGTAAAATAACCGCTGCGTATTTGGGTATTGCATACATGCACCCAATTTAATAAGAGAGAGAGGAGATAATAGATGAGCCCAATCAGGCTATACCTGTCAGGAATCAGGACTTTTTTGTAGTCGTGCAATTTTTACAAATCCCCTTAACCAACACATCTACTTCCTGAGGCTGATAACCACGTGGAAGTCCAATGGATGGTGTAACAATATCATCCAAACAAAAGGTTTGATGACATTGACGACAGAAAAAATGAATGTGCTGGTGTTCATGATGGCCGGGAGCACAATCATCATTGCAAAGAGCATAACGAACTGATGCATCTGCACTGGGGATTGCATGAATGATTCCCTTATCTAAAAAAGTTTGGAGCGTTCTGTAAATGGTAACACGGTCAAAAGCAGTCCCTGCCTTTTTTTCAATATCACTGTGTGAGAGCGCCCCTTTTTGCTGCATAAACAGCTGCATTATTTTTTTGCGGCTATCTGTCACACTAAGTCCCTTTCGCTTAAGGGACTCTCCGATTTCAATTGTTTTATCGTTGTGTTTGGAGCCTGACATCACTTAAAATTAGCATCATTTACCAAAAGCTTATGAGCATCCTCGATCAGTTTTTTCACTTCGCGGTCATCAAGACCATCATATATTTTTCGCACATCTCCATTACGATCAATTAATGCCCAAAACTGCGTATGGAGAAAGTCGTCATCAATAGACTTTACATTGTTTGCGGGATCATCAATCGTATAACTCAAACGAGCCATGCTATATAAACTATCTTTTCTTCCTGTCAAAAAAATCCATTTGCGTGTGTCCACACCCAGAGAATCTACATATTTTTTTAGCTGGGGCACAGAATCTGTTTCGGGATCACAGGTATGAGAGAGCAATAAAAAATCAGGTTCAGCTTTTAGTTCCTCATAAACAGTTTTGAGATTATAGTTCATGCGCGGACAGATGCCTTTACAAGTAGTAAAAAAGTAAGCAGCAACAAACACTTTACCCTTCACAATTTCTTGTGTTACGGGTTGACCATCCTGATTAATAAATTGAAATGGGCGCACAAAACTGATAGGGGCTACTCCACGTTTGGTAAAACCAGGAATGGTATAAACCAGTACTGAATAAAATACGAGCGCAAGCGAAACGAAAAACGCAGTGTAAAGCCAACCTTTTTTTGACATGGGTTTTATTGTAGTGCAAAATTACGAAGGGGAAGTGTGCCGGATGACACAAGAGTTTGATTTTTGCAACTTTGTTGCTTTTTTAATAATTTTGTAATCTACATGAAGTTCCGAATCAATTGGGATGCCCTTGGAATTAGCGCCTCGATAGCTTGTGCCATTCACTGTGCATTGCTTCCTTTGTTTCTATCTAGTCTACCCCTTTTTGGAATCAACATTATACATCATGTAGGTTTTGAAATCGGAATGATTGCATTGGCCTTTGCAATTGGCAGTTACTCGATGTATCATGGATATAAAAAACATCACCATAGCATTCAGCCTTGGCTCCTGTTTTCAGTGGGGATTATTTTGCTTGCGGTCAAACAGTTTTTTTTAACGGTGCAGATTTGGATCTTGATTCCTGCCGTTATTTTGATCATTGCTGCGCCTATTCAAAATCACCGGGCTTGCCGTATTCATAACCATGCCCACCCCGACGACTGCGATCACTAAATTGCGCAAAGCGTCTTAACTTAGAAGATGCGCAAACTTTTAATTCTTTCGATACTTATTGGGTGCTCCGTAGTATCTCCTGCACAAAAAAATACAAGACAGAAAATTCTAACACTGCTTGATACACAAACCCAGGCCTGGAACCGAGGTGATCTGGAAGGATTTATGAAAGGCTATTGGGAAAATGATTCCCTGCGGTTCATTGGTAAATCAGGTATTACCTATGGCTATAACAATACCCTGAACAATTACAAACGCGGTTATCCAGACACCGCGGCAATGGGAAAACTTCAATTCACCATTTTAGTAGTCAAAAAACTATCAGCTCGCTATTATGAAGTAGTAGGAAAATGGTATTTAAAAAGAAGTATCGGAGATGTGAGTGGACATTACACGTTGCTACTACGCAAAATCAACTCCAAATGGGTTATTGTTTCAGATCACAGTAGTTAGTGCTGCGCTATTTGTGATGCTTGCGCCAATTATTACGGAGAAACCGCGCCAAGAGTATAAATGAACCTATCAAAAACGAATAGTACAGAATAGTTGCCCAAAGAGGATACTGTCCGGGTACAGCTAATCCCGCATATAACCCCACCGTAGAAGCAGTAAGCATCCAAATTATTGTTAACGCAATTGCATTGATGATGCGAACAAAAAATTTACTTACATCCGGATCCCAGCCTTGTTCCATAGGTGTGCTTTAGGATTTAACAATTCGGAGGCGTGCATAGTTCAGCATAATTTTTTTCTCTCCATTGTGCTCAAACCGAACCGTAGCAACCGGGTTGTGTGCTGATCCTTCCAGCTTGATTACTTCGCCATAACCAAACTTCTGATGTTCTACGCGCTGACCCACCTCCAACTCCGTCATATCACTAGGTGTAAATCCTTCACTCGGCTTATGCTCCACCACCCGGGCTACCGGAGGCTTGGGCGCCATATAAGAAGGCTTTTCAGAAGTGGTGCGCTGTTGTGGACGCGGCTCATAGTTTGTACTCCATTTGGAAGAAGGACGTGTTGGCGTTGTTTTTGTTCCAGCAAAACTTCTATCTAAAAAGGGTTCGGGGATTTCATCTAAAAAACGACTGGGTTCATTTTGCACCAATTGACCAAAACGGTAGCGAGTATTCGCATAAGTAACCCATAATTTTTGTTTGGCTCGAGTGATCACTACATAAAATAATCGGCGCTCCTCCTCTAGTTCTTCACGTGTATTGATCGCCATTGCGTTGGGGAAAAGCAGCTCTTCAAGTCCAGCGGCAAATACACAAGAAAATTCTAGACCCTTTGCAGCGTGGATGGTCATCAGTTTTACCGTGTCTGCATCCACATCCTTTTCATCTGCGTCCGTTAGCAAAGTGATCTGTTGCAAGTAAGCCCCCAGGCTTTTGTCGACTAATTCTCCTTCATCATTGTCAGGACTCTCTGTCCATTCTTTGATTGAGTTAAGCAACTCCTGAATATTTTCATACCGCTGTATTCCTTCGGTACTTTTATCATTAAAGAGTTCTTTAACCAGTCCCGTTTGTTTGCCCACATGAAAAGCGAGATCATAGGCATTACTTTTTTCAAGCATGCTGGCAAAACTTCGAATCATCGTCACAAAATCTTCTAGTGCAGTCAATGTACCCGCTCGAAATCCATGCTCGCGTACATTGAGTAAAATATCCCAGGTTGGACAATCCTTTTCATTGGAGAGCAGGAGTAATTTATCTAACGTAGTCTTTCCAATTCCACGTACAGGATAATTGATGATACGTTTCAGCGCCTCTTCATCACGGGGATTGACGGTGAAGCGCAGGTAAGCCACCATGTCTTTGATCTCCTTGCGCTGGTAAAAGCTGATGCCTCCGTAAATTGTATAAGGAATTCCCATACGTCGAAGCGATTCCTCAAAGGCACGGCTTTGCGCATTGGTACGATACAAGATGGCAAAATCTTTATTCGCAAAATGGTGACGAAGCTTTTGTTCCTGAATAGAATCGGCTACAAACTTTCCTTCGTCGTTATCCGTCATGGTTCTAACTAAGCGGATTTTTTCACCTTCTGGATTTTCAGTGAATAATACTTTTTCAATCTGTCCCTTATTATTCCGTATTACCTCATTGGCTACTTCTAAAATACTTTGGGTGGAGCGATAGTTCTGTTCCAGTTTCACCACTTTCACATTGTCGTAATCTTTCTGGAACTGAAGAATATTTTGAATAGTCGCCCCGCGAAAACTATAAATACTTTGTGCATCATCACCAACCACACATACATTTTCATGCATGGCACCTAATAATTTGATGATCTCATACTGTGCCGGATTAGTATCCTGGTACTCATCAATCAGGATATAGCGGAACTTTTGTTGATAGCGCGAAAGACACTCGGGTACCTGACGCAATAACTCGTAAAACTTGAGCAATAAATCATCAAAGTCCATTGCGCCATTACGAAAACAACGCTTTACATATTGATCATAGATCTGTCCAATCGCTGGACGATTAGCACGTATATCTTCCTGCTGAAGTGCATAATCATTGCGATACTCTTCGGGACCGATTAATGCATTTTTAGCAGATGAAATTCTATTATAGACAATATTAGGCTTGTAGTGTTTGTCATCTAAGTTGAGATCATTGATCACTGCTTTCACTACACTTTTTGCATCATCCGTATCATAAATTGTAAAGTGCTTCGGATATCCGATTTTATCAGCTTCAAATCGAAGAATGCGTGCAAAGACAGAGTGAAAAGTACCAATGTATAAATTACGCGCCTCGCCACTTCCTAAAATTCGTTCTACTCGCTCTTTCATTTCGCGAGCCGCCTTATTCGTAAATGTCAACGCTAAAATATTGAATGCATCCACCTGATGAGCAGCCATCAAATGAATGATACGCGTCGTGAGTACTTTTGTTTTGCCACTCCCCGCCCCTGCCACAATCATAATGGGGCCATCCTTATGTAAAACTGCTTCCCGTTGTCTTTCGTTCAAGCCACTGAGATAATCCTGCATGCGCGCAAGTTACAGGGAATGGCTAATCAACGGTGGCGGCTTTCCAGATATTTCTGTTGTATTACCTGGTCCATTGTTTGTCCGCTCAGCTTAGCCTCCAACCAGGAGATCACATCTAGGTAGGCAAAGGCCCGGGTTTGGAAGCGATTTTTTTCCAGGTGTTTGATTTTTGTCAGCAAGACTTTGAGTGCCTTTCCCACCTGCTTGGGTTGTATTGTTATTGACTGTCGTAAAAATTGCAACATCGCCTCTTCTACTGCAGTAAAATTTTTAAGCTTGGACATGAAACGGTATACAGACTTGGTAAGAGACTCCATGAGCATGTCATTTCCTAATTCGTAGTGTGCAATCAAATGCAATAAGCGAGCATAACATTGCAAATCGTAACGCAAGGATGTGTTACTATTTATAATCGGCTGTAAATGGTCAATACAGCGACCATAATCTCCCGATCCAAAATAGAGCATAGCGAACTTATAGTTCAGTACCATTTCGTGATGCGTGTCTACAAATAGGATATTCCGAGTGAGTTCTTTTTTTATAGCCGGAATCAACTTAACCCCTGTCGAAAAACTTCCCTGAATAAAATGTTGGTTGATACGCGCAGTATTTAGATAAATAAAACACTGCACCCTAAAATTGTCATTTTCTCGAATACGGCTGAGTTTAGAAACAGATTCAAAAAAAGAAAGTGTTTCCTTGAACTTTTTGTGATTGCGTAAATCAAAATGCGCATTCAGTAATTGATGAATCCCTTTAATATAATAGCCCGTCTCTACACGAATCATATCTGGGTTTTGCTTAAAAAGATCCACCCATTTTTGAGAGTAGCGATAGTACTGCAAAAAGTCTTGTCGAATGAACGCAAACCAAGTCATACTTTGATAGAGGTATAACCTTTCGTAAAATCCTTCGAGACTCCAGGCATCATCGGGTAAGCTCCATCGTAAAAAAGCACGAACTTCTTGTTCATCATCTTCATTTCGCGCATGACCATGTTCAACAAACCAAGCAAACAATTGCAAGGATAAATTGGAAAGACGCCCTACCCTGTCTATATGTTGATTCACTTCGGTCACTTCCTGAGAAAGTGAAAGTGCACGGTGCTGGATATTACGCGTGATGTGTAAACTCTCAATTCTCTTTTCTAGCGAAAGAAGTTGTGGTAATATATTGTTCTTGCGGTGCGTACTTGCTAGCTCTTTTGCACGATCGATCAAACGCAAACTCTGTAAGAATAATCCCTTTTTATAAAGGATATGTGCATTATCAAAAAGTTCTGTCAATTGTAAATCGATACTGTCATTACTTTTTAATAACCGAAGACTCGATAATATTTGTTTGTAGAGATGTGTTTTAAGATTTGCCAATTGCGGTTTAGTAACACCGGATAATTTTTTAAGCAGCAACTTATCATCATAGTCGCTGAGCTTATCCATTGCATCAAACAAGCGCACAATCTTAAGATCGGCCTTCCCAGAATTACGCTTGATATAGAGCTTAAAATGGCGTTTTTCACCCTTTTCGAGCGACTTAATTAATTGAAATAATATGTCCGTTCCGCGGTTAGACATCATAATTTATATTGGCTGAAACCCTTGCTGGACAAAGGTTTTAGCAACTTGTTAACCCGTTAGCCATGCTATAAATACGCATGAATTGATTTGACAGACGGGTAGGCCGGCGCTACTTTTACATCAGTTCTTATTAATCGAATTATCGCTTTCGCTTCGGCGCAAGATTTTCATATGGCAAGCAATCGTTAGAGGTCAGTCCGTTTCTACGGAAGGACCTTTTTTGTTTTACGAAGTTACTAAATCATCTGTCCCAGGCTTGCCCTACCTTCACATTAAATTTTGAATATGGCTGTGCGTATTTTCATTACGGGAGGCACATTTGATAAAGAATACAATGAATTAACAGGGCAACTTTTTTTTAAAGACACTCATATGCACGATCTGCTAGAGCTGGGTCGTTGCAAAGTTCCTGTTGAAACGCGCACACTGATGATGATTGATAGTTTAGAAATGACGGATGAGGACCGCGAGTTAATCGTACATCAATGTCTCAGCTGTGAAGAAACACAGATTGTTATTACACACGGAACAGATACGATGGCACAAACCGCTGCTCTATTAGCTGAAAAAGTAAAAGGAAAAACCATTGTACTCACAGGAGCTATGATTCCTATCAAATTTGGTAGCTCAGATGGTTTATTCAACCTAGGCAGTGCATTAGCTTTTGCACAAACCTTACCGCATGGCACTTATGTTGCCATGAATGGAAGATGGTTTCATGCTACCAACGTGCGTAAGAATAAACAAACAGGTCAGTTTGAAGAACTGAGTTAAGTCTTACTGATAAATTTTTGACTTGAGCACATTGCGTTCTGCTTCCGCAATGTTACTGAACAGTGATAATGGCGCACCGTTTGCATTGGATTCGATTTCCAACGTACTCACAGAGATCAAGTAATTTCTCCACGCAGTTTTATTAGATACTGTGTAAAGTCCATTATCATTTGGCATACTAACGCAAAGCACAGTTGCATTACGATCTAATCGGCTGATATCATTATTCCCTTTAGGAATAAGCACCACCACTTTCCAAACCTTACTAGGCACGCGTACATTTCCATTATTAATAACGGTATATGCGCCATTACTACCCACGCCACCTGAATTACCATAATTGCCCATATAAATCCAAGCTTCATTAGTGGTTCCTATCAAACTAGCTCGAATAAAATCCTCTAATCCCGCCCAAGGACCCTGATTTAATGTAGGCGCCTGCGGAATCATATTGGTCATATAAAATGTAGATGAGTTAGCTGCAATAGTCGAAGTACGATCTGCCGAAGGACAATTATGTCCTCTATCAAATCCAGATCCAGAATAACTAGTACTCCCCACGCGATACCAAGCAGTTGGCAACGTGTTATCCGAACGAAAATCATCCTGACGCGGCGCAGAACCTAAGTCTTCACTTTGTAAATGCCAAGCAACCCAGTTAGGTGTACCCATTGCACTATTGTAACTGATTTTATAATAACCGTAATCTTTCAGATAATTGGTAGTATAAGTTGCACTCGTTTGCGCATTAGTTGGATTACCCGGAAGAATATGATCATTATCGGTGAGTGTGGGAACCGGCGGATTAGTGTTACTATTATCTGGTACATCTTTTTTACATGACACCAGAATTACAAGAGAAAAAAACAAGGAAACGAAAAGACTTTTCCGCATTTTGAGGGGGTTGTGGACTCAAAAGTACGGGAAAAGAACATTAAGCTTTTCGAGGTGATTTTTTTGGTTTTTCAGATCCCTTTTGAGTAGTGGATTGCTTTAAATACTCTTCATCCATTTCCCCTACAAGCGTTACCTCTCGTTCAATTGCCTCTTGCACTAATTGATTTAATGAAATATTTTTCTTTAGTGCAACAATTGCAGCTTTTTGATGCAAGTCTGGTTTAATTCGGATATTAAAGGACCCCATCAAACTTTTCAAAATTGGATTTCCATTCTTTTTACATAATAAAATATAGTCGTCCACCGCTTTTTGAAATTCATGTTTCAACCCTTTAACTGTTTCACCCTCAAAGGACACTAAATCATGAATGCCTTCTATTTTCCCAAAAAAAACTTCATCTGCGGCACTGAAGTTTACAGAGCCATAATATCCTTTGTATGAAAGAAGGTTGTTGTTCATATCAATTTTTGAATGGTTAGTGTTTCAATTACTTGTTTGATCTGATACTGTTTAAGAACATTTTGAGGATGTGGCTTATGCAACTTAATTACATGATTCAATTTTCTATTGTAGAAAGCAACGCGTGACCCACTACTATGACCACCTGGTTCCTCAGAATATCCAAGACCAACTAATAGGGTTTTGAGTTCCCGGAACGTAAAATCTGTTGGCCTTCTTCGTAATCTAGCCTTGAGCTTTTCATGAATAGACATTTTGCAACTGTAATTTAGTTGCAATATAATTGCTGACAAATTTTAGTTCAATAGAAAAAGACGCTGAGACTTTGGGTTTTTATCGGCAAACACAGCGGTTTAGAACTTGCCCAGTTGATTTTTGAGGCCTATATTTGCAATCCGCTTGAAAAAGAGCAAGAATGGTGCGGTAGCTCAGTCGGTAGAGCAAAGGACTGAAAATCCTTGTGTCGGCGGTTCGATCCCGCCCCACACCACTTAAAAGCCTGAATATCAATTAATTACGTTGATTTTCAGGCTTTTTTGTTTGCAGGAAAAGGCAAATAAAAGCAGAAAAGTGCAGCCTATCCGAGTACTTTCGGAGCACTTTGGGGGTGCGATCCCAGGCTAATCTATTAAGACCTAGCAAAGACTAGTAAGTAACTATAATCTCCGGTGTCTGCAGATTTTAAAGCTCGTAAGTAATTCATTCGAGTATCAGTTTTGCTATTTTCATTTTTGTTGATAGCTCCCCAACTGAATACCGCACTTTTAAAAATTTTTTCTATTACTAGATCAGCCATCAAGCGACTATGTCTCCCATTTCCGTTGGGAAAGCAATGAATACTCACTAAACGATGCTTAAATCGAAGGGCAATTTCATCTGTTGAGTAAGTATTGTTCTGACACCAAAATTTTACATCACCTAATAAACTTCTTAACTCAGCAGATATTTGCCATTTGTCTGATCCAATATTTTTATTTGTTTTACGAAACTCTCCTGCCCATTTCCACACATTTCCATACATGCGTTTATGAACCATACGAATAAAATCATCTGTGAAAATGGTATCTATGCTAAAAGATTTCCCTAACGTCCATTGTACTGCCTCTTCAATATTTTGCTGTTCAAACTCATCTAGTTCAGCACGAGTTGCAATTGTATCAATTAGCAAGTCATCTTTTTCATCTTCATCTAACGGAGTTTGTCCGTCAATGTATTCAATTTCTAGTCCCATAAAATTTTTGGCATTTCATTTTGAATCGTAGCTGCTCTTTCTCTTATCGCGTTTTCAATTCGCTCTTTTGAGTTCGCCTGGTTCTCTAATTCCATTGTAGTGGCTGTGCGTTTAACGATTTGTGTCGCCAACTCCATCGCGCGTCTTTCAATGAGCGCATCCAACGATCCATCGATAGGCACAAAACCATAGACTAATTCCAAATCCATTACCTGTGCGATTTCCCGAAGCGAGTTTATCGTAATTGATCCCTCTTTTTCTCGCTTTTCCATATTCATGACTCCTTGCCTTGAAATATTCAGCTTTGTTCCGAGTTGCTGCATGGACATGCCAATGGCAGAACGAATCGCTCTAATCCATCCGGTGGGTGGCAAGGCTACCCTACTAAGCGTTGCTAAAGCCAGCATTTTATTATTAAGCTGCTGGAATTGTAGTGACCTTTTATACATAAAGTAAATTTATATGTTTACTATTCCCAGCAAATATAAACTTATTAGTTGACATAACTGATATAAATGTAAACCTTTAGATTTACCAAAATATGGGAGTGAAGTCCTAGGCTCTTGCTTATAATGGAAAGTATTTAACAGCTCAGATGCAGAGACACCCTATACCGGAAGATAATCATAGCTACACAATAGGTAACAATTTGCTTGTGTTCGCAATAAAACAAAGGAAGCTCTCAATGAAAAAGAAACCTAAATCGACACCCACTACTTGCCTTCCATTTTGTTGACATAGTCAATTGACCCTAATCTTAACTTAAGAGGTAGCTTGGTTTTCTTTTCGAACTTCCATTCTTGCTTGCAGATAAATCCTTGCTTGGAGCTTACGAAATCCGGCTTTATAGAAACAATTGGCTTTTTTGGCGGAACGGTATTATGAGGTGATGGGAACGAGAAAGGTATGGGTGTTGGAGCTTTTTGTTGCCCAATGCAGTAATTGGAAGTAATTAATATTATGATTAGCAATAAACGCATTGATAGCGCAATTTAAATTTAATTCTTGTTATAATTCGTTTGCAAGAAGTTTTAATAACTCAGCATTTTTTTCATTGAATGCTTCCATCAATCGGAAATAAATATCAGCCCGTCCTTTGGCTTGTTGATTAAACGTTAAAAAGTCTTTGTTAAGCAGATATTTATCCATCATTTGATTAGATAGATAGAAATCCTTCATTAATTTTCTTTTTCCATTTGTTTTATTTATTTGAGACTTGCCTCCTGGTAATGGAAATGTATACTGATTATAATACACATTAAAATCGTCTAATAATCTGTTATTATCATTCAGTTTTGCGCCATATACTTCGTAGTAGTCTGAAATATTGCGTTTAAGTTCAATAGAATTGATGTTACTAAAACTACCACTAGCAATCGTGTTTTTATAAGACGAGTTATTGATATAAAATGAAGTTCCAAATCTTAAATCATAGCCTAAATTCAAAGCGCTATCTAGAAATTCATTTTTAGAAATTTTTGATAGATGATAACTTAAAGTTAAATCACTCAAATTCTCTAGCATCATGGACGCCTGCTTATACTCAGCTAGTCTGTTTTTGATCAATGCAGAGTCCTTCTTTAGATCAAGAATAATAGACATCAAATTCTGCTTCGTTTTATGTTCTATAATCTGATGCTCTCTTACATTTTCAGCAAAAAATCCAAGTGTTACTGCCGCAAATAACATCACAAACTCAATGATATATTCCGACCATTTCTTTTTATGTGATGGATGGTGTGGGTGATGATGTACTTCCATTATTTGGGTTTAAATTGAATGCCCTAGTTCCTCAATTGTCCGTTTGGCATTTTCTAATCTCGATTGCTTATTCTTTTCCACCAGTTTATTTACGGCCCAATGTTCCAATTTGTGATGTAATGGGATAAGCAAAGCGGCTAGTACTACTAGTCCAATTAACATCAAAATAGGAGAATGATGCGTAATTTTTTCTAAAACGGGATGAATCAACAAATTCAAAAACTCAAAAACAATCAAAAGCACGATAACACTTAAAAATTCAATAACCTTTGGATTAGTAATATAGCTGCGACTGAAAATTAAAAATATCATTATAAAAGCAACAATACCTAGCGCGATAAAAGTATACTCCAGATTTGTTTTTTGAGCCTCAGCCTCTTTTTCTGTCTCCAACTTTTCTTGCGCTATTCGTGCCTCCTCTTCAACTGCCATCAATTGT
>JACCDU010203236.1_pt1 | contig 11882 bp, 9 predicted proteins | sample 7446081 | NCBI WGS metagenome assembly JACCDU01 (sample SAMN15323447, study PRJNA562643) | freshwater metagenome | isolation source: river surface water | place: USA:Blue River Watershed | collected 2017-08-17 | reverse complement strand
GGGGGATTAGGCATAAATTTTTAAAAGCCTAAATAGGAAGAATTTCACATTTCGTACGCCTCTAAACTGATTTCTAAAAGCCTTTATCTTTGCATTAAAGGATTCTGCAGACGCATTTGTGCTTCTGTTATTAAAGAAATTTAAGATTTTCTCATAATTATTCTCAATGGTTTTGGCAATAGTATTGAACGATTTGAATGATGCTTTTTCGACATCATTATACCAAAGAGCCAATTTTTAAAAGGCAACAATTCTTTCTTTTGAATGGGTAAAAATATCAGATAGCTTTCTGCTAAGTTGATAGGCTTGTTGTAAATCAGGGTATAATCGAAATAAGATTTCTGCCCTATGCACTTGCGAAACTGACCAATCTTGTTGTTTTTTGAAGAGTAAATACCGACTGCGAGCAAGCAATTGTTTCAATGTATCTCCATTTTCCAATATATCAGCTACAAAAGGGATTTTGGCCTCCTTAGCCAGTTCCATTTCTTTGTTTTCTTGCTCAATAGCTTGCCATCGGTGCTCAATTCTGATTTGTTGGACTGCCTCACTTGCCAGTTGTTGAACATGAAATCTGTCAGCTACCATTTTGGCTTTAGGAAAACTTTTTTTAACAATTCTTTCCATCGTAGGGGCTAAATCCAAAGTTACCTCCTTTACCTTTTTTCGGATAGACTCTTCCATTTTTAGTAAAATATCAATGATTTTATCACTTTCTGTACCTTTTATCATGGCTATTAATGCTCCTTTACGACCTTTGGCAGATTTATTAGTAAGAATGGTATAGAGTTCTCCTTGTGATAAACTTGTTTCATCAATAGATAAATATTCACCCATATTTTCTGGAAATAATAGCCAATCTTCTGCATGGTCTGCTTCTTTCCAACTACTAAAATCACTCAAATGGGCAGCATATTGCTCTTGTAACCTTTTTCCATCTAATCCATAGATGTCTCCCAGTGTTTTACAGCTAATTGGCGTGTTATCTAAGGACTGCTTTTAAAAAAGTGGCGAATTCCTTCGTCATCCAAGTCCCATTTGCCACTAATCCCCAGTTTCGGTAAACTATTTTACCAGTATCTTCATTCAACCATTTTCTGCGTTTGATTTTTAAAAAACACGCTTTGCCTCGCAGTGGAAAATCTCGTACGGTTTCTTCCTCAAAGAATCCTTTTGATTGGAACTTTTGATTCGTGTATTCTTGGGGCGAGATATTCTTTTCAGATAAATAAAAAGTGTAGGAGTCACTGGTTTTTGCTGCATCAGTCAATTCAAAATATTCTAGTAATTCTTCGGGTAGGATATATTGTAGTAGGTTCGTTTCCATATCATTTATTTTTTATGCAAAATAAATGATTTTTTATCTTTCCCCCCACTTTTACGATTGACCCTTTTTTACGACCCTATTGTTCCGAATTAAATAAAATAGAAACACTTTGCCACCACTTTTGCTCAAAAATCGAAGATTATCGCAACACAGAGGCATTAGAAAATGCAGTTATTGAAATCCTAAGAAATATCAAAAACAAATACACGATTTCTTTTACTTAGGTGCTTAAAGCTTGCTTAGAAATAGGAGTTTTGTTAGGAGAAAAGCCTGACTTATCACGAGGTTGGGAATAAAAATCAAGTTGTAGCAAGGTAATTATACTGATGATACTTCTTAAACCAAAACTTTTTTGGGGAATAAAGCAAAGACTGGACTCGAATGTAATCACAAAGTTTATTTTTCAAATAGCCTTATCCCCCAACAGATATATTTAAGAATTCATCTTTCTAATCTCGGCTAAAATCTCAGCTCCACCATTTTTCAATACTTGGTCAGCAAGCTTTTCGCCTAATTTTGTTGCGTTAGAAGCGTCAGCATCGGCAATTTTATAAACCATTTGTTTGCCATCTAAACTGATAATACCAGCTTCCATCTTTAATTTATCTTCAGCAGCATTAACACACCAAGCAAAGGATGGAATAGAACAACCTCCCTGCAACTTTCTCAAATACGCTCGCTCCGCCAATAAACATCTTTCAGTAGCGACATCATTTATCGCTTCACGAATTACTTCTTTTTTATCGATACTTAGGTTTTTGGAAGCTTCCACAGCCACACAGCCTTGTCCTACGGGCGGAATAAATTGATTTTGAGGCAATTCCTGCACAATCATTTCATGATAGCCCATTCGATGGACTCCCGCAAACGCCAATAATAGAGCATCGCACTGTCCATCCTCCATTTTTTTTAATCGAGTTTGTAAATTCCCCCTCATATCCACAATTTTTATATGTGGGTAATGGTGTTTCAGCATCGCCACTCTTCGAGTAGAAGAAGTACCAATAACAAATGATTCACCACTGATCAGTGTCAAATTTTTATTGAAACTCACCAACACATCCGACACTTTTTCACGCTCAGTAAATGCAATGACTTCCAAGTCTTCTGCCAACTCCGATTGCAAATCTTTTGCAGAATGTACCGCTATGTCTATTTCTCCCGAACGTAATTTTTCTTCTAGCTCTTCCGTAAAAACCCCTTTACTACCGATTTTGGACAAAGCCCTATCGAGAATTTTATCTCCTTTGGTTTCAATAATGACAATTTCTGTCTCAACTTGCATGGCATTTAGTTTTTCTTCTACATAATATGCCTGCCAAAGAGCCAATTTACTTCCACGAGTACCTATTTTTATTTTCATACCAAATATTAATAATATCTTTTACTTTTTCATCAATGACCAAATCGCCAGAGACATATCTAAAAAAATAATCTTTGCCCTACCATTGCGTTCTATATGAAAATAAGCATCGGTGAACACATTGCATATTTTTTCCAAATTGAATGAATGTACCACTTTGGAGAACTTTTGAACAAATATCAGTTCATCTCCTTCCAATCTTATTAACTCAGAGCCTCCGTTCAGATGCAAGAAAATTTCTCGAAAAATATTCAAGCCATATTCAAGCATTGATTTTTGAAACTCCTTTCCTTTAGAATCAAATTCGTCGGCATATTGTAAGAGCTTATCTACCTCACAAACATACGCTTTACGCATCCATTCAGCAAACCACTGATGTTGATTATCGTCTGTTTTAAGGGCAATTTCGATGGCATAATTCATGTTTCCGTCTGCCAAATATGCAATTTGTTTGGCTCTATCGAAAGGAATTAGGTATTTTTTTATTAAATAATCAAAAATTTCTGAGTCATTAAACTTCCTTATTGCGACCCTCTGAGTACGAGAAACAATGGTAGTGAGAAGTTTCTCCGATTCGTTCGTAACCAACAAAAACAACGTTTGCTCTGGGGGCTCTTCTAAAAGCTTAAGCAAGGCATTTCCTGCGGCAATATTCAGGTATTCAGCCTTCCAAATAATGACAATTTTATAAGCACCCTCATACGATTTTAAAGATAATTTTTGTATCAATTGCCTTGACTCTTCTGCTGGAATATTGCCTTGTTTGACACCAATTAAGTGAAGCCAATCCGACAAACCTCCATAAGGCGAATCTTTGACAAATGTTCTCCACTGAGACATGAAATTTTCGGAAATGACAGCTTTTCCTCCGGCGGTTGGAAAAATATAACTTACATCTGGATGAGCCAATTTGCTCATTTTTAAACAATTAGGGCATTTTCCACAAGCATCTTCTACATTTTTATCTTCACAATTGACAAAAGTAGCATAAGCAATAGCAAGAGCCAAAGCTCCACTCCCTTCTGTTCCGTGAAACAATTGTGCATGGGCGACATGATTCTGTTTCACTGACTGTATCAGCGATTGTTTTACTTCCCCCAAGCCTAAGATTTCATTAAAAAGCATGATTGTTGTTAATCGGTCTATTGTTTTTTTCGAAAATTACGTCAAAGAATTGATATATTTCAAAATCCTTTCTTCCTTTTCTGATAATTGTCTGTTTCTTCGTTTCATGGTAGCATTTATTACATCAATTGCTTTCTCGTATCGATACGGCAAATAAGTAGTATCTGCTCCACCCCAAGTAAACGAAGGTATGTGTTTATCCTGAAAACCCGCTCCGTACACGTTCGAAGAAACCCCTACTACCGTTCCAGTATTAAACATTGTACTGATACCCGCTTTGGTATAATCACCCATAAATAATCCACAAAATAACTCTCCTGTTCCTTCCAATTGATTGGTGGCATAATTATACAATTTCACCTCTGTATAATCATTTTTTAGGTTTGAGTTATTACAATTTGCTCCTAAATTACACCATTCGCCTACCACAGAGCCACCCAAAAATCCATCGTGAGCTTTATTGGAATTACCGAAAAACACCGATGTTCCTACCTCACCTCCCACTCTACAATTGGGTCCTAGAGTTGTACTAGGTCTTATTTTGCTTCCCCAAGCCACCATGCTATGTTCTCCGATACACACCGGGCCTATTACAATGGAACCTTCTTGCACAACTGCATCTTTTCCTATATAAATCGGACCTTGTTCTGCGTTTAGAATACAAGCTTTGATACTTGCTCCCTCTTCCACAAAAATATTATCAACGGCATATATTTGAGTAAAAGGGTCTGTAATTTTCTGAGAAACTCGCCCTTGTGTCAATAATCTAAAATCGGCTTTTATTTGTTCGCCATTTTTTAGAAATATATCTGGCAATTGTTCTATGGACACTAAATTTCCTTCAAAATATTGATTTTCAAAGGATTTAGAATCTATTGGAAACGATTGGATTGTATCCGTTTTAACGGCAACTATTAAGTTTTTGTAAACCAATGCTTTCCCCAATGATAGATTTTTTATCGCCTCTATTAGCTCTTTGTTTGGGCAAACGGCTCCATTGATATAAATTATCTCTCCGGTTGAGAGGCTAATTTCTTCTTCCAAATATTCCTCTGTTAGCGAAGCCAAAGCTACCCCCAAATATCTTTCCCATTTTTCACGAATAGTCAAAATGCCACATCTAATATCTGCGATTGGTCTAATAAATGTGAATGGCTTTAATTGATTTCTTAGTTTTGAATCATCAAAAAGTATATAATTCATCAATATTTCTATGGTTAATTTGAGGCAAATTTACAAAAATTTACGGGCATATCCGCATAGAAGGCAGTTCGTAGGCTTTTTTTCGTTTATTCATGGAAACAGATAATTTTATTTATATTTTTTGATTGAAAAATGAAATTTGTTACCAACGGATTATTTTCAATGTCTCATTATTGCTAAGGTTTTCTATCCTTAACAACATGTCTGGCGACAAATTATTTAGGGTAGCGACTTTGGTCAAGGTATTCGTATCTAGCTGAAATTGCTCTTGATATATTATTTGCTTGGTAGTTTGATTGATAAATGTCAATTGGATTTGTTTTTGGAGTAAGGCATTAGAAAACTTAAACATTAATTCTGTTTTATCACCTGAAGGCGAAATAGCTGCCATCATTAAATACATATTTGGCTCAATGGCATTGATTTCATACATCTGTGCTGCCACTGTCTGAGCTCTCGTAAAATTTGCATAGCCATAACCCACCTGAATATTCGGATTATTGGATAAATGCCCTGATTTTCTGATACAATTTACTACTTCTTTGGCGGTAAGATAAGGATATGCCTGCCAAAATCCTGCCACTAACCCTGCCACCAAAGGAGAAGCAAAAGAAGTACCACTCCCAAAACTTGCTTGTCCATAAATATTACACAGAGCTGTTGCACTTCCTACCGCCACTACATCGGGCTTTGTTCTTCCATCTGACGTATTGCCTATTGAACTGAAAGAGGCATAACTACCTGACCTCGTCACAGCCCCCACAGCCAAAACATTGACAGCATCTGCCGGAGCTGTGATAATTTTCCAAGTAGAATTTCCCTCGTTTCCAGCTGAAATAACCACTACTATTCCACATGTGGCAGCTAAATCCGCAGCTCTTGACGAAAGTGCTGTACGCCCATTCATATCCGATGTTTGATAACTATCCGCATCAATATCAAAAGTACTATATCCTAACGACGATGTAATAATATCCGCTCCAAGACTATCCGCCATTTCGGCAGCAAATAACCAATTTGCCTCTTCTAACTTAGTTTCGCTTCCGATGTCTTCTGTTCGGAACAAAGCCACTGAAGCCCCATACGCAGGAGAAACCATAGAACCCGATAAATACCCCGCCATCGTACTTAATACTTGGGTTCCGTGTCCTCCCTGGGCATATACCTCGGCATCATTATCCACAAAGTCATATACTTTTACGACTTTCTTCGATGAGAATAAATGCTGTAAACAAGTACTTACATTCGCATTATAAAATCCATCATCTAATACTGCCACTAACTTTCCCTCTCCATGAAATCCTTTTAGGTGCATGGAATCTGCTCCCAGCAAATGAATTTGTGCCGCTGCATCGCCATAATCGAGCGTGAGAGAGGCTGAATTATTTCTGGGTTGTGTGCTGCGTGCTTGCTTGAGAGATTTATTAAACTCAATTCCAGAAACATAGCTCAAACTAAGTATCTCATTTTTTTGGACTTCCGTTGCCTCCACCAAGACCGCATTCATCCACCTAGATTTGTAGATTATTTTCGCACCTGTATTCGCAAGACCCTGCACATAATTTGGATTAGGAGGCAAATCTTTTTCTTTTATCTTAATGCCTTGTAGGGAGCGTCGTTCTATTGATTTTTGAGACAAAAAAGCCGTTGGAATCTCTGTTGAATAAGGGCTATTTTGTTTATCTTTTAGCAATACCAAGTACTTGTATCTGGTTGATACTTGTGCGGTAGTAGCTTGAAAAGCAACTAAAAATAGGATTGAAAAATAGAAATGCTTCAAATTTTGCAATTTTTTAGAAAAATAATAAAAATTTAGTTAGCTATCCAAATAAGAAATTATTTCTTTTTCGATTAGCTCAGTAAAAATAGAAAAGGTATCTATTTTATACTTTTTCTATACAATTAAAGAATCTCTAAAAAAGGAAATGGCTTTGAAAAAATCAAAGCCATTTCCTTTTTTTACTTCACCGAAAACTTATAAATCGTGGTTGTTTCATACTTTTCATTTGGATTTAGGACTGTTGTAGGAAAATCTGGTTTATTTGGAGAATCTGGATAATGCTGGGTTTCGATACAAAAACCTGAACGTTTTCCATATTTTACTCCTTTTTTTCCAACAATCGTTCCATTCAAAAAATTACCAGTATAAAATTGCATTGCTGGCTCGGTTGTCAATACTTCCATCAGTCTTCCGCTAGCAGGGTCATGTACCGTTGCTGCTAATAGTAATTTTTTATCTGCTTTTTCATTAATCACCCAACAATGGTCGTACCCTCCTCCAAACTTTATTTGAGTATCGGTCGTATCATTAATTCTTTCTCCAATGCTGTGTTTCGTCGTGAAATCAAAAGGTGTTCCTTTCACCTCTTTCAATTCTCCTGTTGGAATCAAGGTTTCATCTACTGGCAAGAATTTCGGTGCATTTAGTACCACTTCATGCGATAATACATCCGCTTCCCCACTTAAATTAAAATAACTATGGTTAGTCAAATTCAATACCGTTGGTTTGTCTGTACTTGCCTGATAGTCTATTTTCAATGAATTATCTTTTTGCAAAGTGTAAGTCACTTCTACTTCTAATTTGCCAGGATACCCTTCTTCTCCGTCTGCCGAAGTCGTACTTAACTTCAATGTAGGCTCATCTCCATCGACTATTGTGACAGCCCATATTTTTTTATCAAACCCTTTTAATCCTCCGTGTAGAGCATTTTTGCCGTTGTTTTGGGCTAAAGTATATTCTTGCCCATTTAATGAAAATTTACCATTTGCAATTCTATTCCCGTATCGTCCGACGATAGCTCCAAAATAAGGTACACCTTTTAAATAAGTCTCCAGAGAATCGCAGCCCAGAACGATGTCGTCAAATTTTCCATTTTTGTCAGGTGCAGTCCAAGAAACGATGATTCCACCATAATCAGAAATTTTCAACTCCATTCCTGATTGGTTCTTAAGCGTGTATAACGAGACCTCCTGTCCGTCCGGGAGTTTCCCGAAAGATTGTTTTTCTATCTTCATGTTTTGATTGGTTGATTTATTTTGACAAGCATAGCATGTTAATGCCCCAATAATGGCAATTAACCATAATTTTTTTTTCATAGTGACCAAGGTTTATATTTTGAATAGATTGTTTTACAAAACTACACAAATTTTATAATTGATTGATATCCTTAGAAGCTCAATTACATGGCATCAACATCTACCACGACAAATACTCCCCTAAATTCTTTCATCAAATACAATTCTTCAATTTGCTCTTTCAAATAATTTTTAGCTGCTTTTATGTTCAATTTGTCTTTTTCGAGTTTCAAGACAATTTCGAATAAAAATTTATTTCTCACCCGTTCAATCATACCTTTTTCAGGACCTAAAACCCTCGATTTGCCTAATTTTTCAAGTAATTTATTGGTTAGGTATTGGGCTGCTTTTTCGGATTTTTCTTTGAGTTCATGTTTGATTGTTATCGAAATGACCCTCGTATAGGGTGGATACAAATAGGATTCTCTTTCTCTAATTTCTTCATTATAAAAGCCCAAATAATCATTTTCAACTACTTTTTTCAATAAACTTTGAGTCACATTATTTGTTTGAATCAGAACCAATCCTCTTTTTTGTCGCCTTCCTGCTCGTCCACTCACCTGCGTAAGCATTTGAAAAGCCCTTTCCCCTGCCCTAAAGTCTGGGAAATGTATCATTCTATCGGCATCAAAAATACCAACCAGACTGACATTATCAAAGTCAAGTCCTTTGCTTATCATTTGTGTGCCTACCAAGATATCGGTATTTCCTTGTTCAAATTCATTCAGAATATTTTGATACGCATTTTTGGTACGGGTTGTATCCAAATCCATTCTTTGCACCCTTGCTTCTGCAAACATCAATACCAAGTCATCTTCGAGCTTTTCTGTGCCAAAGCCCACCGTTCTTACATTCCCAGACTCGCATACGGGGCATTTTCTAGGAATTTCTTCTTTATGTCCACAATAGTGACACCTTAATTCTTTAGAATCCATGTGGTAAGTCAAGCTTACGGCACATTGGCTGCATTCTCCAATCCAATTACATTCCTGACAATTTAGGTAAGGGGCATATCCACGTCTGTTCTGAAAAATAATTGTTTGTTCTCCATTTTGTAAATTTTGCTCGATTTGCTTGCACAACACACTCGAAAAATCGTTTCTCATGGTTTTAGCTTTTCTTTCTGCTTTCAAATCAACCAACCGAATTTCTGGTAATTGGGCATCTCCATAGCGTCGGTTTAGGTTTACCAAGCCATATTTACCGGTTTGAGCTTGAAAGAAGGATTCAACAGCGGGCGTTGCCGACCCAAGTAAAATTTTAGCTCCTTGTTTCAACCCTGACATAATCGCCACATCTCGGGCATGATACCTTGGTGCTGGGTCGTATTGTTTGTACGAAGGCTCATGTTCTTCATCTACAATAATCAAACCGATATTATCCATAGGCAAAAATACCGCCGACCGTACACCCACCACAAATTGATAACGCCCTTCCAATACTCCTTTCCAGACTTCTACTCTTTCATTATCAGAAAATTTCGAGTGATATACACCCATTCGGTCACCAAATACTCGCTTCATTCTCAAGACAATTTGGGTTGTCAAGGCGATTTCGGGCAATAAAAACAATACTTGCGACCCGCTCTCCAATACCTGTTGTATCAAGTCTATGTAAATTTCTGTCTTACCACTGCCCGTAATGCCATGCAACAATACAATGTCTTTTTCTTGAAATTGAGATAATATTTCATTTCGAGCAATTGTTTGGGCTTCAGTAAGATTCATTTCAATACTTTCATTCGGTAATTCATCAGAAAATCTCGAAACCACTACCTCAAATTGCTCAAATACTCCTTTGTCAATCAACGTTTTTAGAGATGATTCCGAAACTTCGGCACTGAGTAATTTTGTTTTTTCTATTCCGGATTGGTTTTTTTCGTGTAATTGGTGAATGGAAACATATTTCAAATATTCCATTACCACGTGTTGTTGTTTTTGATTTTTATGCAAAGAATCTATCAAATTAGCAGCTTCTTCTACGCCTTCGTAAACCCTTTTTAATCTAATTTTTTTAGCTATTTTGGGCTGATATTTTTCTTTTATTTCTTCGTACGTAATAATGGCATGCTTCGTGATAAGCGTTTTTATCATCTTATTCAAATCAATGCTGGGCATCAACTTCAATGTATCGTCATAGGTAAGCGAAGCATGATTTTTGAGTAATTCTAAAAATTCTTTTTCCTCTTCATCCAATAACTCAAAATACTCAAAATCCGGATTGATTTGAATTCTTGATTGGCTAGATACTTTTAACCCAGAAGGTAAAGCGATATTCATTACTTCTCCCACACAACACATATAATAGTCTGCTATCCAATCAAATAGCCAAAGCTGCTGTGGGGTTACTAAGGGTTCGGTATCGAGCAATTCTAATAAATACTTCGCCTGATATTTTTCGGGAGGAGTTTGGTGAATTTTTCCTACAATACCTGTTACAACCCGATTTTTTCCAAATTCTACAATAACTCTCGCCCCAATTTTTATCTCTTCTACAAATTTTCGAGGTACTCGATAGCTGAACATCCGAGGAATAGGCACAGGTAAAATAATATCGGCAAATAGTGTTATTTCAGGACTAAAGATATTTTCTGACATGGCAATAGATTCTTAGCAAATTTTCGATGATTTTTATCATTTCTCCAAACTTTGGTCGCACAGGAGCTTTATTCTTTTATTCTCTTGAACCTTGTTGTAAACTCATTCAAAATTACATATTTTTATACCTAATTGGCATGGATTGTCTATATTTTATTGTTGTAAATATTTTTTGCATTCCATTTGCAAATATTATGCAAGCATACTATTTTTGTTTAATACTGTGCAATATCAATCACCTTATTGATTAAAAGACCATTTTTATAACAAATATTCACAATAATCTTGCTTCAACATGTCAGAAAATCCTCAATTCAAAGTCCCTACTATGGCAGAAATGCTCGCCAAAGGTCAAAGCCCAGATATTCTTTTTTGGGTGGGCTGTGCAGGCTCATTTGATGATCGTTATAAAAAAGTTACTATTTCATTTGCCAAAATTCTGCATAAATTGGGCATTAACTTTGCCATTTTAGGCACAGAAGAATCTTGTACTGGCGACCCAGCACGCAGAGCAGGGAATGATTTTGCCTTCCAGATGCTCGCTTTACAGAATATTCAAGTCTTGGACTCTTATGGAATCAAAAAAATAGTCACTGCTTGTCCGCATTGCTTCAATACTCTGAAAAATGAGTACCCAGCATTGGGAGGGAATTATGAAGTGATTCACCATGCCACATTTTTACAACAACTCATAGACGAGGGACGAATCAAAATTCAAGAAGGGGGAAATTTCAAAGGACAAAAAATCACTTATCACGATTCTTGTTATTTGGGGAGGGCTAATAATATTTATGAAGCCCCTCGCAAGATTCTTGAAGCATTGGACGCCGAATTGGTAGAAATGAAACGCTGTAAATCGAATGGATTGTGTTGTGGGGCAGGGGGGGGACAGATGTTTAAAGAGCCAGAAAAAGGCAATAAAGATATCAATATAGAAAGAATTGAAGATGCTTTGGAGACGCAGGCTAAAACGATTGCCGTGGCTTGTCCTTTCTGCATGGTAATGATGTCGGATGGGGTTAAGAATAAAGAAAAAGAACATGAAATAAAGGTTTTTGATTTGGCAGAACTATTGGTGGATGCTATTTGATTTTGATAAATATCGAAATCTTCGGTGGTTACTTGGATTTTTTTAGCATAAATTTTGTTTCTTAAGTACGGATAGTCTTTCGTACTTAATTTTATTTATATG
>JACCDU011096688.1_pt1 | contig 11889 bp, 16 predicted proteins | sample 7446081 | NCBI WGS metagenome assembly JACCDU01 (sample SAMN15323447, study PRJNA562643) | freshwater metagenome | isolation source: river surface water | place: USA:Blue River Watershed | collected 2017-08-17 | reverse complement strand
TTCCCACGTTAATCACTCCTGCACGCTCCTGCCCAAAAAATAAGCAGGATATGCGGTTAACGTGGCTCAAATTTCGTCGTGAATTCGCCTCAGATTGGCTCAGTTTTCAAAATGAATCAACAGGATGTTGTACTCAACCACCGGAAAGTCTGGTCGATGATGGGCTTCTAATCCTTCAAGGCAAACTGGATCGACGACACAGCCCATCCATTCCTGAGCAACCTCGAGATTGTGTGCGTTTACGACACCAGTTCCGACCACGTTTGCTTGCGGTTTGCCGTTCAACGGTAGTTCGATGAGTTGGATGCTGCCTTTGGATATGGCACCTCGATGCGGTAGCCCGAGAGTCAGGGTCATGCTGAGATAGGCCGCCGTGAACTGAGCAAGATGCACCAGGGCTTCAAACGTGTCGTCGTTGGTCCACGCGATCAGCGTGTCCGACATGACGTGTAGATTAATGCCGTCTTGCTGAACGTCTTGAAGTGCGTTGCCATTCACCAGAACACGAAAATTTTGCATTCGGCCAAACATACTGGCGGCGAACAGCGGCGTTACAGAGATCGCTTTGTGGAATTGATTGTTGTAGATTGTCCGGAGTTCGTCGGGAGAATTCTTGCTAACCAGCTGCGAAAACCCCAAGACGTCGAGAAACAGCACAAACCGCTCTGTCATGGATTTTTCTCTACATCCGCTTCTCGAATGAAGACCCGTGCCAAGACTGGAGGTTTTTGCGTGGAGTGGAGAACACCGACGTACAGTGCTCCCTCGTTGCTCATTTTGATCAGGTCATCGCTTTGATCCATCGCGCCGATCCATCTCTCTCCGGGGTTGATGACGTGCGGCAATTGACCAGACCCCGGGTCGGGCACGAACATCATCCGGTCGGGTTTTCGCCGTAGCCACTTGCGCAATCGCGATCTGTAGAAGAAGCCGACGAGATGCGTGATGGTCGTCTTGCCGTCACCGGTGTTTGTCACTTCCACCATGATGTTGGCTTTGTTGCCAAGGATCGTCACGGCTGATCCATGAGCGACCATATTAGGTGCAACTGAGACTTTGATTTTCGGGCCGGTCTGCAGCCATTTGTAGACATCCCAGATTAAGACCAGTGTGCCCGTGACGGCACCAATCCAGGCGGCAATATCGGTCGCAGTCATCAGCGCGTCTCGCTTTGATTGACCTGATCCTCGAACTGCCGAATGGTGTCGACAATGGTCTCCCAATCCGGCACTTCCCCGAAGATCATCCCGGCCATGGCCGTATAGTCCCGGCGCAATTGGGTATCCATTTCCGGCAGCGGCGACAGCGCAAACGACCCTGGCTGAGCGGAGGCCAAATCCAGATCGCTGCTGTTGAAAAACATCCGGGCGTGACGTGCGCAGTCCCTGGCCAGTTCGAGGTCGCGTGCAGCACGCTGGCCAACGTCGCTGCGCAGCAGACGGTAGATGTCGTAGTAGTGGCGCGAGACGCGCTGTCCTTGGCGACGCAGCTCTCCTCTCCGCTCAAACCAGCGACGCTGACCGTGAAGAATCACCACCTTGTCCCAAAACGTCCGCTCCGCATCGATGGTCACGACGTTGGTCACGTTCAGCATCAGGTTGGGCACATCCTCTGCCAGGTAAGGCGTCACCGTTGTAGTACGGTGCGGATCGAGTGCCGACTTGGCGCCTGCTTCGATTTTCACGGTTGGCGGGTTGTAGTCCCCGGGCTGACCGCTGACAGCCGGATAGGCGATGAGCAGGGTTTGCTGATCCGGATCGTCCGGGTCCAATCTGACAGCCGAGGGGTTGAAGGGCAAGCCAGCCTTTTCAAACGCCGACGCAATGCTGGTGGCCAGGCGTTCCTTGAGCGTTGATGCGATGAAGCGCTGGCAGGCCTCTTTGATCGCATTCAGATTCGCGCGCTGTTTTTTACCGCTCAGCCCTTCAAGGTCTTCCACATCAACGGGCTGCCCCAGGTCCTCACGGAATACCGTGATATCAATGTCCTCGGAGAAGCGTGAGATCAGACCATGGCTTTTCGAGAGGGATGTGCCGCCCTTGAAAAGCAACCGGGGTTCGTCATTGCCAGCTCCGTTGAACAACAGGTCCAGCACCCAGCACACCCAGAAGTCTTTCTCGACGTTCTGAATGGGCGTGCCCAGTCGCAGTGATGTGCTCAGGAATAAATCACGGCGATCCGCCTCTGCTGCGGCAATGATGTCGTTGAATCCGGGTGTCATGGATGGGCTCCTTGTGCTGCGTGCGGCTCAATGGGGAGCGCCGATGGCATGGCTATCAAATAGGGCTTGCCGCCAGCAGCGGCTTCGTCGGTATCCTTCAGAATTTCTCGCAACAGATCCTGCATCCACGCTGGCAGTGTAGGCAGGCCTTTCCGGAGGTCGTCTCTCAGCACCCTACTGGCATCACTTGCCAGCAATCGTTTGAGTCGGCTGGAGACGGCATCGCGCTGCTCAGAGAGGGTGTCGCGCAGCCAGTGCAATGCCTGGACGACTTGCATGGCCGGGCGGCCCGCCCAGTACAACTTGCTGGCGGCCGTGAACCGAAACTGGATGGTGAGGTTGCCCAGTTGAATGGGGCGCAGGCGCCCGTCGGTGTGCACCACCACCTGGGCCGGTACGGCATCGGTCAGCCCCAAGGCATTCGCAGCGGTCATGCCGTCGACCAACACACGCACCTGATCTCGGCGGCTGACCGCATCAATTACGCTGCGGTAGTCCGGTGCTGCAGTCTTGCCCGTCAGTGCATTCTGTCGCGGTTGATCGTAGAGCCCGCGATCCACACGCCGCAAATCTCCAGTTGCCACCAGGCGCTGTAGCGCTTTGTCGATGGCATCGCGAGGTCCGAGGTCGAGGAAGTCAACAGGCGTCCACACGTAGCCCGGCTGATGCCCGGCTACGCGATGGCTGATCTGTGATTTGAGATTGAGACTGGGACCTCGCATGGCGCCCTCCTGTCCGAATAGTATATACACATATCGGACAAAGTGCGAGGTCTTGAGGATTTTTGTCCGAAAGTGAGCAACACTTCTCGGACAAATCAGGCGGTGACCACCGCTGCCTGACCCTGATTCGCCGCAGCCACCGGCCGCCGTCCCACAACATTCCCCACCACATTGACCGCTTCCAGCATCGCCTGCGGCGACAGGTGCGCGTAGCGCATCGTCACCTTCGGGTCGTGGTGGCCGAGGAGCTTCTGCACCTCGTACAGCGACCGCCCGGCATTGACCAGGAAACTCGCGTAGCTGTGGCGCAGGTCGTGCAACCGCACCTCGCCCAAGCCCACCTTCTTCCTGATCGAGTCCCAGGCGTAGAAGATCGACACCGGCGGCTTCTTGGTCTTCGGGTTGAAAAACACCCAGGGGATGTCGTCCTGCCGGGGTAGTGACTGCAACAACTCGATGGCCGCATCCGACAGCGGGATGTAATGCACCTTCTTGGACTTCGAGCGCGCCGCCGGAATCATCAGCAAACGCCGATTCCAGTCGATCTCATCCCAGCGCGCATCCAGGATCTCGCGCTTGCGAGCGCCGGTGTAGAGCAGCAATCGGATCACCTGGCCCACCTGCACGTTCCTGTTGGTGTCCAGCTCATCAAACAGCCGGCCCACTTCCTCCTGTGACAGGTAACGCTCCCGGGCACCGTGGTCCTCAAAGGGCTCCACGCCATCGCAGGGGTTGCCCTTGGGCGGCAGGATGTCCCAGCGGATCGCGCAGTTGTAGATGAACTTCATCAGCACGATCATCCGGTTGCAGGTCCCGGCCGCGTAACCCTTCTCGAACACCGCGTGGTGGAAGGCCACCACATCCGAGCGGGTGATCCGGTTCATCCGGAACTCGGCAAACACCGGCAGCAGGTGATTGCGCAGCATCGTCTCATCCGTCTCCCAGCTGCGCTTGCGGGTCTTGGCGTAGGGCAGATAGCGCTCGGCCACGAAAGCACCAAAGGTCGGCACATCCTTGAAGCGATGGCTCTCCACCTTCGGGTCGCCGCCCTCGGTGACCATCTGTTTCATCTTGTGCGCCTTGGCCCGGGCGTCTGACACCGATATCTCATCGGCCCGGCCAATCCGGTTCAGGCGCACCTTGCCGGCCGCATCGCGGTAGCGGAAGTAGAAGGTCGCTCCGCCGCTGGCGCGATGCTCCAGCAAGAAGCCCTTGATCTCCGTATCGAAGTAACTCACAGCCCCGGAGGCAGGCTCGCGACCTGGCAAGGTGGCCAGGAATTCGGTCGTCAACGCTTGTGCCGGCATCGTCGTGCTCCTCTATCTATTGAGGGTCATGCTACGATAAAATGCGCCGGAAAGGACGCAAAAAGCATCTAATCAAGCAGAAATATTCACCTACCAAGACCGAGCAAAAAGGAAGAGGAGTCGACCATGATCGACGGAAGACAGATCCGCGCTGCACGCGCGATGCTGGGCTGGAGCCGAGAGGACCTGCTCAAGGCCTCGGGCATCTCGATGTCAGCGCTGCTACGCATGGAAGGGGCGCTGGCCGACAGCCGAGGCTCCACGCTCAACAAGGTGGCCAAGGCCCTGACCCTGGCCGGTATCGAATTTGTCACCCGCGATGATGGGGCGATTGGCGTGATCCTGAAGGCACAAAACCCGCCTGATGCGCCACAATGAGCACAGCATCCCGAGCCACCCAAAAGGCACAAAGGCCACCTGATGAGACACATTGGGTGGCCTTTGCACTAGATGGCTTCGGTTGGTAGGTAGTTGGTACGTCGGATTGGCTGCAAATTGCGTCTATATAGATAGGTGACGCGGCTAAGTCTTTGAAAAGACAAAGGAAATATCCGATCAGACTGAAAATATGCCTTTTGCGGTAGGTAAGTGGTCGGAAGTGGGTGCTTCGAGGGCTTCAAAACGCGCGTAAGTCTTTGACTTACAAAGGGATTGCAGAGTAGCTGGCTATTACGCTCACTACTAGTGCAGACATCTTCACCGGTACAGCCGGAAATGACACATTTAACGCTCCTGACAGCTCTGCTGGTAATGCTGTTTGGACACTGGGCGATGAATTGAATGGTGGCGCTGGTAACGACACACTGAAGATCGTTACTGGAAACCAAATCACAGTTGCTCCTACTGGTGCCAAGCTGACCAGCGTTGAAAACATCGACATCCTGAGTTCTGCTGCTGTCACGCTGAATACAACCACTTTCACCGACGTGGCAAGCGTCACAACAACTGCTGCTGCCACCGATCTGACTGCTTCGGCAACTCAGACAGTATCTGCCACAGCTTCTGATGCGGCTGTGACCGTCAATGGTGGCAATAACGTCACCGTTGTATCCAAAGCTAACACCTCTGATGCGCTGAGCATTGGCGCTACAACTGCAGCTGCTGGTAACGTCTCTGTTACATCAACCGGTGGAACAGCTAACACTAACGCCAATGGTGCTATCGGTGTGACTGGCGGTAAAACGATTTCCGTCACTCAAAATGCTGGCAATAAAGCCACCACTGGCGTTGACACTGTTGGTGGTGCAATTACTGTCACTGGTGACGCAAACACAACCAGCGTGTCTGTTACTCAAACAGCAAACAATACGGGCCTGACAGCTACAACTACTGCTGCAGGCGCAGTTGGCTTCACTGCCGGTTTGGTTAAGGTTGCAGATAAAAATGCGGCATCGACCACTGCTGCCGGCACGATCACTGAAGTTACACTGTCTAGCTGGTACGGTACTAACGCTAACGCCGCAACTATTTCCAGCGTTGATTCTGGTGCACTGACGACCCTCAACCTGTCGGGTAACGGCAACAACTTGAACGTGACTGCAGGTGCTTTGACAACTGCGGTTGTGAACACTCTTGCACTGAACGTTAATGGCTTGACTACCAAGGCAGTTAATGCCAACGGCACAGGTTTGGTTACTATTGATTCTGACTATAAAACCCTTAATCTCAATGGCTCTACAGCAGCATCTACGATTGCTAACCTAAGCATTGCTGGTGCTACTGCCCTCAATGTCTCTGGCGATGCCGCTGTTACTTTGACAGCAAGCACAGTGACTGCTCTGAAAACGGTGACAGTGACGAACACCGCTGGTTTCAAGATGGATGACATCAATGCGACGACAATTTTCACCGGTGGTGCAGGTGCCGACGCAGTTACCCTTGCTAACACGATGGAAACGGCAGTAGACATGGGTGCCGGTGACGATAAAGTCACCTACGGGGGTGCGACCTCTACAACCACAGGCAAAGTCGGTTCGGTGACTGGTGGTGCAGGCACAGACACCATTTCGATGACATCTACGCAAGCTGCTGCAGCTGATGGAACTGCCGCTTTCAACACTGCTTTCACTAGCTTTGAAGTTCTGGAAATCAGCGATGCACTCGCTAACGGCGATACCATTGACTTGGAAGGATTGAATGCTGTTACCAGCGTAGTTCTCGCGGCTGGTGGCGCTAACGCAACTGGCTCCATCATTGATCGTCTGGCCAGCGGCGGAAGCGTTGAAACTCAGGCTGCCAGCACAGGTTTCGTGGTTCAAGTCGCAGGCGCCAACCTGCGTGCAACTGACTCACTGAACCTGAAATTGACCAACAGCACGAACGCTTCCGTTGCATTCGGCAGCATTACTGCGGCTGGTGTTGAGACAATCAATATTACTACCAATGACACTGGAAAAACAGCTGACACAGTGGCGACGGTGGACACAGCCACCTTGGCTGCAACGGCTGCCAAGAGCATTGTCGTCACAGGTAATAACGGTCTGACGCTGACGAATACCAACAACGCAGCTGTGACGAGCTTTGACGCTTCCGGTGTTGCTGGCAACGCTGCCGAAGATACTGCTGCTCTGCTTGCTGTGACCTTTGCGTCTGCCAATACAACCACTACTGCCAATGTTTCCATTACCGGTGGTGCTGGTAATGACGTGCTGTCTGGTAACGCTGCCAAGGACACCATCACTGGTGGCGCTGGTGGTGATATTGTCTCTGGCGGTCTGGGTCAAGACACGATCAATGTTGGTACAGGTCATGATGTGATCCGTGTTGGTTCTAACTCTGATGCACAAGTTGCGACTTCGGACTCGACTACAGCAGCATCGGATGTTGTAAGCGGCTTTGTTTTGGCTTCTGCCATCACAACAGCTGCAGACCTCGCAACTGCTGCAAAGTTCATTGCAGCAGCTACAACCGGCGGTGCAAATACGAGCATGTTGAGTATTGACCTGACTGCCGATGATGGGAACGGCGGCACTAACGGTAGCAACTTGGCAGTTGCAATCGAAGCTAACGCTACTGGTGTTGGTCAGGCTGCCGGTGCAACTTACACTGTTAAAGACGGTATTCTTACTCTGGCGGGAGCAGGTGCTAGCGCAGTAGACACACTTGCTGAGTGGATCGCTGAAGCTGCTGCTGTTTCAGCAACTGCTGGCGAAACCATCGGTTTCGTTTATGCAGGCGACACATACGTTTTTGCACAGAATGGTGCGCAAGACGTTCTTGTGCAGCTGGTCGGCGTTGCTGCAACATCCCTGGTCTTGGCCAGTGGCACAACCACAGCGACTGCTGGTGCTGTGATCATTGGCGATTCCCTGTAATCGTCCCAAAGCATCCCTCCCCACTCGGGTGGTGAGGGGTCTTCGTAAAGAAACTACCCCGTCCCTCACAAGGGGGCGGGGTTTTTTCTTGAAAGAACACCCCAATGACCACCATCACCATCGACGGTAAATCCTACGAGTTCGACAGCTTGTCCAGCGATGCCAAGTCCCAGTTGGCCAGCATCCAGTTTGTGGACGCTGAACTCGCTCGCCTGCAGGGCCAGGCCGCTGCGCTCCAGACCGCCCGCAATGCCTACGCCAAGGCTTTGACTGCCGCTTTGCCTGTGCTGCCCAGCAGCGACACCATAAAGTTCTGATGGCCATCAACAAGGCGTCATTGACGTGGTCTTGGCCACAATAGCCAGCCATGCAGACTGACATCGAAGCCGAGTCCATCGGCTGGCTGTCTTTGGAGTCGGGGGCTTACCTGCACGTGGATGATGTCAACGCCACCGAGGTGCTGGTGGTGGGTGTGCCTCAGGCGGGGGATGCGGTGTTGCTGGTGGGGTGATTCACCTCGAAAACTGAGCCACATTCATGGCCAAAATTGAGCCAGCGGCAATAATCGGCAAGGTATGGGTAAAGCATATGTCCGAAGAAGCGGCTTGCCAAAACTGAGAAAACCCATGTATCTATAGTGAAGAGCTAACCCTCTTCAATCCACCCACTCACAGCCCCCCTGGATTCGTCCTCGGGGGCTTTTCTTTTGTCTGAAAGGAACCATGGAGATCTTGAAGAACGGTGCTGCAGTCGAGCAGTACCTGAACACCACACCTGACCCTGAACTGCGGAAGTTGCTAACTGACCGTGTTCAAGCACTCAGGGAATACGACGACTACGAGCTCAGTGAAATTGCCCACTTCTATGTGGTCGAGACCGCTGATGAGCTTGCCAGTCTGAACCTGCCTGACCTGTACGAGATCAGGGAGGACCATGAGCACTGGATTGAACTGGTCTATGTGCTCAGTGACGACGGATTTGGCCTAGAGGTCTTTGTCCGAAAGGGGTTGATATGACCCTACTTTGCTCCCCACCCACAGCCACCCATCGAGGTGGTTTTTTTACGTCCAAAGGAATCCCGATGAAAACCCAACTCAACGATGACCAGCGACTGATCGTGCCTGCTCAGATATTTGGACACCACTTCGGTACACGGATCGAGCCAGATGTATTTGCCATGGCTTCCAGACTTTCACCTGAATACAACGGAGGGTACTGGGAGTTTTACAGAACAGAGCAGGGCGCTTTCTTCATGGCCCCATCGGTTGATCGCAGATTCTTGGTCTGTTCAAACAATGGCTATGAGGGCGTCATGACTGCTGAGGCACTAGGGCTGACTGCATGCCTGTACGTCTACTCGCTAGCCACATTCACCCAGGTAGGCCAGTTATTGGACATCTGTGCTGAACAGTTTCACCTGCTTCGGGCCTATGCGATTAAGCACCCAGAGGCCAGTGAAGTCTTCCAAGCCATTGATTGAGGGGAACATCATGAAACCAAGTGATGAAACCCTGGCAGCACTGGTCAGCCTGCTCAGTGACGGTCTGTATGAACTGTGGGAGGAACGTGCTGCAGTCCTTGAGTTCGATGCTGGTCTGGATCGTGATCTGGCAGAGGCCCGTGCTTACCTGTATGTCCTGCGGGACCACACCCAGTCTGTCATGGAGGCCCTGCTATGAAATGCCCATCACTGTCTGGACGATCCACCCTGACTTACGAGGTCAAGGACGGTCAGCTGTCGATTGTCGCTAACAGCGGTAGCGGCATGTTCAAGCCTACTCCAGTGAGCATGAAGGAAGTGGACGATCTGCTCTCAGCCCATGAGTCGATCACAGCAGCCACCCTGCATGAGTTCTTCAAGGGCACCTCCGTGAACACGGCTGGTTTTGTGCTGGCCGCACTCAAGGACCTTGGGGTAGTGGAGCCAATGCCGGGCAACTCCAGGCGCTTCAGAAGGAGGGTTCAGTCATGAATCTGATCTTGTCCTTGCTCCTGGACGGGCTGCTGGAGGTGATCTTGCAGGCACTACTCACCAAGAAAAAGCGGAGGCGACCATGGCGATGATCGTGACTGCTACGGTGGTGCTGTGGATCTTGGGCAAAGTCTCCAAGGTGCTCATGGGAGGGCTGCTGATCGCGCTGTTCATGATGTACCCAGTCAAGACAGCCGTGGTGCTCCTGATCCTGCTGGTGCTGCAGATGCCCACCTGACGTCCACCCCCAGGGTCATTGCTTCGGTGATGGCTCTGGGGCTGGCACTCTATTTTTTATCAGGGCAGATAGGGGGTAATGGGGATATTGGGGGGTGTATTTCACCAAAGTTGCATACATAGGATCGCATTTCTCTTGGACGCACCATCCTTGAGAGTGCCATGTGGCCAACGCTCCAGAGCCAGGCTGTGTGAGACCCGTGCAGCGAAGCTGATTGGTCGAACACCTATCTATTTAGCTTTTATATTTTTTATTTTTATCTCCCCCATTACCCCATTACCCCTTTTATTCATTTTTCTTCTTTGTGATTCTTGGTTCTTTAGGAGAGCTTACCGCTTGGGGTGTTTTGAGGGCAGACCTGCATGTGATGCATTGCTTCATGCTCGTAAGCTATTGATTAAATTGATTTTTTCTATTGACATGCGATGAGTTGGCAGTTACATTTGGGCCTGTGTGTTGGCTGCTTTATCGCCAGTGCACAAGGTGCCAACCGTCATGTGGCCTGCGTCGGGAATTTATTTTTCGTCTCCCAGCAGGCTTAGTGCATGCCCAAGGCAATTATTTATTGTTGATCAAAAAATGGAGTTCAATGACTATTGAAAACATGAGCTGCGCCGTCTCTGAAAGCGCCCCTACTACTAATACTGTTACCCCTAACGCCCCCAATGGGCATGCCAAATTCCAACGTTTGCCACATGCTGCACGTACTAACCGTGTGGCTGTTCGTCGTGAAATTTTTCCTCATCGAGCTGGACCGGCCAACAAGTTGCTCGGCACGTCCGAGAACCTCGATGTTCTGCTACGCGCCTATGGCATCGTGGCTCGTTACAACGTAATCAAGAAGGACTATGAATACCTAATTCCTGATCTGTCGTCCGTCCCGGATAACTACAAGACCGCCGCTTTGTCTGAAATTGACAGTTTGGCTGCATTGAACCAGTTTCCTGCGGGCAACCTCGACAAACTGCTGCAAGGCCTGGCCGCCCTCAACCCCTACAACCCCGCTGCCGAATGGATCACGAGCCGGCCTTGGGATGGCCAGGATCGACTGCCTGCGTTTTTTGACACCATTCAAGTCAAGGCGAGCTACCCAGTGGCATTTCGCAATGTGCTGCTGCGCAAGTGGCTGCTGAGCGGAGTAGCTGCTGCATGTATGCCCTCGGGGTTTCGCACCCGTGGTGTGCTGACCTTGCAGGGCGGGCAGCGTCAAGGCAAAACCAGCTGGATTCTGAGTCTGGTCAATGATCCTATGCTGCGTCCTGCTTTGGTCAAGGGAGATCACTCACTTGATCCTAACAACAAGGATTCAGTGTTGGGTGCGATCAGCCATTGGATCGTCGAGGTCGGTGAACTCGATGGATCACTGCGCCGCTCAGATATTGCCGCCTTGAAGGGCTTTATTACCCGTGATCAAGACAAGATTCGTCGCCCCTATGCGGTCGCTGAGTCCGACTATTCACGCCGTACGGTCTTTTGTGCCACGGTCAATGACAGCAATTTCTTGATCGACCCTACCGGTAACAGCCGGTTCTGGACGATTGCGACAGCGTCCGTCAACTACGAGCATGGCATTGACATGCAGCAGGTGTTTGCACAGATTTATGAGCAAGCATTCCTAACAGGTCAGCAATGGTGGTTGACCAAAGAGGAAGACGCACAACTGGACGAAATCAATGGTGGCCATCAGGTCAGAACGCCTATCCAAGAGCGTGTGGCCGCTATGTTGGATCATTCACGCAAATACGATCCACAAAAAGATCAGCTCTACAGCGCAAGCCAGTTGCTGAGTCTGCTTGGCTACAAAAACGCCAAGACCAATGAGAGCCGCGAGTGCGGTGCCGTGCTGCGCGAGTTCTTGGGTGAACCACACAAGGTCGTGCACAAAATCAACAAATGGTATGTCCCATTTGCCAAAGACGCTGACCTGAGTCTCGATGACTTCTTACCCATCGACGACGATCCGTTTTAACGCTACGTGAAATGCAGGGTTGACCTTGCCCCTGTTTTGTGGAGTTCATAACCCACGGTTCACGCGGCCTTTTTGCGCTGTGCCTCGTACCAGCGTTTTTCGTACTGCATCGGGCTGAGGTAGCCCAGCGATGAATGCAGCCTGCG
>JACCDU010546153.1_pt1 | contig 11890 bp, 9 predicted proteins | sample 7446081 | NCBI WGS metagenome assembly JACCDU01 (sample SAMN15323447, study PRJNA562643) | freshwater metagenome | isolation source: river surface water | place: USA:Blue River Watershed | collected 2017-08-17 | reverse complement strand
TTCCCTTCGGCGTATTAGCCGGAACTGCTCGCCATTGACCAGCACCTCCGCCGCACGGCCGCGCGTATTGTAGTTGGATGCCATCGTCATCCCATAGGCACCGGCCGACATGATCGCCAGCAGATCGCCCGGCTCCACAGCGAGCGCGCGCTCACGCGCCAGCCAGTCGCCGGATTCGCAGACCGGCCCCACCACGTCATACACCCGAGCAGACGCTTTGCGCTGAGCTACCGGCAGTACGCCATGCCAGGCTTCATACATTGCCGGACGCATCAGGTCATTCATCGCTGCATCGACCACAGCAAAATTCTTGCTACCGCCATGTTTGAGGTACTGAATTTCAGTCACCAGCACGCCTGCATTGCCGACGATGGATCGGCCCGGCTCGAACATTACCGTGATCGGCATGCCGTCATATTTTTCTTTGCGCCAGCGATCGATGCGTGTGAACAGACGTGACAAATAGTCACCGACGGCAACCGGGGTTTCATCATCGTAGGTAATGCCAATGCCGCCGCCAATATCCAGATGATGCAGATCGATGCCTGCCACATGCAGCCGATCAGCCAGTTCGATCACCTTGTCCAGCGCTTCTAGCAGGGGCGCATCATCCAGCAGCTGAGAGCCGATATGGCAATCGATACCCGTCACTTCCAGATGCGGCAGAGAGGCAGCGACCTGGTAGGTGTCGAGTGCATCGTCGAAGGCAATGCCGAACTTGTTTTCTTTCAGCCCAGTCGAGATATACGGATGGGTCTTCGGGTCGACGTCGGGATTCACGCGCAGTGACACGCGCGCTCGCTTGCCGGCAGAGCCAGCGACCTCGTTCAGCCGGTGCAGCTCAGGGATGGATTCGACATTGAAGCAGAGGATGTCGTAGGACAGCGCCAAACGCATTTCGTCCCGCGTTTTGCCGACGCCGGAAAAAATCACTTTATGCGGGTCGCCGCCGGCTGCGATCACGCGCTCCAGCTCGCCGCCAGAGACGATATCAAATCCCGAACCCAGCTTGCCCAGCAGGCTGAGGACGGCCAGATTGGAATTCGATTTCACCGAATAACATACCAGTGCGCCCTGTTCGCCGCGGCCATTGGCGCGGCAGGCGTTGGCATATGAAAGAAAATTCTGCGTCAGGCTGGCGCTGGAGTAGACATAGACAGGCGTACCGAATTCCTCAGCGATCCGCTCCAGCGGCACTGCTTCAGCATGCAGCTTGCCATTCGCATAAACAAAATCAGACATGTCGAATCAGGGCTGGCGCGATGAAGATTCCGGCTGCCCGGCACTGGGTGCCGGCGAGGCGGGTCGGGATTTATCAGGCAGGTAGAGTGGGCCCGTCTGGCCACAGGCGGTCACACCCGCGATAACAAACGCCGCTAGAATCATGCGCAAAGTATTCATGAGTGAGGCAGACCGATGTGTCTGTGATAACCAAAGGAGTGTAGCATGACCGAATCCGAGTTTCTCGCAGCGGCCGAGGCAGTACTGGACGATATTGAGTCGCGTATCGAGCAGACGGCCGATGCAGCGGATGTCGATGTTGAATGCAGCCGCAGCGGCAATGTGCTGGAAATCGAATTCATTGATCAGAGCTCGAAGATTATCGTCAATACGCAAGCACCGATGCAAGAGATCTGGGTCGCGGCACGTTCAGGCGGGTTTCATTTCCGGATGAAGGGCGATCTTTGGCTGGATACTCGCGACGGTTCGGAGCTGTTCGCTGCGCTGTCGTCGCTGGTTTCTGCACAGGCCGGACAATCGCTGGTTCTCTGAAGGGTTGGCAATCATGCACAGCAGCGACCGCGCGAGTATGCTCTCGTGCTGGGCGCTGACAATGCGTCACCTCGGTCAGAACAGCTCGCTCTTCTGCCCCTCTTCGTGCTTTTCCGACGGCGGCTTGGGTTCTGAGGACGATTGCGGCGTGATGCCAATCGAACTCACGCCACCGCCGCCACCTTCGGTATATTCTGAGTACACGTAATCACCGCCTGCGGTGGTGATCCCTGACGGCAGCTCTCGCTCCTGCGTGGACAGTCCCTGCAAGGCTTTCTGCATGTAGCCTATCCATATGGGCAGCGCCAGTCCGCCCCCTGTCTCGCGGTTGCCCAGATTCTTCGGTTTGTCGAAGCCTATCCAGGCCACACCGACTAGCTTGGGGTGATACCCGGCGAACCAGGCATCGATGGAGTCGTTCGTGGTACCCGTTTTGCCGGCGATGTCACTGCGCTTGAGCGACAGCGCACGTGTCGCCGTGCCATGCCGGATCACGTCTTTCAGCATACTGTCGACCAGAAAAGCATTGCGTGCATCGATCACGCGCAGACTGTCATCGCCCGCTTTCTCCGGATTGACCTGGAACAGAGTCTTGCCATTGTTATCGGTGATTTTCGAGATCAGGTAGGGATTGACCTTGAAGCCGCCATTGGCAAACACTGCATAAGCGCCGGCTAGTTGCAGCGGCGTCACGGCGCCTGCGCCCAGCGCCAGTGTCAGATAAGGTGGATTTTTTTCTGGATCAAAACCGAAGCGAGTTACGTACTCTTGCGCATACTGCGGCCCGATCTTTTCGAGTATGCGGATCGAGATCATATTCTTCGACTTTGACAAGCCTTTGCGCATCGACATCGGACCTTCGTACTTGTTGTCGTAGTTCTTTGGTTCCCAGGCTTGGCTACCCGTTTGAGACGCATCAAAAGTAATCGGCGCGTCATTAATGACTGTCCCGGGTGACAGGCCTTTTTCGAGGGAGGCCGAATAAATGAATGGCTTGAATGAGGAACCCGGCTGGCGCCATGCCTGCGTCACGTGATTGAACTTGTTGCGATTGAAGTCGAATCCACCGACCAGCGAGCGTATCGCGCCATCCTCGGCACTGGCCGACACAAAAGCCGATTCCACTTCAGGCAGCTGGATGATGGACCAGCCCTGACCTTCCTGCATCACGCGAATGATCGCGCCGCGGCGTATACGTTTGTTGGTCGGGACCTTGTCGGTCAGCGAGCTGGCGGCTTGTCCGAGCCCGGTCTCCTGGATAGAGATTTCTTCCCCAGAGGCCAGCAGTGCGCGAATGCTCTTCGGCGTTGCTGCCAGTACGACGGCGGCAACAATGCCATCGCTGTCAGGGTGCTCGGCCAGCTCGGATTCGATCGCTACCTCGGCCTCGCCCTTGTCTGCCGGGATCTCCATATAGCCTTCAGGCCCGCGATAGGGTTGACGTTTTTCATAGTCAAGCACGCCGCGCCGCAGCGCAAGATAGGCGGCATCCTGATCGGATTTCGTGATGGTAGTGAAGACGTTCAGCCCGCGAGTGTAGGTGTCCTCCTTGAACTGCTCATAGACCATCTGTCGCGCCATCTCGGCAACATATTCGGCATGCACACCGAACTCGTTGCTGTCCATTTTGATCTTCAGCTGCTCATCTCGCGCCTGCTCATACTGCGCCGTCGTGATGTAACCGAGATCATGCATGCGCTGCAGAATGTATTGCTGCCGCGCTCGTGCGCGTTTGGGGTTGACGACGGGATTGTTTGCCGACGGTGCCTTGGGCAAGCCAGCCAGCATTGCAGCCTCCGCGATCGTAATGTCCGAGAGTTTTTTTCCAAAATAGATTTGTGCGGCCGATGCAAAACCGTACGCACGCTGACCGAGGTAGATCTGGTTCATGTACAGCTCGAGAATCTGGTCTTTGGTCAGTGTCTTTTCAATTTTCCAGGCCAGCAGCACCTCGTACAGCTTGCGCTTGACGGTTTGTTCACTGGAGAGGAAAAAATTTCTTGCGACTTGCTGCGTGATGGTCGAGGCACCTTGGCGGCTGCCGCCCATTGCATTGTGAATCGCAGCACGAAGGATGCCCCAGTAGTCAACGCCGCCGTGTTCGTAGAAGCGATCGTCTTCGATGGCCAGCACCGCTTGCTTCATGACTTTGGGGATGTCCTTGTAGCGCACCAGGCTGCGGCGTTCCTCGCCAAACTCGCCGATCAGCATATTGTCTGCCGAAAACACGCGTAGAGGCATCTTGGGCTGATAGGTGGCCAGCGAATCGATATCGGGCAGATTCGGATACGCCATCATCATCATGAAGCTGACCAGCAGCACACCAATGACAGCGACCCCGGTGAGCAAGCCGAACAGACTGAGGGCCAGCTTCACGGGCGCAGGCAGCGGTGAGGGGCGTGGACCGGGGGGCGTGTCCCCTTGCGGCGTGGGTGAGTTCATGCGGGAGGAGAAAAGCTAAGCGAATACGTCGCGCGACGATGATCATTATAACGGCTCACCCACCAGAGAACTTCAGCGTTCGACGCCTGATCCTCCAATGTTTGCAGGGCATTCATGAACGATTGCGTCAGGATTTGACAACGAGCGCCCTGTCTTGCTTTACAGATGGAAAAGTCGCTTGCTAGCATCCGCGAGTTTTTAAAAAGGCAATGATTACCGGGCGGAGTGTAGGTTGGAAATGGGCTGGCGACAGTGTCTGGGATGGCTCTCAGGGAAGCGAACAGTGCCTTTGCTGGGCGTTGATCTGAGCCCTGCTGCGGTGCGCGTGATCGAGCTTTCTTCAGTGGGAGAGCGCTGGCGCATCGAGCGTTACTCCCGTAGGCCTTTGCCGCATGGTGCGATCCGCGAGGGGAATATCGTTAATCCGTCGCAAGTATCGCAGGCGCTGGCGGACGCGCTGCGCGACTGCGGCACCGCGAACCGCCGTGCCGCAATGGCTTTGCCATCGGGTTTGGTGATTCGGAAGATTCTGAGTGTGCCGGACGACCTGTCCGAGGAAGAGCTCGAGTCACAAATAGAGGCCGATGCAGAGGACAGCCTGCCATTTTCACTGGATGAGCTGAGACTGGATTTCGCGGTGATCGGGCCGTCTGCTGGCGAGCAAGGCAAGAACGACGTGATGCTGGTGGCAGCGCGCAAGGAAAAAATCGATGAGCGTCTGGCGGTGGCCGAGGCTGCAGGATTGCTTACCGTCGTCATCGACATGGAGACTCAGGCGTTACTGCAAGCCGTCGCTCTGCATGATTGGAGCGCTGCTGGCAGTGCTTCTGAGCCGTTCGCTGCATCGCCAGACCGACCGCCATTTGCGCTGGTACAGCTGGGCAGGGATTCCAGCCAGTTTTCCGTGATTCGCCGGGATCAGGTGATCTTCGAGCGCGAGCTGAGCGTGGGACTGCACAAGCTCGAGCAAGAGATCAGCCGTCGCCCCGAACAGGCGACCGCATTCTCGGAAGCCTTTCACGACATGGTGTGCCAAGAGCTGCGGCGTGCGATGCAGTTGCATGCGAGTGCCGCCGACCACACCAACAGCGGCATGCTCTTGCTGGCCGGCGCAACGGACAAGCTGCCCATGCTACCGGCAGTCATCAGTGATCGCCTGTCGATTTCGGTGCAGCTTGCCAATCCGTTCCGTGCGATGGAGCATACGTCTGGAGTGAGCGAGCAGGCGTTGCAGGCAGATGCGTCGTCCTGTCTGGTTGCTTGCGGCCTCGCCATGCTGCGTGCGCCGTCATGATTCGATTCAATTTTCTTCCATGGCGCGAGGATGAGCGCCGTCAGAAAAAGCAATTATTCCAGCGACAGCTGGCGTTATGCGGACTGCTGGGCCTGACTATCGTCTTTGTGATCTGGTTCGTCAACGAGCGACGACTTCAGACGCAGGCGGAACGCAATGCATTGCTGGGTTCTCATATCGCGGCGCTGGATATTCGGTTGCGAGAGATCGCCAGCCTCCGACGTGATATTCAGGCGCTGCAGGCACGCCAGCATGCTGTCGAGGCACTTCAGGCGGGTCGCCACCAGCCTGTGCAGCTATTTCAGGCGTTGGCAGCACGTATTCCCGAGGGCATCATGCTCAAATCCTTGGCACAGGGAGAGCAGTTGTCGCTCTCTGGTTATGCCGTCTCGAACGGGCGCGTGTCGGAACTCTTGCGCAATCTCGATCCGGAGCGAACCCATCTTCTCACCGCGCAGCCAGAACTGGTGGAAATCAAATCAGGCAGCTTTGGCGAGGGCAAAGAGGCGCGCAAGTTGTTTGAATTCACGATCGCGCTGCCCGGCACAAAATCGGCATCCGCCGGAGACAGGCCATGAGCGACACCTACGCACTCGTTGTTCGCCGTGCGCAAGCGTGGATGCAGCAATTCAGGGGACTGCGCGGCCGGGCTCCGGGTCTCTGGCCGTGGTTGCCGCAGCTGACCTTGCTGCTCGCGTTCATTGTCGCTGTCATTCTCGGTGGCGCATGGTTGTTGTGGATGAGCCAGTGGGACGAGATCGCACAAGGTCGAACACAAGAAGAAAAACTCAGAACCGCATTTCGCGAAAAAATCCAGCAGTCGCAGAATCTCGAGCTCTTACGCTCGCAAAAAGTCCGAGTGATGGGCGAGGTGGCGAAACTCGAGCGGCAATTGCCCGGCAAGGCAGAGATGGATGCGATGCTCTCCGAGATCAATCAGGCGGGAGTCAGTCGAGGACTTCAGTTCGAGCTGTTCAAGCCAGGGCAGGTACGGCTCACTGAACATTATGCAGAGCTGCCGATTGACATACGCATGTCTGGCGGCTACCACGCACTGGCAGGTTTCGTTAGCGATATCGCCAATCTTCCGCGCATCGTGACAGTGGATCATCTCATGATCACGCGGCAAAAAGAGAGCCTGGCATTTCAGGCGGTCGCTCATACCTATCGCTATCTTGACGCGGCAGAGAGCCAGCAATTTCTGGCGCAACAGTCTGAGGCCAGCAAACAGAAAGGACGTTCTCCGTGAAATGGCTGCGACAACGATCCGTTTTCTCTTGTGTGCTGTGCCTCGTTCTTGCAGGATGCAGCGGGCCCGAGGACGACGTATTGCAAGCATGGATGGAGAAAGTTCGCCACGAGACAGCGCCAGCGCCGGCGCCTGCGCCCGATCCGTTAGTGATGAGGCCAGTCATCTACCACCCTGCAGATCATCGGGATCCCTTTGATGCGGGGAAGATCACGGTACTTGCCGGTGTGCCAGGAAGCGGACCGCAGCCCGATCTGAAAAGAGTGCAAGAGCCGCTGGAATCCTACCCCCTCGACAGCCTTCGCATGGTCGGGAGTTTGCTCAGACGCGGGCAAGCCGTGGCACTGGTTCAGGCTGACAAGCTGATTTACCAGGTACGCACCGGACATCATCTTGGGCAGGACCAGGGCAAGGTCATCAATATCTCCGATACGGCGATCGATATCGAGGAAATCGTGCAGGAATCCGCAGGCACGTGGACGACACGCAAAGTACAACTCTCGATCCAGGGTGGAAAATGAGCCGCTTGATTCATCAGATCCCTGTCGCCGTGATGTGCCTGCTGATGTGGGCGTCGTCCGTTGGCGTGGCCCGTGCAGAGCCAAATGCGATTACGGAAATACAAGCGGTTCGCGAGGGCGCGCTGCAGCAGTTGAAGCTAAGCTTCCGGCGAGCGCCTGCGGCAGACGCATCGAACTTCTCGACTCCCAACCCGCCCCGATTGGTGCTGGATTTCGCGGACACGCTGAATGCGACAGGCCACGCCCGACAAGTACTTGATACGGGCGACCTGCGGCATGTCGATATCGTGCAGGTATCCGGACGCACCCGATTGGTGCTGGCATTGAAACGCTCGCTGCCATTTGCCAGCCGCGTGCAGGGCAAGACACTCATACTGAGTTTTTCAGAAGCAGCCACTTCGTCCGCTGGCGCCGCTGCCAGTGCCATCGCGGCGGAACGCAATGCGATACTGGATGTCGATTTTCGACGAGGCAGTAATGAATCAGGGCGGGTCATCGTCGATCTGTCGCAATCGCAGGCAGCGATCGACATTCGCCGACAAGGACAGTCCCTCGTCATCGATTTCATGAAGACCAGTCTGCCGGATCTGTTGCGTCGGAGGCTGGATGTGAAAGATTTCGGTACGCCGGTGCAGAGCATCAGCACGAGCGCGCAAGGCGATATGGTGCGTTTGCTGATCGAACCGTCCGGGCAGTGGGAGCATACCGCCTGGCAAACCGATAAGCGGCTGGTGGTGGAGGTTCGTCCGTGGCGTCCCGATGACGCGAAGACGTCTGCTAACGGTCGAGGCTATCGAGGCGACAAGCTCTCGCTGAATTTTCAGAATATCGAAGTGCGCGCGTTGTTGCAGGTCATTGCAGATTTCACCGGATTGAATGTGGTGGCTAGCGATAGCGTGAGCGGGCAACTGACCTTGCGGCTCAAGGATGTCCCCTGGGATCAGGCGCTGGATATCGTGATGCAGGCGCGCGGACTGGATATGCGCCGCAATGGCAATGTGCTGTGGATCGCGCCCAAGGATGAGTTGCTGACCAAGGAGCGGCTCGAGCTCGAGCAGAAGGCACAGATTTCCGAACTTGAGCCCTTGGTCACCGAGACGTTTCAGCTCAATTATCAGAAAGCCGATGCCTTTCGTCAGGTGTTCGGGCTCGATGGTCAGGTGGGCCGCGGAAGTATTTTGTCACGCCGCGGCAGCGCATCGGCCGAGCCACGCACCAATAAATTGTTCGTCACCGACACGCCCAGTCGTCTTGAGGAAGTGCGCAAGCTGATCCAGCTGACCGATGTGCCCACGCGGCAGGTGATGATCGAGGCGCGGATTGTCGAAGCGGATGACAGCTTCAACCGAAATCTGGGAGCGAAACTGGGTTTTGTCGATCTGCGTGCCATTAACAACAATGGACCGGCCGGCGTCAATCTGTCGCATTCGACGCGGCTTGCGATCACCGGAAATTATCTAGGCGTGGGTGAACAAACGCAGCAGGCCACGACGACTGACAGAAGCTTCATACCGAATACGCAATTCGTCGATCTTCCAGCGAACAGCATAGGTACCGCCACTGCTGCGAATGTCGCAGTCAGTCTGTACTCCGCTGGCGCTAGCCGCTTCCTGAATCTCGAATTATCGGCACTGGAATCCGAGGGCAAAGGCAAGATCATTTCCAGTCCGCGCGTAGTCACCGCCGATCAGCAGGCTGCGGTGATCGAGCAAGGCGAGGAAATTCCTTATCAGCAGGCGACCAGCAGCGGTGCGACATCGGTGCAATTCAAGAAAGCCAACCTGAAGCTGGAGGTCACGCCGCAGATCACGCCGGATGGTCAGATCATTCTGATGGTCGATGTCGCCAAGGATTCACGCGGCACGCCGGTAGGCAACAGCTTTGCGATCAATACCAAGCATGTGAAGGCCAATGTGCAGGTGGAAAATGGTGGCACTGCGGTGTTGGGCGGCATTTTTACCCAGGACGAGCAAGAGAGCCGGTTCAAGGTACCGTTCTTTGGCGACATTCCCATTATTGGTCATCTGTTCCGCAAGACCAGTCGTTCCCGGGTCCGTTCCGAGCTCCTGATTTTCATCACGCCCAGAGTGATCACGGATCCGACGGCGATGCAGTGACCCCATGGCGACAAGGAGGTGACTCCTCAGCATCTTGAGTGGGCAAGCCACAGCAGGCGAATGAGATAAACTGTCATTTTTCCTGCGGAAATCCCGGCGTGCGTGCACGCTGCCGGCTGGCATGCTGAATTCAACAACCAATATTTTTCTGGTCGGACTGATGGGCTCGGGTAAGACCACCATCGGCCGAGCGTTGGCCAAGCGACTGAACAAGCGCTTTGTCGATGCCGACCACGAAATCGAGTCGCGCACTGGCGCCTCTATTCCCCTGATTTTCGAGATCGAAGGTGAGGCCAGTTTTCGGCAGCGAGAAGCTGACGTGATCCGTGATCTGACCGCACAGGAAGGTATTGTGCTGGCGACCGGGGGAGGCGCGGTACTGACTGAAAACAGCCGTCGTTTGCTGAAGGAACGCGGCGTCGTGGTTTACCTGCGTGCATCGGTCAGCAGCATCTTGCAGCGTACCAGCCACGATCGCAACCGACCCCTGCTGCAGACCGCAGATCCCAAAGCCCGTATCGAAGAGCTGTCGCAGCAACGCGGGCCGCTGTATCAGGAAGTCGCGCACATTACGGTGGAGACAGGGCGGCCGAACGTGCAGACGGTCGTACAACATATCCTTGCCCAGCTTGAAAAACACACCACTGCCGACGACGAAGCACATGCCGCGTCTGGCGACGAGAGTCCTGCAGATCATTCATGAATCCCACCACGGAAGTCTTTGCCGAACTCAAGGTTGCGCTCGATGAGCGCAGCTATCCGATCATCATCGGCCGTCATCTGCTGGAGAACGCAGATTTTGCGCGTTATGTTCCTGGCAGGAGAGTGGCCATCGTTACCAACACCGTGGTGGCTCCGCTGTACCTGGACAAGCTGACCTCCATGCTGGAATCTGCCGGCAAGCGCTGCATTGCCGTCGTGCTGCCGGACGGCGAAGAAGAAAAAAACGTCGATAACCTGATGCGCATCTTCGATGCGCTGTTGCAGAACAAATGCGATCGCAAGACCACACTGCTAGCGTTGGGCGGTGGTGTCATCGGTGACATGACCGGTTTCGCCGCAGCGACCTACATGCGCGGCGTACCCTTCGTGCAGGTACCGACCACATTACTCGCGCAGGTCGATTCTTCCGTGGGCGGCAAGACTGCGATCAATCATCCGCTGGGCAAGAACATGATAGGCGCGTTCTACCAGCCGCAATCCGTGCTGGCCGATACCGCCACACTGATGTCGCTGCCGCAGCGCGAGCTATCTGCCGGCTTGGCGGAAGTGATCAAACATGGCGCCATCATCGACGCCGTTTTTTTTCGCTGGCAGGAAGACCATATGCATCAGCTGATGGCACGCGATGATCAGGCACTCGCCCATGCGATCCGTCGCTCTTGCGAGATCAAGGCGGATGTGGTGCGTCAGGATGAGCGTGAAGGCGGATTGCGCGCGATACTCAATTTCGGTCATACCTTCGGTCATGCGATCGAGGCTGGTCTGGGCTATGGCGAGTGGCTGCATGGCGAGGCGGTCGGTTGCGGTATGGTGATGGCAGCCGATCTGTCAGCCCGACTCGGTTATCTCGATCCTGCCGATCGTGATCGCATCATTACCCTAGTGCGTGCGGCCGGTCTGCCCACGGTGGCACCCGATCTGGGTGTCGATCGTTGGCTGGAGCTGATGGAAGTCGACAAGAAGAACGAGGATGGAAAGATTCGTTTCATCCTGCTCCAGCCGCTGGTTACCGCGACAATCACCGGTGTGCCGTCAGACATGCTGGCAGCCACGCTGAAAGCCTGCGTCAAACACTGACTGTGAACGAAGAGGCAAGACCAAATTCCCATGACGCCTGACTTCGACGCCCATCTTGCTCCGTATGCCGCCCGTGCCGCGACCTCGCGCGGGCGCAGCTTCAGCGAGGCAGCCTCGGCCACGCGCAGCGAATACCAGCGCGACCGCGACCGCATCATTCACTCGACCGCTTTCCGTCGCCTCGAATACAAGACGCAGGTCTTCGTCAACCATGAAGGTGACCTGTTCCGCACGCGTCTCACGCATAGCATCGAGGTCGCGCAGATCGCTCGCTCGCTGGCGCGAAACCTGATGCTGAATGAAGACCTGGTCGAGGCGATCTCATTGGCGCATGATCTCGGGCACACACCGTTTGGTCACGCCGGGCAGGACGCGCTGAACGCCTGCATGAAAGATTACGGTGGCTTCGAACACAACCTGCAAAGCCTGCGTGTGGTTGACACGCTTGAGCAGCGCTATGGTACGTTTGATGGTCTTAATCTGACCTTTGAGACACGCGAGGGCATACTCAAGCACTGCTCTTTATCCAACGCACAGCAACTGGGCGAGGTCGGTCGTCGTTTCATTGAAAAGAAGCAGCCCAGTCTTGAGGCGCAGCTGGCCAATCTGGCCGACGAGATCGCCTACAATAATCATGATATTGATGATGGGCTGCGTTCAGGCCTGCTGACGGTACAGCAGATGAGCGAGGTCC
>JACCDU010694463.1_pt1 | contig 11891 bp, 9 predicted proteins | sample 7446081 | NCBI WGS metagenome assembly JACCDU01 (sample SAMN15323447, study PRJNA562643) | freshwater metagenome | isolation source: river surface water | place: USA:Blue River Watershed | collected 2017-08-17 | reverse complement strand
CTCTCCGTTCGCAGTCAGGTCCCGGCAGGCTATAAGATTGCTTCCAAAAAAATTACTGCGGGCGAGCCTATTCTCAAATACAACGTGATCGTTGGATTTGCCAATACAGATATTGAGCCAGGATCAATGGTTCATAGCCACAACACCGAGTTTCGGGAGTTTGATCGTGACTATGCTTATGCAAGCGAATATAAAGCCACCGAGCTATTGCCAGAAAACCAGAGAGCTACTTTTCAGGGAATAGTTCGTGAAGATGGCAAGGTAGGAACTCGGAACTATATCGGCATCCTCTCAACCGTTAACTGCTCTGCAACAGTGGTTAAAAAAATTGCGGAGTACTTTACGCCTGAACGTCTTGCTCCTTACCCTAATATTGACAGCGTAGTTGCTTTTGCGCATTCGATTGGCTGTGGTATGGAAATGACTGGGGAGCCCATGCAATTGCTACGCCGAACAATGGCGGGCTATGCACGGCATCCGAATCTCGCTGCTGCGCTGATTATTGGTCTTGGTTGTGAACGCAACCAACTCAAAGGCCTGCTTGAGCAAGAGGGTCTCCAACCGAATCCCCGCTTGCATACTTTCATCATGCAAGAATCTGGCGGGACTCGTAAAACGATCGAGGCAGGAATTGCTGCCGTTCAAGAATTACTTGCAGATGCCAATCGGTTTAAACGATCGACTGTTTCAGCAAGTCACCTAATGGTTGGCCTGCAATGTGGAGGCTCTGATGGATTCTCATCAATCACCGCAAACCCCGCTTTAGGTGCAGCGGTGGATATTCTTGCGCGTCATGGCGGCACAGGAATCCTCTCAGAGACCCCAGAAATTTATGGTGTGGAGCACACTCTAACGCGTCGAGCTGTATCAAAAGAGGTGGGTGAAAAACTGATCCAGAGAATTCGGTGGTGGAAAGATGAATACTCAGTGAATCGCGATGTGCAAATTAATGGCAAAGTAAGCCCTGGAAATCAAATTGGCGGGCTTGCAAATATCTTTGAGAAATCACTAGGCTCATCGATGAAAGGTGGCACCGGCCCCTTAATGAATGTGTACCGGTATGCTGAGCCTGTTAACAGTAAAGGTTTTGTCTTCATGGATACGCCCGGCTTTGATCCTGTATCTGCAACAGGACAAATCGCCGGTGGCGCTAATTTAATTGCCTTCACAACAGGTCGCGGTTCGATGTTTGGCTCCAAACCAGCACCATGCATCAAGCTGGCCACGAATACACCGATGTATCAACGTCTTACTGAGGATATGGATATCAACTGCGGCGAGATTCTAGACGGCACAATTTCAGTTCAGGAGATGGGGCAAAAAATCTTTGAACTCTTTTTACGAATTGCCTCTGGTGAAAAATCGAAGAGTGAAGAATTAGGCCTTGGAGATCACGAATTTGTTCCCTGGCAAATTGGGATCATGAGCTAAGTAAAAAGGGCAGCCTAGGCTGCCCTTTTGTTTACTAGCATATGGCTAGATTACATCATCCCATCCATACCGCCCATACCACCCATACCACCCATGCCACCTGGCATACCGCCACCTGCAGGTTCATCTTTTGGACTCTCTGCAATTGCGCAATCCGTGGTGAGCAAGAGTGCAGCTACAGACGCAGCATTCACTAATGCGGTCTTAGTCACCTTGGTTGGGTCAATCACACCCTGAGCAACTAAATCGCCATACTCGCCAGTTGCGGCGTTATATCCATGATTGCCCTTGCCAGCAGCAACTGAATTAACCACTACGCTTGCTTCATCGCCAGCATTAGAAACGATGATGCGAAGAGGCTCTTCCATGGCGCGCAAGACAATGCTAATACCAGCATTTTGATCAGAGTTGTCGCCCTTGAGGCCAGCGATCCCTTGTTTTGCACGAATCAAGGCAACACCGCCACCAGGAACAATACCTTCCTCAACGGCTGCGCGGGTCGCATGCAAAGCGTCATCAACGCGTGCTTTCTTTTCTTTCATTTCGACTTCGGTCGCAGCGCCAACACGAATCACGGCAACACCACCTGCCAACTTCGCAACACGCTCTTGCAACTTCTCACGATCGTAATCGCTAGTTGCTTCGTCGATTTGCACACGAATGTTCTTAACACGTGCTTCGATTGATTTACCATCACCAGCACCATCAATAATGGTGGTGTTTTCTTTACCAATCTCAACACGCTTAGCTTGACCGAGATGCTCTAAAGTAGTTTTCTCAAGAGTTAAACCAACTTCTTCAGCAATTACTTGGCCGCCGGTCAAAATTGCAATATCTTCGAGCATTGCTTTGCGGCGATCGCCAAAGCCAGGGGCTTTAACTGCGCAGGTCTTCAGAATTCCACGAATATTGTTGACCACCAAAGTTGCCAAAGCCTCACCTTCAACATCTTCTGCGATGATCATGAGAGGACGACCCGATTTTGCTACTTGCTCTAGCACTGGCAAGAGATCACGGATATTGCTGACCTTCTTGTCAAACAACAGGATGTAGGGGTTGTCGAGTACGGCTGTTTGCTTCTCAGGCTGATTAATAAAGTATGGGGATAGGTAGCCACGGTCAAACTGCATACCCTCTACAACTTCGAGCTCGTCTTCTAAAGACTTGCCGTCTTCAACTGTAATCACACCTTCTTTGCCTACTTTTTCCATTGCCTCAGCAATACGCTTACCAATGCTTTCATCACTATTTGCTGAAATCGAGCCAACTTGAGCAATTTCTTTAGTAGTAGTGCAAGGCTTACTGATTTTCTTCAGCTCTTCAATTGCAGCACTAACTGCCTTATCAATACCGCGCTTTAGATCCATCGGATTGTGGCCGGCCACTACGTACTTCATTCCTTCACGAACGATTGATTGGGCCAATACGGTTGCAGTCGTTGTACCGTCACCAGCAATGTCTGCGGTTTTGGAGGCAACTTCTTTAACCATTTGCGCACCCATATTCTGGAGCTTGTCTTTGAGTTCAATTTCTTTTGCAACTGACACACCGTCCTTGGTGATGGTTGGACCACCAAATGAGCGCTCGATTACAACGTTACGGCCTTTTGGCCCGAGGGTCACTTTGACCGCATTTGCAAGGATGTTGACACCCTCAACCATTTTGACACGGGCGTTATCGCCAAACACTACATCTTTTGCTGCCATGATTAAATTCCTTTCTGAATGCCAAATTACTTCTGAACAACAGCCATGATGTCTTCTTCGCGCATTACGAGAAGCTCATCACCGTCGACTTTTACTGTTTGACCTGCATACTTGCCAAAAAGAACACGGTCACCAACCTTGACGTCTGGGGCGTTTAATTTGCCACTGTCATCCCGTTTGCCAGGACCGACAGCCAATACTTCGCCTTGGTCTGGTTTTTCAGCAGCATTGTCTGGGATCACAATTCCAGACGCAGTTTTTGTTTCTTGATCTAAACGCTTGATGATCACGCGATCGTGTAAAGGACGTAGATTCATTCCCTCTCCTATGTTAGTAAGTATTAACTAATTAAATTGGTATACGGCATGTTTTATAATCTCTGCACAACTTGCTAAGTCAATGATTTATATATTTATTTTTTTAATGGTAAATAAATACTGAACATTTATTAGCACTCTTGTGTAGCGAGTGCTGATTATATAGGTCTTATCCCACGGTTTTCAAGAGCTCCCCAAAAAATAAGTGGGGCCCTTATGAAGGCCGAACGCGATCAAGGGATAGGAGCAGTTTGTAGGAGATTTCCTACATATAAATCATCCATATGCCCTTACTTAAATAGTTTGGCCTGCATAGACTGATTGAACTCAGATTGGAGAACACCATGAGCCCAAAATCACGGCTTTATAACCTCGTAATGGCTTGGAAAAATAAGCCTTTTCGTGAACTTCGCGACATCGAACGCACTCAATGGCAAGAGACCATATCGGTTAACACAATCGCCTCACAAATAAACCATGAATCTACTAAGGGTGGGATCAATATTTATCGAGGCATTCACTTTGAACCCATTTTTAACCGCTCCGGTAGTGCTCTAAAAGGAGTTCTTTATAGGCCTCTTCTAAATGCCAAGAAACATGAGGTACTTCGCCATTGCCTCGAAGGTATTGATGCAATTCATTACTGGCAATGCAGTAATCGCATCATTCCCCTCATTTTGCCAATCCATATCGACACCCTTCAATCTCCAAGCCATGTAGACGGCATTTGCGATCTGATACTCAACTCACGTCTACCGGTTGGCCTAATTAGTATTGGCCTAATTCATGAGCACTCCATCTCTACCGAGGTGATTCAGAGCATTGCGCGCCTTCGCCGCCTAGGGGTGTTGTTTCATTGGCTAAATTTCGATAGCAACCCAAAAATGATGAAATTGATAGCTGACTTTCAATTTGAAGCAGTCCATATTCATGCTGACATACTCCGAGGCACCTATTCCGAGGGAATCGAGCGGGCGATTGATCAAATACAGTTGTTTAAGAAATGGGGATGCAAAACCTATTTAAGCCATGTCACTTTTGTCCACGATAACGAAATGGCTTATCAGCTAGCGATTGATTATTGCTATGGCAGCCTAATGCTCTCCCCTGTAAGCCGTCATCAGATTATTCATATTCAAGATAGTCGAATCGGTAAGGCACTTTTTTCTATTCAAACATCTAAAAAAACCAACCCCCAAGGAGACCTGTAATGCGAAATAAAGTGATGTTGGTCGATGACCATCCTGCAATGTTGATGGCTTTGAAATCAATGCTCTTCAACCAACTTCCTTTTGAGGTCGTTGCCCAAGCCCAGAATGGCGAAGAGTGTCTTAGCTTAATTAAAACAACACAGCCAGATGTGGTGATTTTGGATCTGGACATGCCCAAGACAGATGGTTTTGATGTGATCCGCCGCATCGGGATTTTGTATCCGGATATTCGGATGCTTATTCTGTCTAGTCTGGATGAACAAGTCTATGGCGGAAGAGTACGCTCTCTCGGTGGCCATGGCTTTGTCAACAAGACAGCGAGCGCTAATATTATTTTGGCCGCCTGCGTTGCAGTGTCTCAAGGTTACACCTTCTTCTCAACTGGCAGAAATGGTCAAGCCGCACTAAGTGATAGTGAGAAAATGGCCTTAATTTCTGATCGCGAATTGCAAGTGATGAAATATCTAGCCAAAGGAAGAAGCAATAACGAAATATCCGACAACCTTAACATTAGTAGCAAAACGGTTGCTACCTATAAACAACGATTATTTGAAAAATTAGGTGTCAACAATATTGCCGATCTTGTTTTATTTTGTCGTAACAACCGCGTAATCGAGGGATGAGAGACCGGATGCGCAGTGTGACAAAGGGTATTTACGTGAATCATGTTCGGCACTTACTTTGCATGCTGTGCATCTCTTGCATTTCTACGCCACTTATTGCAAAAGATGGTTTCCCCCAATTTAATGGGACTGAAAAACAATGGATTCAATCGAATCCAGTTGTGAAATTCAGTATTCACGAGAAGTATCGTCACTACTGGAATAGCGGAATCTATCCAAGGCTTCTCGCGAAGCTGAAAGACTGCTCTGGACTGGATTTTCAGCCGATATGGCGCACCTCAGATCAAACCACTCTGGAGCAACTTCAAAGCAAGCAAATTAACTTCATTATTGATCCTGTATTTTCCCCCTCCAATCTCACAGCGGGATTTATCTCCGATACTATTTTTTGGGGTCAGGATGTAGTGTTGAGCACAAATAATCTCGATACAAAAACCCATTCCTTGCAAACCAGCCAAACGATCTATTTCGATCGAGGCTATTCTTTAGAAAATAACTTCTCTAAAAAAACGGTATTCAGCTCGCCTGAGCTCATGATGCAAAAGTTAATCAATGGTGAGGCACAATTTGCGATCATGCCACTGCGGCTGGCAATGGCAATCAACCAAGATCTCAAACATAATCATTTCCAAATAAAGCCTTGGGGACATCAGCCCTTTGCTTATCGATGGTTAATTTCCAAACATGATGAGCCTCTAAATTCCATTATTCAGAAATCCCTCAAACAGATTGATCCAATTGTGCTGGGAGATCTTTTATCTATCCCAATACCTGAGTTAAACCCCTTGGATAGCACAATCGATAAAAAAAGATTTGGCATTAGCCCAATTGTGACTGCTGCAATTACTGCTTTATTTGTTCTAGGATTTGGAGTAATTCATCATCAATTCCACCGAAAAAGACAAGCAAAGAAAGAGGCTGGTCTATTGGAGATTGCTCATCAAGCAAAAACGGCCAGCGATGCTAAATCGGCTTTCTTGGCAACGATGAGTCATGAAATCAGAACGCCAATGAATGCGGTCATTGGCGCTCAAGAGCTGTTACTTAAAAATACAAGTCTCAATAGTAAACAAAAGTCATTGTTACAGAGCGCTCAATCATCTGCAGCATCACTTTTGGGAATATTGAATCAGGTCCTCGATGTTGCCAAAATTGAATCTGGCAAATTTACACTTGAATTTGAACCAGCTGATCTCAAGCAAATGCTATTTGAGATTAATCAAACATTCTCCGTATATGCCCATAACAAAGGCTTGATGCTTAACGCAAGTGTTGACCCCTCGATTGCGGACGTTTTACTCATCGACGAACTGAGACTGCGACAAGTTCTTCACAATCTACTGAGCAATGCCATCAAATTTACCGAACATGGTCTGATTTACTTTGATGTTCGGATTCTAGCTAACGACCATGCCGGTCAACTCATTGAGTTCCGAATTATTGATCATGGAATTGGAATGAGTCAGGATGCTATAAAACGGGCCTTGATGCCATTTGAACAAGTCCACTCCCATTTCTCGCCCGGGCTTGAGTCTAATCCTGGAACAGGTCTTGGCTTGAGCATTAGCAACCATCTAGTTGAGTTAATGCAAAGTCAACTGCTTATCGAAAGTGCTCCTAATCTAGGCACCAATATTCATTTTGCCGTAGCCTTTTCGAGGACTGGCTTACCACTTGAATCAAGTGATAAGGGATTAGCGCATCATCATCGAATTCATTTCAAGAATATTCGTGCATTAATTGTGGAAGATCATCCTGCAAATCGTCAAATTTTATGGATGCAATTACAAGCTCTAGACATCACTGCAGATCAATGCGCCAATGGAGAAGAAGCGATCCATCTGCTGCAAAAGAATAGATACGATCTTGTACTGACTGATCACTCGATGCCTGGAATGCATGGTGTAGAACTAGCCAAGCAGATACGGTTAATGTGCCAAAAACAACCAATCATTATTGGTATTACAGCCGATATTTATGCTCAGCAAGCCCATCCATTTTTACTAGATTCTGGCATGGATGCAGTCCTCATTAAGCCAGTCAGTCTTGAAGTTCTTGAAGAGCACTTAAACACTCTACTTAGGGAGCCAATCAAGAGTAACTTAGAAAATAATGTTGGTATCAATGCCGATATGAACATCCTAATTTTGGCAGAGGTATTAAAAGTTCAGAATGAGGTAATCCTAGCGTTGGAACTTGATAGTGATGCAGGGCTTCTTGATGAAGGCCAACTAAAGGCTCTGATTCATAAAGTAAAAGGTGGCGCCATATTGAGTGAGGCAATGGAGTTACACGCTCTCTGCCTTAATCTCGAAAAATCCCATCTCGGAATCGCAGATAAGAGACAGTGTTTTAGGCAAGCCTTACTCATAAACAACGCTGTTTTAGAAAAAAAGATACAAGAGCTTAAAGAACAGATCTAACTTGACCATAAAAAAGCCCTGCAATGCAGGGCCTTTAAACTACCTACTGCTATAAGCCTTATCGCTTATTAATGGCATCTTTAAACGCTTTGCCTGCAGAAAATTTAACCGTTTTTGAAGCTGCAATTTTAATGGCCTCTCCCGTTTTGGGAATGCGCCCCATTCGCGCAGCACGCGAACCCAAAGAGAAGCTACCAAATCCAATAAGCTGAATCGTATTTCCTTTTGCCACACTTGCTTTAATTGCATCTAATGCTAGATTCAAGGCTTCCTCAGCCTTTATCTTGCTTAAGTCAGCACCATCTGCAATCACATCAACTAAGTCTGCTTTTGTCATAATGGGTTTCCTTTGCCTTATATGTGTGTTGTTAAATAGAGGAGGCCATGAATATTTCAGGTCAAATTGAGTCTCCACGTTTATGCTAGCAAACTAATTGTGAAAATCTGTAAATACTTTTTGACAAACTGAATAAATAATGAGTACACATAGACTGCCAGCATCGATATGGATGTTTTTGATCAAAAGTTTGGGCTTATTGCTGGCAATTTTTACAGTTCACCTACTTTCTGTCCAGAATGTTGCAGCGCAATCAGTAGAGGCAAGCACTCATCGAATTCCTGGGTCTGTAGAACAGGCAATTAAACGAAGTGGTATCAACAAGGATTCCATTAGCTTTGCCGTAGCCGAGATACCATCTGTCGCCAATCCCAAACCGCAAACTCGCACCATTCTCTCTTGGCGCGATGAAGTGGGCATGAATCCAGCATCTACTATTAAATTGCTCACAACACTTGTTGCCTTGGATATTTTGGGCCCCAAATACCGCTGGCGTACGGAACTTTTTACTGATGGCGCCATTAAAAATGGCACTCTCAAAGGAAATATTTATTTTGTCGGGCATGGTGATCCCAAATGGATTCCGGAGGAGCTGGCAAGGCTCACCAAGAAACTTCGTGAGATGGGTATTCAACGCATTGACGGCAACTTAATTTTTGATCGTAGCGCTTACTCTCCGCAGGTGATGGACGAGCTCACTATCGATGGTGAGGCATTGCGCGCCTATAACGTACCACCCGATCCTCTTCTGTATTCGTTTCGTACCCTTTCATTTCAGATCAATCCAAATAAACATGGTGATGCATTACACATCACTTACACACCCAAATTAGCGCGCTTTACGATTCAAAACGATATTGTCATGAGCTCTGAGCCGTGCGATGGTGGTAAACGAGATATTCGACTTGAGATTACTCCTGATCCCAGCAGTACGCCGGGCTCAGGTACAAAAAACAAAACTGCAAATCAATGGCTTGCTACTTTTACAGGCGAGATCCCTCAAAGCTGTCGCGGCATTAGCTATAACGTCGTCAAATTTGATCCCGATACCTTTTTAACCCTTGGCTTTACCGCAGCATGGGAGGAGGCTGGTGGTAGCTGGACAAAACCTCCACGGGGCCAATCTGGGTCAGTACCTGTCTTTGCGCGCCCCCTTCTCAACTTTGAGGGCTTAAGTCTTCTCGATGCTTCTAATGACATCAATAAGTTTTCAAATAATGTCATGGCGCGCCAAGTTTTTTTAACCTTGGCCCTTGAAAAAGTGGGCAAACCGGCGGATATTGCCTCAGGAGAAAAAGTTATGCAAGCTTGGCTTGCCCAACGTGGCTTGTCTTTCCCAGAGCTTGTTATTGAGAATGGCTCAGGCTTATCGCGAAATGAAACAATTTCAGCTCGTAATCTTAATAATCTTCTAATAGCTGCACAAAATCTTCCGATTGCAGAGGTTTTTACCAGCACTCTCCCCTTGGCAGGCTCTGAGGGAACCGTACGCAATCGATTGATTACCCAACTGCGTAAGTTTTTACACCTGAAGAAAAAACCAGAGGCTCGTATTAAGACTGGAACCCTGAATAATGTCCGAACAATTTCTGGTTATGTATTTAGTAAATCCGGGCGAATCTATGCAGTGACTTCCTTTATTAATGACCCCAAGGCAAACCGTGGTCAAGAAATACACGATCAACTGCTAATGTGGTTACTAGAGGATGGTCCTGATCCAAAAGAAGCGCGCTGAAGTCGATCACGTACCGCATCCCAATCCTCGCCAGCTGGTGGAGTTGGCATATAAATCGATTGGTAATTTGATTGATCCAAATCTCGTAACAAACGATAGAGCCCTTGAGCAAACTGAAAAGGCTCCTGGGGTACGAAGATGCAATCAATCTTGTTGGCAACATCGTCTTGCGGCAAAGCGGTATTCAATTGCTCTTGATCCCACAGTACTAAAGCCACCTTTTTGTCTAGTAAGTCCTCTTGCAGACACTTTTGTAATTGAGCCCTCCACTGATCCCCTGAATATAAATATAAAGGGGTCTGCGGGGCGTAGTGCGCTTTGAGGCTTCCTGATACACGAGGTGAACTCACTATATCTTGAGCCCCGGTAACGACATCAATGCCTGTTCGTTCTTTAATCTGCTGCAAGGTAATGCTGCCGGGACGAAGAAGTCGTGGCGCACCCTCGGTTGACACATCCAAAATGGTCGACTCAATTCCGAATTGACAGTCGCCGCCATCCAAAATCAATAAGTCATTACAGTCTATAAATTCCGCACGGACATGGGCTACAGAAGTTGGAGAAATTCGGCCAAAACGATTCGCGGAGGGTGCCGCAATCCCTCCACCAAAGGCTTTTAATAGGTCCTGTGCCAGAGGGTGAGATGGCGAGCGAAGCGCTACAGTATCTTGACCACCTGTCACACAATCTAGAACCGATTTACTCTTCTGAAATACTAAGGTTAGCGGGCCGGGCCAAAAATGCTGAATAAGAACCAAGGCGGATTCAGGTATATGCCTAGCCCAAGGACTCAAAATAGCGAGCCAGTCTTCCTCTTTTTGCTTTGAATCAGCGGGTGGCGCCTGAAGGTGCACAATCAAAGGGTGATTAGCGGGTCGGCCCTTTAACTGATAAATTTTTTCCACTGCTATGGCATTACTAGCATCCGCACCTAAACCATAGACGGTCTCGGTTGGCATCGCTAGCAAATCACCACGACGTAATACAGAAACTGCTTCGGCTATCCGTTGTGAATCAGACAAGTGTGTCTCAAATTTGTTTGGATTAGGGGGAAATACCCAAATCATGGGCAACAGCAACACATGCTGCTCTAGCCTCATCGATGCTTTTCCCCAAGCAATTAATATGGCCCATCTTACGGCCCAACTTTGGACTTGCCTTGCCATACAAATGCAGTTTGGCACTTGAATGGGCTAATACTTGATCCCAGCGAGGCTCGCGGGTTTGGCCATTCTCAAACCACACATCGCCCAAAATATTAAGCATAGCAACCGGCTCCATTAGAGTGACGTCTCCTAATGGTAGGCGGGCCATCGCTCTTACCTGCTGCTCAAATTGACTGGTTACACAGGCGTCCATGGTGTAGTGACCAGAATTATGTGGGCGTGGAGCAACTTCATTCACGACAACGGAACCATCTTGTAAAACAAAATACTCGACGCATAAAACACCCACATAAGCCATCTTCTCGGCAATCTCATAGCTGGCTGCAATAATTTTTTGAGACAAATCAGGATATGTAGCCAATGAGGGTGAGGGTACTGTGGTGGTATGCAAAATACCATTTCGGTGGATATTTTCTGCAACTGGATAAGCAGTGAGTTTTCCATCATGGGCACGCACAATCAGTGCTGAGACCTCAAAAGCAAGGGGCATTCTTTTCTCTAGAACGCAGACTGATTGGCCCAGAGATTGCCACGCTGACTTCAGTTCATTGGCATCAAGCACATTCATTTGACCTTTACCGTCATAACCCATCCGCGCCGTTTTTAGAATAGCTGGAAATAAATGGGTTGGCGCCGTCACAAGATCGCTGGCCGATTGAATGACATGGTACGGAGCTGGGCCAATACCAGAATGAACCGAGCAGTCCCGCAAAAATTGTTTTTCAAGAACGCGGTCTTGAGCAATTGAAACACACCGACCCATTGGGGCAACAAAAATGCCTTTGTTCTGGAAATAATCCAAGGTATTCGCTGGAACATTCTCGAACTCACTGCTTATTGCTCCACTTCAATTCGCCATATCATTTAGGGCTTTTTCATCACCATAATCCGCACATAAATGCTTCTCAGCAACTGCGCCTCCTGGGCTTAGAGGATCTGGAT
>JACCDU010337478.1_pt1 | contig 11891 bp, 7 predicted proteins | sample 7446081 | NCBI WGS metagenome assembly JACCDU01 (sample SAMN15323447, study PRJNA562643) | freshwater metagenome | isolation source: river surface water | place: USA:Blue River Watershed | collected 2017-08-17 | reverse complement strand
TTTGTTGAACATATTGTGCCGTCCGTATTACTTTTTGTGGGTTGACTGGATAACCACCAATCAAAATTTCCAAATGCAGGTGCTTACCTGTTGACGAAGAACCTGTGCTGCCAATGTTGCCCAACACCGATTCATTAGTGACTTTGTCACCCAATTTCACTTCAATATTTGCCAAATGCGCATAGAGAGACTCTACTCCGTTGGTGTGACGAATCACCACCATATTCCCGTATTGCTGATGGAACTGAGCCAAAACGACCACACCAGGCTTGACTGGGTGCACTTTTTCATCCCCAGTTTGACTCAGCAAGTCTAAACCCGTGTGGAAATGCGTTTGCCCAGAGATGGGATGACGACGTACACCAAAGTCCGATGACACACTGTAATTGGGCACAGGCATCACGCTAGGCAAAGCATACAAAACTTCGCGCAAACCGCGGTTGGTCGATAACTCATCAGCCACCTTGCCTCGCAGCAAGGGGTTGCTTTTGACATCGTCTTCTAGATTAAAGCCACCGTTTGCAGCGTTTTGCTGAATGATCTTGACGATCTTTTCAGTCAAGCCGGATGATTCCAGCTGAGACTTCATCGTGACGTTCTCATGCGAAACCGCGACCATCGACGTATCTACAAATCGACGAATGCTCATATCGCGATCACGGATCGTTTGAGCCAGAGAAACCATTTGCTCATCACTCATGGTTAGCTGCTCTTCACCATCGACATCAGCAGCACTGCTGAGCAACGCGCGATAGACCTCTTCGTGCGATCGCTCTAATTTCGCGCGGCTCAACATCAAACTGATGCTCGTCGCGAACAAAACGCAAATTGCAATCAACATCGCACCTGTTGCCAATATGCCACCGCGCACCAAGATGCGCTGCATACGTCCACTGACGTTCAAATAATGAAGGTCACCGTTTTGCTCAAGAATGATGCGCGCATCATCGTACTGACGCGTCCAGCCAGTGGACACAAGCCCAGGAAGCAGGCGCACAGCAGATAAAACGCGAAGCAGCATAGATCTCTAGAGAATTAAGCAGCCGAAGAACCACCGACACTCACGGCTGGACCGTTTGCATCCTGACTCAAGGTACCTTCGATTTCGCCACCTTTTTCAATTTCAATTTCAGAATATTGGACCTTGCCAGCGATCTTGCCGGTCGAGCGAACAATCAAACTCTTTTCTGAAATGATGGTGTTGTGGAGCTGTCCACGCACATCAATAACTTTGGCCGAAACGCGACCTGTGATCTTGCCTGTTGGGCCGATCAACACTTCTTCTGCAGTTAAATCGCCCTCGATAACACCATTGATAATGGCTTTTGATGGGACGGTGAAAGTACCTTTGACGACAACGCCGTCACCGATAACAACACTTTCGAGCGAATCAGATTGATTAGACATATGAACTCCTTGAAGAAATTTTAGCAAACAATCCGACAAAAACTACATCTCTTCTGATTTTATGTTGTTTATTTGTGAAAAAAAATTCATTTAATGCAACAACTTAGCGTATTTTTTGAATGTGCTTCCTAACGCTTAGGACACGGAAAACATGCAAAAGTCTCTTACTCCCCATCACCAACATTTGGCCGTACAAGGCAATGGCTACCATTGAGCCACTCTTTCCAAAAATGTCATGAACAACTCCTTCACCATCGCTGGCGTCATGGGCTGGCCTGTCGCCCATTCAAGATCCCCTCTTATCCATAACTATTGGATAAAGCAATACAAACTGACTGGCGCCTATGGCGCATTTCCTGTTGCTCCTTCAAACCTTGAAGCCGCCATTCGAGGCATACAAGCGCTGGGGCTTGCGGGCTGCAACATCACGATTCCCCACAAAGTCAACGCCATGGCTTATGTTGACTGGGTTCATCCCTTAGCCCAAAGGATGGGCGCGATCAATACCGTGGTTGTGCAAGGGGATGGCGCATTACATGGCTTTAACAATGATGGATTTGGATTCATTCACAGCTTGCTAGAAGCCCAACCCACATGGCAAGCCAACGCTAACCCTATAGTCGTACTTGGCGCTGGCGGCGCTGCGCGCGCCATCATTGTTAGCTTGCTCGATGCTGGCGCCACAAACATACGCGTGATTAACCGCACGCACAGTAAAGCTGAAGAACTTGCACAAGAATTCGGTGCGTTCGTCACCAGCGTGCAATGGCAAAACCGAGAAGACGCGCTTGTCGCTGCATCACTTCTGATCAATACAACCAATCAGGGCATGCATGGAGAGCCCGCATTAGACATCTCATTGACTAACTTACCAACAGATGCTCTTGTTTCTGATGCGGTGTACATCCCTATGGAAACACCTTTATTAAAAGAAGCACGCCAGCGTGGCAATTCAACCGTCAACGGTTTGGGCATGCTCATTCACCAAGCACGCCCCGCATTCCGAGCTTGGTTTGGTGTCATGCCAGAAGTCTCCGACAAACTTTACGCAGAAGTCATCCGCACACTTTAAGCCCCCTAAGCGCTGCAGCCCCAAGCCAGCAGCCCAACATCGAAGCGCGATTCATCTCACGATGGATCGCGCTTTTTCTTTTTGCTAACAAGTTCCAACACCTCACAAGAATCAATTTAACTTTTTTAGTTGAATTAATCATTTTTATTGATTCACTAGTTCTAACTAAATACTGTAGTTACGCACTATTCAGTACTTAACAACTCATAAGAAATTGTTTAAAACCACAAAAAACTGAAAAATGAATACTTTAAAGTTGAATTTTTACCCATTACCTAACAAATCTTAAAACTTTCCATAGATTTTTAAATATAAATTATCAACATCTAAAAAGCAAAAACCACAAAAGCACAAATTTATTGAATCAACCATGTCAAATTTGAACTTTAATATGCAAAACCGTTTTTTGCTGAAGGCTGGCTTTTGCCTCTTGGCATACACCGCATTCCTATCCACTGCTTCAGCACAACTTCCAGCGAAGTTCCGCCTAGCCGATCTGGCAGGCCAAGACCTCATTGAGCTGCCAAATGTCGAAAGCGACTTTCCACAGCCGACTTCCCAACCATCTGACAAAGGCATGGGATTGCCAGACTTCGTCGCCCTGAGTCTCCAGCAAAGCCCACAAATGCGCCAAGCACGTGCACAGTTTGAAAGTGCAGAGGCGCGCGTAGGCATGGCACGTGCAGATCTTTTACCAGCCGCCAGCATTCGAATTGCACGAGGCCCCGAAAAATCAGAATCCACCACGCAAGCCATCCCCACCACAGGCTCAAACAAACACACGTATCACAGCAAAACCATACGGTTGACTCAGCCGATCTTTAACGTCCCCGTATTCAAAGAGTTCGACAGCAGCCGCCAAACCAAAGACGCCAGTTCACTTCGTCTGCAATCTATGCGCGAAGTAACGTCTTTGGCTGCCACAAGAGCCACGATTGACGTCGCTGTTGCGCGCATCACGCTAAATTTTTCAGATACTCAGCTCGAACAACTCAACAAGATTCTCAATTACCTAGACGTCCGTGCAAGTGCAGGCGCATCTAGCCAAGCAGACCTTGAACGTGCTCGCACCCGAGTTTTGGCCGCACGTCAAACTCGCTTAGAGCAGCAAACCAACTACCGCAATGCCATGTTTGAACTTGATCGCCTCACAGGCATCATGCCAACAGCACTGCATCTCCCCTTCTTGCAGCTGCTACCCGCCTTGCCGGACAACTATGGACAAATTCGCCAATATGTCAAAGAGCAAAACTTTGACTTGTTGGCACTGCGCAAAGATGTCAATGCACAACGCAGCGCAGTCACAGGCGAATACAGCAAATACCTCCCTGTTTTCGGCATTAGCTTAGAGAAAGACACAACCGAAAACGTACGCGGCACCAACGCACCATGGACCGATACACGCGCACTGGCCGTCATGACGTGGAACTTTTCATTGGGCGGCAAAGAGTATTACTCCGCACAACAAGCCAGCGCTGAATTGCGCAACCGCGAAGCCAAGCTCGACGATGAAACACAACGCATCTCACAAGCCACAGAGGCAGACATTGCACTTTTGCAATCCACTGCATTGCGCTTGCAAGCAGCCCAAGCCGAACAAGCCTCTGCACTGACCGTGGTCAATGCAGTTGATGAACAACTCAAAAGCGGACGTATCGGTTCATTGCTAGAGGCTCTCGATGCCAGCGACCGTCTGTTCGGTGCGCGCTTTCGCCTGACTCAAGCACTGGGCCAGCAAATGAAAGCGCACGCCCAATTGCTCAGCCGTCTTGGCCTTTTGAGCGACGTTCAAACACAAGCAAAACTTTAAGAGAAATCATAAATGGCAGCTTCATCTCACTCTGACGACACGTCAGACATCTTTTGGCCCGGCTATGTGGACGCGGTCACCAACCTCGCCATCAACCTCTTGTTTGTGATTGCGGTGATGAGCATCGTGGTACTGGCCGCCATTTTGCAAATCTCTGAACTCTCCAAAAAGAAAACCGTCGAAGGCGAAACGCCCACCAACAATTCAGCTCCAGCGTCTCCCGATTTCACATTGGCTCAGCTGGAAGAAAAACTACAAATTGCTCAAGTCAATCTGCAAAGCACACAAGCCAAACTGGTTGAAACCGAAAAGAAACTCAAGCAAAAAGACGCTTCAGAAACACGCGAATCACGCACCGAAACTGTGTCTGTCGCGGCACCTAAGCAAACCACCAATGCAGATGCAAACGGCGTGCAATCAATTGGTGGTGGCGTGATCGTCAACTTCTCGACCGATGCCATCACGATGTCTGGCAGTGAAACTTCTGAGCTGATCAACAAACTCAACTCCTTCGGCCCCGTCAAAACCAGCCGTTGGCAAGTGACCGTCATCTCCCCCAAAGGCTTCTCTGAAGCACTGCGCTTGTCTTACTACCGTGCCAATGCCGTGCGCAATGCCCTCATTGAAAACGGTGCACCTGGCAATGCCATTGAAATCAAAATCATGGAAAGCACGCAAGCCGGTGCCAACAACGCCAAAGTACTGGTCAGGAATCAGCCGTGATCGCGCTGCAAAACCAAGCGCGGCCCTGGGCCAAACGCTTCTTGTCACGCTGGAACGCAGCACTTGAAGAACTACTGCAACACACCTTGGCACATGATGTGGTCAAAGCACTCTCGGGCCATCGTGACCGCCAACTTTTGGTTGGCCTGCTCGCCTTGTTTGGGCTGATGTTTATCTGGGCCTGCTTTGCACCGGTCGACCGCATTATTCGCGCCGAGGGCCGCATCATTGCTGCAGCGCGCTCGCAAATCGTACAGCACCTTGAAGGTGGCATCGTCTCTGAAATCTTGGTGCGTGAAGGCCAAGCAGTTCAAGCGGGTGAAGTGCTCATGCGCCTGTCTGATGTGCAAGCCAACACCTCTGTGCAACAAGGACAAAGCAAGCTCTGGTCACTCAAGGCTCAACACGCTCGCTTGAGCGCCGAAGCAGAAGGCCTTGAGAAACTCACCTTCACAGACGATATTCCGCACGAGTTTCAGCAACTTGAAATCAACGCTTTTCGCGAGCGCGCCACCCGAATGCAATCGGAAAAACTGGTTTTGCGTCAACAAGTCAGCCAACGTCAATCAGAGCTGAATGAAGCCAAAGTACGAACCAACGGCTTAGCCACTGAACTTGATCTGGCACGCAAACAAAGCGGTTTGATGGAAGGTCTCTACAAAAAGGGGGCAGCTTCACAGATGGAAATGTTTGAAGCCCAAGGCCGTGCACAACGTTTATTGACGCAATACAACGATGCAGCGGGCTCTATTGCGCGCCTGCAATCGGCAGTCGCCGAAGCCAATGCACGACTAGAAGAATCCAACGCCCATGTTCGTGCCGATGTGCGCACCGAGCTTAGCCAAGTCAGCACCGAGATGTCGCGCTTTGCTTTGGCCGTAGATGGTGATGAAGACCGCTTGGCACGCACCGAAGTTCGTGCCCCTGCCGCTGGCTTTGTGAACCGCCTTTACTTCAACACCATTGGCGGCGTCGCAAAGCCAGGTGAGTCCTTGCTTGAAATTACGCCCAACGATGGCCCTGTGGCCGTTGAAGCACGCGTACGTCCAGACGACCGCGCCTCATTGCGCCCCGGCTTAGACACCCGCGTGATGATTGGTGCCTACGACTATGCCGTCTATGGCGCACTGGATGGCCGCGTGGTCGAAGTCAGCGCCGACACAGTGCCCGATGAACACGGCCAACGCTTTTACCGTGTGGTCATTCAAACCCAATCCGCCCGAGGCTTGCTCGCACAGCAATCCATCCTGCCGGGTATGACGGCCCGTGCCGATGTCGTGCTAGGCCAACGCAGTGTCATCAGCTATTTGCTCTCGCCTCTCACGCGCTTCAAAAGCCAAGCGCTGCGCGAACCCACCTAATTCAAAAATTTTCGGAGCTATCTATGAAACGACTACAACGCTATTACCTCTTTGTTGGCATCCCCGTTTTGCTGGTGATCCTTGGCACTATTTTCTTTTTCGATGCCATCGTTGGCACCGTTAACGGCAACCCTCACCCACAAATCAACTACATCATCTTTGGTTTGATTGCAGCGGGCTGCTACCAAATGACAATGCACGTGATTCGCATCAACAAAGAAGCAGAGCACTTTTACATCTACCGCAAAGCCGTTAAAGACGGAGCCAGCAAAGCAGACATTGAATCCATGCTCGAAGGCGCAACTCGCCAGTACGACGTGGAACTGTTGATGCAACTCATCGAAGAATTGCGCGGTCAATCCCTCAACAGCGTTCAACACTCAGCCGTAGAAGCAGAGCTCGAACGTTTTGGTGCACGCCAAAACCGCCGACTGATGTTGTCTAACTTTATGTCCGGCATGATGGTCGGCATGGGCTTGCTTGGCACTTTCATTGGATTGCTTGGCGCGTTGGCCGAGATCGGCAACCTCATTGGCTCATTCAGCTTGGGCGCAGGCATGGCAGATCCAGTCGCAGCCATCACCGAACTCGTGGCACGCTTGACAGCACCCATGCAAGCCATGGGCGTAGCATTTAGCGCATCTTTGTTTGGCGTGTTGGGCTCACTCATCATGGGCGCTTTGATGGTGGCTGTGCGCAGTGCCTCTAGCGACTTGGTGGCCTTGGTGCAATCAGGCACCTCGCTCATGCTTGACATCACCAACGAAGAAAACGCCTCTGCCCTGCCCGACTATGAGCCGGTCACCGAAGCCCTCAGCGCATTGGCTGAACACTCGCCTTTGCTGCGCGGCCTGAGCGTGGCGCTGGACCAATCTGAGCGTCGCGTGCGCGAACTCATGACGGGCATGGGCACCCTCATGGCAGGCATGGAAGCATCCACCCACGCCAACCAACAACTGATGTCACAGTTGGCACAACAAGCCGAACAACAAGAGATCACCCTCAACTTGCTGTCTGCCTTGCAATCCAACATGAACCGCTTGGCTGAACGCCAAACCACCATGAACGAACACAGCGCCCGCACAACCGATGTGATGGAACGTCAACAAGTGCAGCTGCTTGAAGCCATTCAGCAGCAACGCGAACTATTCGACACCAAACTGCAAGAACAGCAAACCATGTGGCAAGCGCAAAGCAACGCACAAACTGAATTGCTTTCGCACCAAGCTGAAGTGTTTGAAAAATTGATGCTCACCGAGCACACACATCGCAAACAAGCGCTTGAAACCATCAGCGCCACACAAACCACTGGCCTAAAGAAAATCTCCGACCACCTCGTTCACACCCAACACATGATGAGCAAGCATGCCGCGAGCAACGAGCTCTTGATGGCCTCACTCACCGATGCTGAAGAGCAATCGGCCAAAGCCGATGTCGAACGCAACCGCCTCATTGCCGAAGCCACACAAACTTTAAAAACCGACAGCCAATCGCGCAGCCAGTTTGTCACGCGCCTTGACAGCCTATTGACTGAGACACAAAGCCGCAACGAGCAAATCATTCACATGATCTCAACGCGCATGGACACTCAATCCGCTTAATCCCAAACCGCACTGACGTATGACCACCACTGCATCCACCCCATCCGCTGAAAAAATTCACCAAATTCAAGCCACCACCACGCCTGAAGGCGAAGTGAAGTTTGCATTGCCCATCAAGCCCGAATTGGTGGAAAGCGTGGAAGCCATTGACTTGGATTTGATGCTAACCACCACCAGTGGTGAGAAATATATCTTGCAACAAGGCGCCCTACTGGCCACCACTAACAGCGAAAGCAAACTGGTGTTTAGCAATGGCGACGCCATGTCGGCCACAGACCAAATGAAACGCATGGGCGTGATGAAGCCTGTGGAAGGTGGTAGCTTTCGCTTGGCAAGTGCACTGACGCCGGAAGCGGCGGAAAAAGTGACCGGTAACGAATTTGGCTTGGGCAAAGATGCACAAGACACCGTGGCGAAGATTGAAAAAATCATTCAATCGTTGGAGAGTGCGACGCAGTCTTCGCAAAACAGCGAATCCAACAGCGCACAAGGGTTGGGCAAAAATTCTGCGTTTAAGTCGAATGCGGATCCGCTGGCATCGCCTGCGGCTGGGGCGCCACCTAAGCCAGATACAAGCACCACTGATGCAAATGTAGGAATTAAAACTGTGAGCCTATTGGCACACGACTACCAAGGCGTTGAATACAACGGTAAAGCCATAGGTAAAACCGAAATTCAACAATTGGCTGGAAAAAGTACGGTTGAACTTGTCATGACAGGTAGCACATCGGAACTGATCATTCCTGCAGACAAAATCCAAAACCAATTGATATTGAGCGGGGTACCCAAGACCACTCAAATCACACTCACCTTCAACGAAAAACAAATCGGCTTTGCGATTCCTAAAGAACTCAGGATCAACGATCAACTCGTAAAAGCAGGTGAGCCATTGACACTCAATGTCAACGACATGACCAACAACGAAGTACCCCTTGATTTGACCTGGTCTGAAGGCGATCTGGCTGCAAAAAGCAATTTCGAAGTCAGCGTGTCGTACACGGGCAGTACAGGTGAAAAGTTTTGGAAAACCATCTCATTCACGGGCGACATCCAAAAAGCCTACACACTCGATGCCAATGGTGCCCCACGTTTATACATCAGCAATAAAACAGGCGACTTGTTGGTCACTGCCAATGACTCAGACAACACCATCACCACAGGCAGTGGCAACGACACCATCCTAGGTAGCCCAGGGGCAGACAACATCAATGGTGGAGGCGGTGTCATCAATACCGTTAATTTCGCGCAATCTACTTCTGCAATATCAATTAAATTTGACACTGAACCAACTAACCAAACTGACCAAACCATCAAAGAAAAAAATACGGGGCTTGGTGGCCTGGCTGAGGGCGATCAATTAACGAATATTCAAAAAATAATTGGATCTACTCACGACGACAACTTTACATTTTCTGCAAATACCCCATACGGATACACCATCGACGGCGATGCAGGCTCCGACCAACTCAACTATTCAGCCGCTAAAGCAGCATCCGCTCTCACCATCAACCTCACTGCTGCCGGTTCAGGTTCTGTCTCTGGCTCAGACTATGGCACCACCAAATTCACAAGCATCGAACAGTTCAACACAGGTACAGGTGACGACACATTTACTTTCGTAGATGCAGATATCACCACATACAAAGTTAATGGTGGCTCAGGCACAGATGTACTGGACTACTCTAATGTCAGCAAAGACCTCACTATCTCTCTAGCTGCCAGTGCAGCAAGCGCCGTTCAGGGTACCGCTCCTAGTGAGTACGGCAAAACCACCTTTGGTGGCATCGAACAAATCACCACAGGTTCAGGCAACGACACTTTCAACCTCGCCTCCTCCGATGCTGCTTCTATAACCATCAACAGCGGCTCCGGCGATGACACTTTCAAGCTAGGCACAAACGATAAAACCCACTACACCATCGACGGCGGATCTAACACCGGTACAACTCAAGCCATTGACACATTGAACTACACCGATTCAGGAACAGCTCTCACCGCAACCCTTAACACCACTGGCACTGGCAGCGTCACCAGCACCAACGTGGGCGACTATGGCACCACAACCTTCTCCAACATCGAGAAGATCATCACTGGCTCCAGTGCCGACACCTTCACCTTCGCTGCAGCCAATAAAAACAACTACACCATCGATGGCGGCTCAGGCGCCGTTGGTTCACCCCAACCTGTTGATGTCTTGAACTACACCGATTCAGGAACAGCTCTCACCGCAACCCTCAACGCATCTGGCACGAGTACCGTCACCGGATCAGCTCTCGATACTTACGGCACCACAACCTTCTCCAACATCGAGAAGATCATCACTGGCTCTGGCGACGACACAATTACCATTGATAGCGCAGATACAACGGCATACACCATCGACGGCGGCGGCGGCAACGACACCATCAACGGCGGCAACAGCCATGCTAGTACGCTCAGCTATGCCAGTTCAGATAGCAGCGTTCAACTGGCCATCGCCAATGCTGCTGGCACCAGTACTGGTGGTGGAGGCAGCGACAACTTCAGTAACTTCACTAAGTTTTTAGGCAGCAGCGCCAACGACACATTTACGCTCACAAACGGCGACACCACCCAATACACGCTCAATGGCGGCGGGGGCAGTGACACCTTTAAGGTAGTTAATGGGAGCAAGGCAAGCATCGACGGAGGTGCGCTAGCAGACAACGACACGATGGACTATGCCAACGTCACTAGCAAAGTGACGCTCAACGTGAACGCTGGTGTAGGTGGAAGCAATGATCAAGCATCTGGCAGCAACAACATCACATTCAGTAACATCAAGACTTTCATCGGTGGAACGGGTGGAAGTGATTTCACAGCCAACGTCAATGACTTGACCGCGTACACATTCAAAGGCGGAAGCGGGAACGACACATTAAATGGTGGCAGTGGAAATGACACCTTGGACTTCCACACCAACAACATCAATTTGACCAGCGTAACGGCAAATGGCGGTGCGGGTGACGACACAGTGATCATCAATCAAGACAAACTGGGCTCAACCACTACAAACTTGGATGGTGGGTCCGGCACAGACACATTGGTCGTATACAAAGGCACTTCTACTGCGGCACTCGATTTAAAAAGTCTAAAAGCCACTAATTTTGAAATCTTGGATGTTTTTACAGATACAAACGCAACCTCTGTGACGCTTAGCAGCGATGGAATTCAAAGTCTAGTGAACGGAAGTAATAGCAGCATCTTGACACTGAAACTGGGAGCCAATGATTCATACACAATTGCAACCGAAGAAAATATCATAGCTACCCAAGGAAAAAGCGGCGTCACCTTTTATTCGACAGGCACCGACCATACGCAACTCGCCCAAGTCATCTTTGTCTAATGTCAATTACTAACACCCCAACCATGCCCCAAGACCTAACCAACCTAAAGTCATGGGCCACCTACATCTTCCAAGGCCGCCTAGGTTGGCTGGCAGCGTCCAGCTTTTTCATCAACCTCGGCCTCATCATGCCGGCGCTGTTTGGCATGTTGGTGTACGACAAGGTGGTGCACAACGGCATTTTTGAAACGCTGTGGGCATTGGCGATTGGGGTGGTGTTGTTCTTGGCCGCTGAAATGACGGTGCGTGCCATTCGTGTGCGCGACATCGAACGCGTGGCCTTGACCATTGACAAACAAATTGACCAACGCGTGTTCAACGCGCTCATGCAGCCCTCCTCTCGCAGCGGCATGCAGCCCGGCATGGCTGCGCGTTTCATGACGTTGTACCGCGACTTGTCTGCCGCCCGTGATTTTTTCTCGTCGCAGTATTTGGTGGCGTTGTCGGATGTGCCGTTTTTATTGATGATCTTGTTGGTCATCGGCGTCATCTCATGGCAGCTGTTGGTTGTAGTTGCAGTGTGGGTGTTTATTTATGTCAGCGTGGGCAGCTT
>JACCDU010179669.1_pt1 | contig 11893 bp, 14 predicted proteins | sample 7446081 | NCBI WGS metagenome assembly JACCDU01 (sample SAMN15323447, study PRJNA562643) | freshwater metagenome | isolation source: river surface water | place: USA:Blue River Watershed | collected 2017-08-17 | reverse complement strand
GATGTAGAAAAAAATAGTGTACGAAATTATCATCCAGGTGAATAAAATAGTAGGCATTTCAAATATTAATTCGATATTTGTTGAAAACATAAAAACAATGAAAAACTTCCAATACCTTGTATTAGGCGCACTTCTTTTTACAACCGGTGTATTCGCACAATTACAAGCCGTTCAATACAAAGATGAAGCACAAATTTTAAATGGTTTAGCCATCAAACCCAATAAAGCAACTGCTCAAAAACCAGGAATTTTGGTACTCCCAGCTTGGAAAGGAATCGATGCCCATGCCAAGACAACTGCTGAAAAACTATCAAAATTGGGCTACTATGCATTTGTAGCGGATATTTATGGAGAAGGAAATTATCCACAAACTACCGCTGATGCAGGTAAAATGTCTGGATTTTATAAAAAAAATACACTCTTATATCAAAAAAGAATCGAATTGGCTTTAGCGCAATTGATCCAATCGGGTGCCAATCCTGATAATATTGCGGTAATTGGTTTTTGCTTTGGCGGAACAGGCGCATTGGAAGCAGCTAGAAAAAATTTGAAAGTAAAAGGAGTAGTTTCTATTCATGGAGGTTTGGGTAGAGATACTACACTCCCTATCAATCCGATCACTACCAAAGTATTGGCCTGTCATGGTGCCGATGATCCTTTTGTTTCTAAAGATGAAATTGCCGGTTTCCAACAAGAAATGAACGATGCTAAAGCCGATTGGGAAATGGTGTATTATGCCAATGCAGTGCATTCATTTACAGATATCGATGCCGGAAACGACAATTCAAAAGGAGCAGCTTACAATGAAAAAGCAGCAACTCGCTCTTTTGAGCATATGAAATTATTCTTAAACGAAGTATTACTTAAATAATTAACTAACCAATTTTAAATTACAATGAAAAAAATTCTTTTTCTTTCCTTAATCGCTTTAGGATCTTCTTGTAAAAATGGGGCTTTGGTTGCGACTAAAAACGTTGACCCAACCCAGTACATGAAAACGATTTCAGCAGAAGATTTAAAAAAACACCTTTATATCATTGCTGCCGATTCTATGGAAGGACGTGAAACAGGTTCGGCTGGCCAGAAAAAAGCAGGGAAATATTTAATTAGTCAATACCAACAAAATCAAGTATCATTTCCAAAAGGAGCATCTGATTTTTACCAAGTAGTTCCCGCTTCTTTTTTGAACAAAAAACGCAATAATAATTTACCAGATTCAGAAAATATTTGGGCTTTCATTGAAGGTTCAGAAAAACCAGAGGAAGTAATTGTCATCTCGGCGCATTACGATCATGTGGGTATCGAAAATGGTGACGCATTTAATGGTGCGGATGACGATGGGTCAGGAACTTCGGCATTATTAGAAATTGCACAAGCGTTCCAAACAGCAAAAAAAGAAGGACACGGACCTAAGCGTTCTATTCTGTTTTTACACGTAACTGGAGAAGAGCATGGTTTATTAGGCTCTCGTTATTATTCTGAAAATCCATTATTTCCATTAGCCAATACAGTTGCCGATGTGAATATCGATATGATTGGACGTCGCGATGCGTTACATGCCGACACCAACAATTACGTATACATTATTGGAGCCAATCGTTTATCCTCTGAATTAGATCATATTAGTGCCACAATGAATCAGAAATATGTAGGTCTTGATTTGGATTATCGTTTTAACGACCCTAAAGATCCTAATCATTTTTACGAACGTTCTGATCACTACAACTTTGCAAAATTTGGAATTCCATCTGTATTTTTCTTTAATGGCGTTCATGCTGATTACCATAAAAAATCAGACGAACCTAACAAAATCGAATACGATGCTTTAGAAAAAAGAACACAACTAGCTTTCGTTATCGCTTGGGAATTAGCCAACCGAAAAGACCGAATAGTTGTAGATGTGATTAAAAAATAATTTCAAGTATTGAATAAAAAAAAAAGCGCTTTGTTAACTCAAAGCGCTTTTTTTTATATATCTGTTGCAATCTCTCTTGAGTTCCTCGACCACTCGCTCCAGGAACCTACATACAATTTGGGCAATGGTAATTCGGCTATCGCTAATGCTAAAATTGTGTGACAAGCAGTTACTCCTGATCCACAATGTACTACTCTATTCTCGACAGGAATTGACCCGAGAGTATTTTGGTATTTGGTTTTTAACTCTTCTGACGACAAGAAAAAACCATGGTCGTCTAAATTAGCCATAAAAGGAATATTGGTCGCTCCTGGAATATGTCCCGCAACCAAATCAATTGGTTCTGCTTCGCCTTTAAAGCGATGCGATTCGCGAACATCAATTACTACAAAAGCATCTTTTTGAATCATTTCATCCATTCCTTCTAAATCAATCGTTGGCCATTGCCAATTTTGAGTAGGATATAATGGAACTTTGTTCGGGATTTCGACAGCTGAACTGACTGGAAACCCAGCCTGAATTGCGGCTTGAATGCCACCACTCAACACTTGTACGTTTTGGTGACCAACGGAACGCAACATCCACCAAAATCGCGCAGCTGCATTGGCGCCATTTTTATCGTCATACACCACTACCCAAGTTTCGGTTGTTATTCCTAAATCGGACAGTGTTTTGGAAAACTCTACCGGAGAGGGTAAAGGATGACGTCCGCCTACAGCAACATCTTCTTTGATATCGGCTAGTTGCGTGTTCACATCAACAAACAAAGCCCTTTGTAAATGGGATTCTTGGTAATTCTGAAAAGCAGTCGGACTATTAGTAGCGTCAACCAATACGATTGTATTGGTCTGTACTGCTTCAATTAATTGATTGGGAGTAATTATTGGATTCATGTCGGTAAAATTAATCAAGATAAACCTAACAAATATTTTTCGATTATAAGTACAAAAAAAGCCCCGAATTGCTTCGAGGCTTTTGCCTTTTGGGTGGATGACCGGGTTCGAACCGGCGACCCTCGGCACCACAAACCGATGCTCTAACCAGCTGAGCTACAACCACCATTTGTATAACGGGTGCAAATATAGCACAAATGTTCGCTTTCGCAAAGAAATTTTAAAAAAAATAAAGCAATTTTAAATCAAATCTCCTAAGCTATTGACAGCCAAATACCTTTCGACAGTAAAACCTTCGGCATGCTCTACTCCTACCAATCGTCCTAAATCTTGAGAGCATAAATTAGGTGTAATTAGTTTTTCTTTGAGTAGTTTTTTAGACAAGCTGGGGTAATGAAAATTTAGAAAAACTTAGTGCTTTTTTCTCGTGTGTCACAAAAGTGTCATGAAATGAGTTATGAAATTAAATTTTTTAAAAAAGTTAAACTTACAAATGGAAGAGTTGGAATATCATTCTTCTATGACAACAAAAGGTATCGTTATTTTAATTGCAAAGCAATTGATATCGATATCCACCCAAACACCTGTAAAGACGATTTAAAAGAAAAACAACTTGAATCGATGTATTGTGCTTTCGCTGAAAAATTAACTAAAGGGTGGCGTCCTACAAAGTTAATTAAACCTAAAGTAACAAAACCAATTGACATCAATCTCTTCGAAGCAATTACAATAGCATTCGAACAAAAAAAGAAAATGGACTACAGCAATCGTTATAAAAAGGATTTAACGTGTGCTTACAAAAAAATCAGCGAATACATACTCCACAATGAGTACAAAAGGCTAATGCTAAGTGAATTTGATGCTGGTATAATCAAAGAGCTACTAAACTACATTAGCGCATCCAAACGAGTGCAACTCAATTATAAGAACAACTACTCCTCGATGCTGACAGAATACTTTGAAAAGTACAACCTTTCCAATCCATTTCGTCAAGTTAAGTTGGTTAAGCAAGAAGAAGTACTTCATAAACCAATAAAAGACATCAAGCTGGTATTTGAAGAGTTACGATTGTTTAATTCAAACTTACACCTCTGCTGTTTATTAGCCTATGGATGCTTATTAAGACCTCACAGAGAAATAAGAAATCTTAAATGGAGTGATTTTAATGACGACTGTACATTCATCAGCCTCTCAGGATCACAAAACAAAGGTAAGAAGAACAGAATAGTTCCTATTCCTAAATTCGTACAACAGTATATTATAAAAGGTAACGATGAGCACAATATTTTTACCCATTCGGAACAAGTATACAATGAGTTCTATTTCAAAACATTATGGGGAAGATTCAAAAAAGAATCGGAATTGATTAAGGAGGATAATACACTTTATAGTTTTAGACATACTGGAGCTATAAATGTTTATGAAAAAACTGGAAGTTTAAGCAAATTACAGCAAGTAATGGGTCACAGTAATCTAAATACATCGCTAACCTATTTAAGAGGCTTAGGTGTAAAGCAATTGACAATTGAGGACATGCCTGAGCTATTTTAAATTGAAACTCATCATCAATTATGATATACTTGACACGATGCTTAATCAAGTAATTAACTTAAAACTAATATTTTCTATAAATATCTTCAAATATCATTGAAAGTGAGTTTTTTAATTTTAAACCTTTTCTAATAATATGCGGATTAACAATGTATACTTTACCCATCCTTTTATTCTCCCTCATTATACCGTAATATAAAACTCCTAACTTTTCTAATTTTTTCAACTTACCTCTTACTGATTGTGTAGTAGAATTAGTCAATTTTGCTATGCTTTCGGTATTATGTGGGTCATTTTCGTTCTTCATGCAAATATTGCTTCCTAATAGCAAGTTGCTTGAAATCGTGATTAGTAGTGCAAGCTCAACCTGCTTTATGTTATTAGCCAGCAAAATCAATAATTTGTCTGTATCAAGATATACGAATGCTTTGCTGTTAATACTAATCTCGCCAGTACTAGTTCTTTGAAGTAATCCTAATTCACTAGTATCAATTATCTCTCCAGTTTCTGTATCAGTTATGTGTTTAATTTTTTTATCCTTGTAACGTCGTATAATTGTTCCCATTTTTAATCTAATTTTACCCACACAAAGATATAAATATTTTTCATATTTATGTATTTTGTGAAAAAAAAATATAAATTAAAATTCATAAATGAATGATAATCAATTATGGTTAAGCTATTCTTTAATAATAGTAATCATTTTACTAAAAAACAGTAAAGAAAACACCTTTTATAGTGGAACTAGAACCTGATGTTCTTTAGTACAAGAAATATTGCTGTTGGTTCTTTTACAGCTGTATTCACACCTCTAGTAAGAAGTCTATTTTAAAGCAGAAACATGTTATATGCTTCCAATAAAGTTAATATAGCATTGATACACTTGCATCACGAGAAATGTTAGTTCTAGCTGATTTGTAACAGAAAAAATTATTTTAGCATGTACAGGACAGTAGTAGCATCCCAGCTAAGACCTTCTATTCAACTAATCAACTTGGAACACTCCCACATAAACATAAATGAGAGGTTTCTTAACATGCAATAAAATATTCTTATGTTTGTAAGAACGTATCGTAACACATTATAGCTTAGCTAATGGATAAATTTGAAGATATAGACTATTGGAAAGGAATAGTTCTTTACGGCTTAAATCAGGCTACTTACAAGATAGCACTAGGCAAAACTATTCTAGAACTAGCTTCTGAAGGTAAAGAGACCATAGAATGGCAACAGCTATCCAAAGTTTATTTAGATACCTACATTGAGAGACTTACAACTAGCGATAATCCACAGCAAAGCAATCCCTCAAGAAGAACTAAGATGGAGAGAATTGTTGACTCACTAAGAAAAGGATTAATTGATTATGATGGCGCAGTTAATTTAGTAGCAACAGAAGCTTTTAATGATGTTGTACCAAGGTTTCAGACCATTGGAACAGATAAAGATATTGTAGGGGATAAGTTCTACCACTTTGATTTTGGGAAAAAGTTCTATTTACACGATGCTACTTTCCAAATCAATGAAACATCGAAGCAAGAGCTCACAGATGAACTTGATTCAAGATGGAGCTTATTAGAAGGAGCTTTCTCCATAGCTCATGGTGATTTTAAGCTGTCTAATGATGTCAGAGATGTTTACCTGGAGAATAGTTACTCTAGGACCAATATTACAGGCAACATTCCATTCTTACAAGGATATCAGGGAAACACGTGTTTCTATTGTGGTGAAAGGATAGGGGATAAAGATGTTCATGTGGATCATGTTTTACCAAGGCAATTCATCCAACATGATGAAATATGGAACCTTGTGTTGAGTCATAGCATCTGCAACATGAACAAAAATGATGCATTAGTAGGAAAGCACTACTTTGAGAAGCTAATATCACGTAATGAGAATATCATGGGAAGTAATCATCCATGGAAAAAGAAGATTGCTGATGCTCTTGGAGACACTCCTGTAAAAAGGAATAAGTCAATGCTTTATCATTATGATAACGCAAAGATTGTCCTTAAAAATAATTACTGGGAGAACTCTCCTAATTATAACAGAGAAACAGATCCTTTCTTTAAAAGGCTAATAACAAAACTAAATAACCGATGAGTGTTTTTCAGCAAATAGAACCACAGCACTTTGTTTTTGAAACAGAATATTTCTTTGCAATCTATGATAGGTTTCCAGTTTCTCCAGGACATCTTTTAATCATTTCTAAGGCTTTAAAACTTGATTACTTTAGTCTGGATGAAATAGAGAAAAACGACCTTATTATAGCTATTAAATGCGGCAAAGAAGAGGTTGAAAAACAACATTCTCCTTCAGGGTACAACATAGGAATGAATTGTGGAGAAGATGCTGGTCAAACTGTTATGCACTTCCATTGTCACATTATACCAAGATACAAAGGCGATATGAAAAACCCTAGAGGAGGCATAAGACATTGTGTTGAAGGCAAAGGGTATTATTAATTTTTTAAAATAAATAAGATGAGTAGAGAAATAATTTTTGGAGAAATTGCAGGAATAGAAGAAGGACACTGGTTTGAAGGTAGAAAAGAAATGATGCCTTCAAGTTTTCATAGAAACTGGGCTGCAGGAATTGATGGAAATGGGAATGAAGGAACAGCAGCTATAGTTTTGTCAGGAGGGTATGAGGATGATCAAGACTTTGGGGATGAAATAATTTACACTGGTGCAGGAGGAAATGATACAAATAGCGGCAAACAAGTTGAAGATCAAAAATGGGAAAACAAAGGAAATGCAGGGCTATTAAAAAGCATGAATGAAGGTTTGCCTGTTAGAGTAATTCGTGGTTATAAACATAAGTCAGATTTTTCTCCAACTAGTGGCTACATATATTCTGGCCTATTTAGTGTTGTTGATGCTTGGGAAGAAATAGGAAAAAGTGGCTATAAAATTTGTAGATTCAGATTAGAATATAGTGGAAATAATATCTTAAGAAAAACTCCAGAAGAAATAGAACTTGATTATAGTACTAAAGAAAAAAGGAGAAAAGAAGGAACTGTTTTGAGAATTATTAGAGACACTAAAATCTCTAATGAAATAAAGAAGCTTTATAATTATGAATGTCAAGTTTGTAATACAACTATAGTTACAAAATCAGGAAGATATGCTGAAGGAGCCCACATAAGACCTCTAGGAAGTCCACATGAAGGGGATGACAATTCTAATAATTTGATATGTCTTTGCCCAAACCATCATGTTATGTTTGATAAGGGATCATTTTCTATCTTAGAAAATTTTCAACTAACAGGATGTGAATCTGGAGAATTAATAGTTCATCCAAAACATAAAATAAATGTTTTAAATCTAGAATACCATAGAAAAAGCCATGGATACAATTAAAGTTGTTTGTGGAATTATCTTTAATGAAGAGAAGATTTTGATATGCAGAAGGAAACCAACCAAGTCTTTTGGAGGCTATTGGGAATTTCCAGGAGGTAAAATAGAGAAAGGTGAATCAGAAGAATTATCTTTAATTCGAGAACTTAAAGAAGAACTCGGAATCAAGGTTGAAAACATTACTTATTTTAAATCCAATATTCATGACCATGGGAGTTTTATTATTGAATTAATTGCTTATAAATGTAGATTTATTAAAACTGCTTTCAAACTAGCGGATCATGATTTAACTGAATGGATAAACATTCAAGAACTAGATAAGTGGAACTTATCACCTGCGGATATTCCAATTGCAAAAGAATTAATGTATGATCAACATGAGAAAACTTAAACAATAAACAAGAATTACTTTAAATTAAAAGCAATTAGAGGTTTCTCTGCAATCTTTTGTTATTAATATATGTAAACGAGTAGGTACCTCCCAACAACCACCCGCTATAACGATTTTCAAACCGATAACTGCCTTCTGATTCCGCTGATTCCATTTTGGATTTTATAATAATCAATTTGAGATTTTTTACTAGATTTGTAATATTCTGTAAACAATTTTAAGACATAACAGCATGGTCAAAATAGTAAAATACCTTAGCTTAACAATCACATTACTTTTATTGAACAGCTGTTCTACAACATTGTTACCAGCTACAAGTGTAAAAAATGAAGAGCTAAGAAATTATAAATATATTTACATTACACCAACCAATAGTCTTACATCAAGTTATGGCACTTCTATTAATGGACAGTATTATTCTTCAAGTAACACAATAAATCCAAGTGATGAAATAACAGGTATTTTATCAAAAGAAGGCTTTATTAGATTACCTGAACTTAAGAAAGAATTAGCTAACGAAACATTAATAGTTAATTTTGGCAAAAGCGGGAGAAGAAATACTGGCATGGGTAGTTATACTATTGAAGTAACGATACAATTTATTTCAGCAAAAGCAAATACATTAGTATGCTCTTGTACTGCTGAAGGTCAAGGTACGACAGAAACAGATGATATTAGAATAGCTACTACCAGATGCCTTAACAAGTTGTTAAATGATAATAATAAGTAAGATGTTGTTTTAGTCTTTAAATGTCAAAGTTTCTTGATAGTATGAAAAAAAGTCTTCAAACTAGAACATCCGAATTTATTGAGAAAGCAATAAAAGTTCACGGGGATAAATTCAACTATACTAAAGTAGAATATAAAGGGAGTCATTCAAAAATATGGATAATATGTCTAGAACATGGTGAGTTTGAACAATCACCGACTAATCATCTTTCTGGAAATGGATGTCCTGATTGTGCTGCAAAGTATTTTCGTGGCAAGTATCGTTTAACTACACTAGAGACATTTCTTAAACAGGCAAAGGATATCCATCAAGATAAATACGATTATTCTAAAGCAGAATGGAAAAATACTAGCACAGCAATTACTATCATTTGTCCTATTCATGGAGAGTTTTCTCAAGTACCCCTAAATCATATTAGGCTAAAATGTGGATGTAGAAAATGTGGAAGAGAAATAACTAAATCAAAACTTAGTAAATACAATACAGAATATTTTATAGCAAATGCGAAAAAGGTACATGGTGATAAGTATAGCTATGTCAATAGCAAATGTTTTAATTCTACAGACAAAGTAGATATTGAATGTCCAGTTCATGGGATATTTCCACAACCAGCAAATCAACATTTACAAGGGCATGGTTGTCCTAAGTGTAATTTTGATCAAATGGCATCAGATAGATCAATGGGTAAAGAGAATTTTATATTTAGGTCTAAGGAGTTATTTGGAGATAAATTTGATTACAGCAAAGTTGAATATAAAAATGGACAGACGAATGTAATACTCAAGTGTATTACTCATGGAGAGTTTGAAGTGGGTCCAAACAATCATTTATCAAAAAAAAGTGGATGTCCCATTTGCAATGAATCTAAATTGGAAAGGGGACTTGCATTTATTTTAGAAGAGCAAAAGGTTGTGTATGAAAGGCAAAAGAAATTTAAATGGCTAGGTAAGCAATCGTTGGATTTTTATCTTCAAGAATACAACATTGCAATAGAATGCCAAGGGGTTCAACATTTTAAACCAGTTGATTTTGCGGGAAAAGGAATTGAATGGGCAAACAAGGCATTTGATGAAATTAAAAAAAGAGACGACATAAAATTAAAAAAATGCTTAGCCCATAATATTGAAATGATTTACGTTGTTGATAATGAGGAATATTTTGAAAGTAAATATCATTTCGAAATTGTAGAACCTTTTTCAGACAAGGTGAGCTATAAAATTACTCATGTAAATCATTTTGAGAATCACCTAAGTCATATAATGGATAAAGCAAATTTTTTGTAGAAATTACAAACTAGTATGTACACAACATATTAGCCCCCTCCCATTCAACACCCCCAGTAGTTCATTCCAAACCGATAGCACCCCCACAATTAAAAATGTTAGGAGTTGATTTTATAAATGGGTTTACTTGTTGCATTTGAGGACTTGTAATAAATTTAATTATATTTGAAATAAGTAATATGCTAGTTTATAGCGACAATCTACCCAAATTTGGGGTGTTAAGCGAATTTTTATAACGCCTATATACTAGTTACCGGCAACACAAACACACTTACTATGGAAAAAGCTAAATTTACAAATGAATACTTTTATTATTCAATTTTATTAATTCTGTTCGGCTTGTTTGCCTGGAATGTTACAATTTTAATATCAACGGGAACATTGCTTGCTATAATGCCTTTAACAATTGGAGCAGTTTTGATTTTTTTGATTGCAACTAAAAATAAATTTTCCAGATTAGCAATTATGATTTGGTCAATGATTTTTCTAATAATTGCTTCAAGCTTACAATTATTAGGAAGATTTATAACTGATTCGGTTGACAATTTCGCAGCTTTTGATTTGCCTTATTATGTTAAAGCAATTATTTCTATTGCAATTGGTTTAGTGATTTATATTTACGCAAAAAATACAATTGTAATAGAAAAGAATGAATCTACAGAATAAGCAGCAGCTAACAGCAGTTACACAAGATGCAAGGATTTAGTGGAATTACCGTTTCGCAAGAATTTTTATCTTTAACAGAAAATAAACAGTTCCGTACTTCGCAACTGCGTGAAGCGGCAGAACGTTAGGGGTAATACAACAAAAACTGAAACCTAAATGAAAATATCCAACATAATTTTTATTCTTATATTTCTATTTTTCATTGGTTGTTGTGAAATAAATGCGCAAACAGAAAACAGTAAAAAAAGACCTGTTCCTGAATTAAATCCTTCAGAACTTGAGAAAAAAAATTTTCCAAAATCTCTATTTTTTGTAAATGATTTTGAGCACTTGTTAAATAATGAACAAATTCTAGATTTGGAAATAATAATCAATGATTTTAGAATTAAAACGAAAAACGAAATAGTAATTATCTCAGTAAATTCAATAAATCCTTATACTGATATTTCAAATTATACTTTAGATTTATCAAACTATTTAAGAGTTGGAAAAGATGGTAATGGACTAACGATTGTTGTTAGTAAAGAACTCAGAAAAGTTCAAATCGCGACAGGGAATGCAACCGAAAAAATCATTTCCAATGAAAATTGTGATAAAGTAATAAACGAGTTTATGATTCCAAATTTTAAAAACGACAAATATTACGAAGGCTTAAAAAGTGGACTTTTGGAATTAATAGAAATGTGGAAATAAGTACTAGGCATAACACACGCTACAAGCAATTTGGGGATTTGGCTTAATTTGAAGTTAGTTTTGTATTTGGGATGATTTGGCAAATCCGAAGAATGGGCTTAATTTAACCCTAAACCATTTGTATTATGACAAGTTTAAAAATGTGAGGAATAATTAACGGTTTTGTTTTTAAAGTTGTTAGTTTTTTTCATACGGGCAATCAAAAGGTCTCGATACAATCGTTTGCTTTGTTACGTTGGGCTGTTCCAGTCGCTTTTACAAGCTTCCATTCCACAGACCACTTGAAATCAAAACTAAGAGCCTCTATGAAAAATAGAAGCTCTTTTTTGCTTTCTACGCTCCCAATCTTCACACGCTCACTCATTGCGTTCGTTAGAGCTACTTAATCCAACATACAGCTTCATTTCGCTTCTCT
>JACCDU010522143.1_pt1 | contig 11895 bp, 20 predicted proteins | sample 7446081 | NCBI WGS metagenome assembly JACCDU01 (sample SAMN15323447, study PRJNA562643) | freshwater metagenome | isolation source: river surface water | place: USA:Blue River Watershed | collected 2017-08-17 | reverse complement strand
CATCAATCGCGGCATACCGGATTACGTCTACAGGGTCTTTCCACGCCTCATCAGGCCCACCCTCAGACGTGTACTCCTGTAGGGCTGTGATGATGTTCTGGCAGCGGTCGGAAACGTAGAAGTGGGGGCGGTTGACACTATCCATCGGGGCTTTGCGATTGTAGGCCATCTTGGTCTGCAACGCCTGTAGTCCGTCCTCAATGTCTAGTCCCGGCGCGGGAACGAACGCTAGTCCCGCATCCGCCAAGTCCTCGATAATAGACGATGCTCCGTTCTGCGTCTGGTACTTCGCGGCACCCAAGCGAGGGTCAATCAGCCGCTCAAATACCGTCTCGCCTTCCTCCAAGTTACCAATCAACTCCACATAATCACGAATGCCGTAACCTAGTCCCTTAGAGCCTTCGCCACCAATCCACTTCCCACCATGCCACTTGGCCCAATCCCCCACGTTGACATCCGGCCATTCCCGGTAGACCCAGAATGTACCGCTCTCATCAACGGCAATCCAAGCCATGAACCAGTTCTTTCGGCCAGCGGGGTCAAGGATCATGTAGCGAGTGATCCCCTTAGTGGGAATCTTCTCATGCGGTACGACGTTCACCTCTACCGAGAAGTTGGGGAACTGGGTACTCTTGCTCTTCGTCGGAACGCCGTAGGCACGGCATAGAATTTCGTCCTCGGGGCGGTTCTTCAGATCTTCCGCGATGCGGTCATATCCGCCAAACGGATTGTCCCTACTGTGGAAGTAGATGATGTACGCACTCCGATTCTTAGACTCCTGCGTATACGGAACCCTGCGGTTGTCTAGAAGCTCAGCCTCCCGGCTCTCAATAGTCCGCGCACCCTCAATATAGTCACGGACAACTTCCGTGTAACCATCAATAGGCGTAAACGTCACTATCATCTTGGCGTTACGGGTGGCTAGACGAAACCGCAATGTAGCCAGAAGTTCTGGCCCAATCAGATATTCGTCGCACCATGTACCAATATTGATCCACTTCGGATCACGGCTACCCAACTCCGCGCCCTCAAGAATCGTATCGTTGTTCAAGAACTGGGCATAGGTCTTGAAGATGATTTGGCTCAGCGACCCCGGAAGAATCAAGCTGGCCTTAGAAAACCCGTTCTTTCGCGTATACGAGACGTTCTCCTCCGTACCCAGCACCTTCCTCTTCATCTCTTCAGGAAGGGCATCGTAGATAGCACTCTGCTGCTGGCGGATAGACACATCCGCATTCTGGCTAAAGCAGAAGATGATGGAGTTGGGATTCTCGATAGCTGCCTTTACACAGGCCCGCGCAGCATAAGTCGTTTTACCAGAACGGTTGCCCCCGCTAATCAGGATTTCATTCTTATTAGCCAATAGCTCATCCGCCCTATCCCAATTCGGCAGGACAAACCCGTACCTGTACGGATCCTTCTCCGCGTTCTCAATAGCCTCATGGTAAAGCTCCCATAGCTTCACCAGCTTGGCAGGCTCCATCCGAGCCATCTCCTCCATCGTCGGAGGCTTCAGAACGGGATGACTACGCCACGTTAAAGACATTGCTTGGCGATATAAACCACCTTAACCCGCGTAGCCGCGCACCACCAACTCACTATGCCGTCCTTACTCACGGTCTTCGTCCACGTCAGCTTCGGATCCCACTCCCTCAACAATGGTTGGTTCAATGACAATAGCCTCCTTCTGCAAAGCCGCCCGCGCCTCCTCAATAGCCTTCATAGCATCAGCCAACGTCGGCTTCCCCGTCCGATGCTCCACCACCACCTTCTGCTCCCCAAGAGCCTGCAAGCCCTTATCCACACTAATGCCATAGCTTAGCGTCAAGTCCTTCAGCGGCGTCTTCATCAAAGCCTCATCATCCTCCATCAGCATCTCTGCTTTCTTCGCCACCAACGCCCGCATCCGCTCCGCCATCTCAAAGCCATCTAACGCAAGCTCCTTGCGCCTTACCTCCAAAGCCCGCTCATGCCGCGCCCTCAAAGCAGACAGTGCCACAAACCCTATACCCGTTTCCTCCATCACCTTCGCATACGTCTCCCCATTAGCCAGCATATCCAAGGCTAACGCTGCCTCTTTAGGCTTACGCTTCTCTATGTAACGGTGGTTAAGGTTGGCTTGCGCCTCCCCTACACTCTCTACAATTGCTTTGGACTTCCTCCCCATACCAACTCCATACAGAGTCGCATATTGGTATGTCAAGTGCCTATTTGCAAGTTTTTTTAAAAATCAACAACGCCCCACATACACCTGTTGGCCCCCCATTTGCAAATTTTTTAAAGTTGGCGTTTGACCTATCAAGATACAAACAGCCGCCGACGGTGCGACCCCCGCCCCCCCCTGCTGCAAGTGGCTGGCGATTGTAAATGACGTGCAATAACTAACGCAACCAGACACAAAAGCAATCAAACCGCGCCTGCACTACCCTCGCGTTTGAAAGACAGTTGCCCTATGGGGAGGGAAAGGATTGCGGACGATTGCACGCACCGGACGCTTGACGCATGGGGCAGGCAAGTGCTGTTCCTTTGCCATAAGGTGATCCGTACCCGACGGGGCTTCCTGTCTCCTGTCTCTTCCCTGTCTCCTGTCTCTCTCTCTACTAGGGGATCCTTTGGTTGCGCGGATTTGGGTTTATTGCAAATCAGAAGAATTTCTAGATATACGCAATTTTGCGCTTGTTCACCTCGGGAAAGTGTGATTGCTTCCTCGTGTCAGAGAGAGAAACACAACCCTAACCAGAAAGAGACATGACAAAAGAACAAGAAATTGCCATCATCCGTGAATTCGCCGCCAAGCTAGGGGAGAACAGTTATTTTGGACCTGTGCTTGCTGAGGCTTTGCCGGAATTGGAGCAAGATATCAAAAACGATATCACTCCCTATCTGTCCCTGCGCAACATTAGAGACGAAGCTTTGTTTGCCTTGGAAGCGGCGAAGCAGGAGCGCACAACGGCGGAGATTAAAGCGGAGCGCATTGTCTCTACGGCGCGAGAGGAGGCGGAACGTATTGTTCGCAACGCGAGGGAGTATAAGGACACGATTCTAGTTTCTGCCAGAAACTTGCTTATCGAAAAGTCCAAGGAGCTTTACTGATTAAAGCAAACGACAGACAAATACATACCATGATCGACCCTTGGAAAGAACAGGCAAAGCGCAACGCTACCCTTAACCCTTGGACAGATTCCGACACGGCAAGGTTGGACGCCAAACGGGCCGCTGAAGAATCGGTACACAAGGCTTGGCTTGCAAAGCATCCCTCAATCGAAGAGGAAACCGAAGCCGAAGACGAAGAAACAGAGGCTTAATTCACTAACGCAAACCATAAACAAAAAGAAAGGACATACAATGAAAACCACCGTCAACTTCGACAGCTTCGCGGATGCTTTCCGCCGCTACGACCGCACGAGTCAGTTCTCGCCTGCCGGACTCTCTGCCCTCTTCGACTATTTGGAAGGGATTGAACAGGACACGGGGGAAGAAATGGAATTGGATGTCATCGGCCTTTGTTGCGACTTCATGGAATTTGACTCTGCCGAAGATGCGGCGCGGGAATATGGTTGGACGCCTGAAGACGGCGATAACCCCTTGGAATGGCTGCAAGAGCAAACCTCCGTTATCGAGGTTAACGGCTACCCGCAAGTTATTGTCCAGAGTTTCTAGGCTATCACTTAGCCCAACCCCTTGCCCTGCTCGCCTTAGTTGGCGGCGGGGTTTTGGGGTGCCGGGATTCCCCGGTTCAACCATAGAAACACAATGAAAAAGACCCTGCTTGCCCTATTACTTGCCCTGCCCGCCTATTCCGCGCCGCCCGAATCGTTTTGGCGAGCTTTGCATCACGTTGAAACGTCAGGGCGTCTCGGTCCAATTAAAGGCGACAATGGGGCCGCGCTTGGACCTTTGCAAATCCATCGCGTTTACTTCCAAGACTCAGGCGTGAAAGGCTCCTATTCACAAGTTGCGGACCTTGCCTTTGCTCGCCGTGTCGCTACTGCTTACTTTAAACGCTACGCGCCCAAAGCATGGGAGCGGGGCGACGTTGTAACGCTTGCCCGTGTACACAATGGCGGACCGTCGGGGCATCGCAAGGCGGCGACTTTAGCCTACGCCCGCAAGGTAGTGGCTGCAATGAAGTGAGACAATGAAAACACAAAATAGGCGAGCGTTTCGAGCGTGGCGGGAGAAAATGCATCCGTGTCGTGCTTTTAGCATCGTCAATGAAACCTACGTCCCGCCGATTGAGCTTTTAAATGGGAAGCTCTTTGACGTTATTGGAATAAGGAAACGCACGTTTTTACGCGAAGTCGGACCCTTGGCCGAGGCCTGTCGATTCGTTTATACGCACCGCACGCGCCGAGGGTGGGGTTTATTTTTCTGCGTCGATCCCGGCTTTCGTCAGGATAAACGATGGCAGGAAGTTTACAGCGCGTTTTATTGGTTTGCCCGAGGATGGGCGGAAGCTAGTTTTCACAACTTAAACAAAGAAAAAATCAAATGAGCTACTCATCGATCTCAAGCTGCGTTCGTTTCGCGGAGCGGATGCACGAACGAATCGAAAAGATGCAAGCGGAAGAGGCCAAGCTGACGGCTTCAGCCGACAAGCAAATTCGCGCCCCAATCTTCACCAGAACCCGCATAAGTAGTGGTTTCGGCAAGGGTATGGTTCGCCGTGACAAGTGGAAAGAGGGGATGCCGCGCATCACTCAGGAAGCCTGCGCGGTGGTGCATGAGTACGCACTAGCTCGGGCCGCAAGCGAGGGCTATGTCGGACGCAAGTCCTACTCTGACCGCGCAGGAATCAGCACGGCAACCTTGAACCGTTGCGCGAATCAGATGATTTCGGGCGAAATTTACCTTGACCCTGTGGATGGTATTTGGAAAGTGAAACATTGTCAGGGCTAACAGAACGAGAGCCGCCGTCCCAATGGACAAGCACACGGGTGCAAGTAGCTATCATGCGATGGCTTAGGTGGTTAGCCTGTTAACCAATAAATAAAGAAAAAACATGAGCCTAAATGTCGAAGACGCTCGCTCCATTGTGTTCGAGCTTGCTGATATGGCACTCACCGAGGGACGAATCTCGGAGGAGATTTACGAGACCGTGATGCTGCGCCGCCGGGAACTTCTTCAGTTCCTCGACCATCAGCACGAGATGCTGCACGGTCGGCGCGATCCTTTGAAGGAAGACCCGCATCCATGAATGGCCTTTGGATTCCTGCCGATTTGTTAGTCCGCGATGACCTGTCTCACACCGAGCGCATGGTCGCCGCTTTTGTCGGATCGTTTAAGCAAGGCTTTTACGGCAGCAATGAATTTGTTGCAAGGAGCTTGCACATTGAGAAGCGAACAGCCGACCGTGTTCTCGCTTCTTTGGCCCAGAAAGGGGTCATTGGATGGCGTGGTAATACACGTTTTTGCGCTGAACCGTGCTCATTCGTGGGTACACATTAATACATAGAATAAACAAATACAAATACGCTTTGTTAGTAGATTGCAATAACAACTAAACGCACATGAATAACATCCTGTCAGTACAACCGGGCGAGTACGTCAAAGGTGCCGTCATCGCCGACGTTTCCAACGCTAAGGCCATTCAGACCAAAACTGGGAAGACCATTTTCAAGGCTACCTTGAGAGATGGTCAGCATTTGGTCGAGGCTACGAGCTTTTCCAAGACTTTTGAGCACATTGACGGCAAGCGGGTCCAGTTTAGTGGACCCGGGATTCGTCGTGGAGACGACTATAATGGCAAGGTAGGGGTTACATTCGGAGAAAAGGTCGTTTTTAAGGCCGTAGAGGGCTCTACCCCTAGCCAGACTGCCCCAGAAGCCCCAGAACCCCGTAAAAACGAAGCAAAGGCCGTTTCTGCGCCTTCCCGCATCGAGGGTGTAACCGTGGGGATGGCCCTGAATAAGGCCGTTGACCTCGCCATTGCGGGGGGAGACCTATCCAATGAGGCCATCTGGCACCGTGCATCAGCCCTTATCCGGCTCTCTAGCCGCCTCCAAGGTGGGGATCTGGCCCCGGAAACCACCGCAGAAGAGGCTAACTCGGAAGCTCCATTCTGATGCACGCTTACACGGTAACAGGCGAAGCCCGCCACTACCAGCAGACCAAGCCGGGGGCAAAGAACCCCAGCCGAGCAACGAATATCAAAGACATTCGCGAGCAGAAGCTGTTGCCCTCAGTAACAGAAATCTGCCGGATGCTGTCGGCCCCATCGCTTGAGGAGTACAAGATTGGTCAAGTTATTCAGGCTTGTTTCGAGGACACTCCTTCAGCCAACGAGGACTTCACCAACTACAAACGCCGCATTCAAGACAAGGCTGGGGCTGATGCGGCTGGTGCTGCCGACCTCGGCACGCTCATCCACAACAGTTTAGAAACCTACCTAGCACGCCATGAGGAGTGGGATGGCACCGTGAAGGTTGCGATGCCTGATGGTCGCGAAATCCCTATCCGTGAGTTTGTATTGCCCGCTGCTCTTGAGGTAGACAAGTTGGGCCTAGCGGATAAGGTGTGCGAGGCTGTCGTGACAAACCCTGAGCTTGGCTACGCCGGAACGGTTGACCTTTATGGCAATCGTACCGCCGACCAATCTGGAAACAAGCAGCTTGTCGTGGTGGACTTCAAGTCCAAGCGTACAAAGCCGGGGGTTGCCGTTGAGCCTATCGAAACGCACCCCATCCAGATCGCTGCTTACGTTGGCGCATTGACCCCTCCGTGGTCGATGTACTTCAATGCAGAGGGGTACAACATCTACATCAGCACGACTGAGATTGGGCGTGTTGACGTAGCCCACTACGATACGGACAAGATTAGCAAGAGTCAGCGAATCTTTGAACATCTCCTTGCCTTGTGGCGTTGGAGGTATTTCGATCCACGTCAGGTATAACTGGATAGTTCACCGGGGGGAGCGCATCCGAACAACGCTCGCCATAAAAACATGAAGATAGAACAACTGAATGAGACCCGTTGGAAATATGACTTCCCGAGCCACTATCGGAAAGTTATCGCCGAGCTTGAGGCTGAGAATGCCGAGCTTCGCTCTAAGTTAAACGATCCCGCAGCCGTACTAATTGCTGGCGGGCATAACCTCACACATGAACAGGTCGCTGCCCTGTTGGGTGAGAGATTCGTGGCAGACATGAATCACCTCAGGGAGCAGAACCAACTCCTGCGTCGTGACAGGGAGCGTATGGACTGGCTCTCGGAGGAAGCCTTCTCAATACACATGGTGATTGAGAATGGTGGCGTAGAAGTGGCCTGCCGTGATGGACGCTTCGAGGGCGAGACGCTGCGCGAAGCCGTTGACGAGGCTCGACGGGAAGGAGGTGCGTCGTGAGCACCGAAGAGGCCAGACTGCTTGGCATGAGTGCCGAGCGCGAGTGTGCGCTCCGCGCCAAGGTTGACCAACTTGAGCGCGTGATCCTGCGGTGTGCGCACCTAGAGGAAAACTTAGCGTCCACGGTGCGCGGGTTGGAGTTTGAAAACGAGAAGCTTGAACGCGAAAACGCGGCATTGCGTGAAAAGATGAAAGTCAGTTGGGATGAGATAAGCGTACTTGTGAACCAAAACTCCGCGCTGCTAGAGGCGTTAAAGACGATAGCCAAATATGATCAGAATTCACCGCATGGAGACGGCATTTGCCCTTACGGTTGCGATTGTCCGTCAATCGCAAATACGGCTTTAATTAAAGCCCGAAAGGAGGCGCAGCCGTGAGCGACACTCCACGAACTGACGCAGCGGTCCGAGACGTGGACGTTGCTTTTGTCGGACATTGGGGGCTTTCGTCTGAGCCGCAAGAGTTTGTTTCCCCCGAATTCACCCGCGAACTCGAACGCGAGAACGCCGCGCTGCGGCACAGCGAGGAGAGGCTACGCACTACCCTATGGGGTACGGAATCCGAGCTAGAGAAGGCGAACGCTGCGCTAGATTGGATGAACACCCATTGTATGTCTGCCGACCCTATCATGGGGCGGTCTACCTACCGCTGGACCATTGAGCACGACGAGCCAGACATCCGCGCTGCAATTAGCAAAGCTATGGCCTAGTCATGGACATACTCACCGAACGCGGCCAGACCTACGTTGAGCATGAGAAGCGTGTGATTGAGCGGCTGAAGCAATCCTATGCTAACTCGTTTATCTACCACACGCCAATCAACGCTCCAGCATCACTAGATCTCATCAGCACACGCAATGGGCGGCTCGTTGCTGTCGCAGAGGTCAAGTGCCGCAATAACAGCGTCGATGACTTCCACAAATTCGGCTCACTCATTCTGACGTGGACCAAGGTTGAGGCACTAATCAATGTTGCTGTTGCGCTTTATGTGCCGGGGCTAGTGATTCTCTACTCAATCCCGGATGACGTGGTGCTCATAGCCAAGGTTGTTAATCCCGATGGTTCTTTGGTTCGCAGCTTAGACAAAGACCACACGGTTACTCAGAAAAGCTGTAACGGGGGGCAGGCCACACGACTAAACGCCTACATCCCCATTGAGATGTTTGGACCACCTAAACCAGAATACTTCTAGAAAAACAGAATGAATCACGAACAAGTGTTTATCGGCTCCTGCCTATTGGAGCCTACCCTCATCGATACGGCTGTAGCTCAGGGGCTGAAGGCCGATGCGTTCACTAGCAACGACCGCAAAGCCATCTGGCTCCAGCTATTGGAGAACCGAACGAACTCCCGGCTCACAGATATGCAGTCCATCTTCCTTGAGATGGGCAACGCCTGTCCCGCCGAGGAACTGCTCGCTTGTGAAGCCTCTGCTCCCACCCAGACTCACGGCAAGAAGGCTCTCAAGGCTACTATGGAGGCCGCAATCATCAGCGATCTGCGCCCTGCCCTGCGCGATGCGTTGTCGATGATTGATGACAAGGAGAGCTACACGAAGATTAAGGAAGCTATCGAGGGGTTGCCCAACCACCTCAAGCCAGAGGAGCGAGCAGAGGTGAGCTTGCCCGAGACCGTGGACGAGGCTATGTCGTGGATTGCTGGACAGATTAGCGGCAACACGGCTAATGAGAAGGTAGTGGTCACGGGTCTGTCGCGATTCGATGACTCAGCCGGGGCGATTGGGATGCATGAGTATGTCATCGTTGGTGCTCGCACTTCCACGGGCAAGTCATCGTTCATGACCCAGCTTGCCGCGCACAACTTGTATCGTGGGCTGCGTGTGGCCTACTTCACTCTCGAAACCTCAGCCAAGGCTGTCCTCCTACAGATGGGGGCGCAGCGTGCCGGGGTTAATCTTCGCCGCCTGTCGATGGAGTTTACGAACAAGCAGGATGCTCTGAAGAAGGAGATTGAGAAGCTGCGCAATATGCCCCTGCTGGTTTACGAGCGAGATCTATCGCTTGAGCAGATTGAGGCTCGCTGCCGTCTGCTGGCCTCAACGTGGAAGCCCGACCTTGTTATTATCGACTACCTCGGACTCATCAAGGTAAATGCAGACGGTGCTTACGAGCGGATGACCAAGTTGAGCAAGAGCATGATCCCGCTAAAGAAAGCCTTGGGCTGCACCCTCATCGTCGCTGCCCAGCTTAATCGTGGCAACGAACGAGAGGACCGCCCGCCTAGTCGCACAGACTTCCGCGACACCGGCTCTATTGAGGAGGACGCCCACCGTGTGCTGGCCCTACACCGTCCATCCAAGGACGACGCTGGTCAGCTTCAAGGCTATGACCGGACGGAGTACCTACAGGAACTCTACCAACTCAAGAACCGCGACGGTAGTCTGGCTCAAACCAGATTGACATTCTTCGCACCACACACCAAATTCGTTGAGAGGACATAAAAACATGAATGAAACTGAACTACTGGCCCTGTACCGTGAAATTGCTGCGCTGCGTAAGCAGCTAGCCGATGCCGAGATCCGGGAGATGGACCTAAAAGACAACATCTCATTGGCACTAGACTATCTGGTGCATGCTTGGAGCATTCCCCAAGAGCACGTTGACGAACTAACCTGCCTTCTCAACGGCGAATGAAGAGGACGCCTCTCAAGCGGGTGAGCAGCAAGCGCAGCAAGGAGCTACGGGAATACTCCAAGCTTCGTAAAGCCTACCTTGAGGCCCACCCCTACTGCGAGGTGTATCTAGCTGAGAACGACCTTAAATACGAAGGAAAGCCCATCGACGCGCCCTTGGCGACTGACATCCATCATCGCCGAGGACGCTGGCATGGCCGACTAAACGAAACAGAACATTGGCTCGCTGTATGCCGCGAGTCACATGAACGAATCCATTACCATCCCCAATGGGCATACGAACGGGGATATATGCTTCCACGATGAATAACATTCCAGACAACTACCTCCGCATTCTTGCAGCAGGCCAAGACGACGTTCTTGCCTCCCTCGAAACAGGAAACCCCAAGGACTTCTTTGCCGCCCTTGAGCGGCACAAGGCTCTCACCGAGAGCGTCAAAAACGGAGTCGATGCCTATATGCATCTGACCTACGAGAATGACGGTAGTGGCATTTGATAAACTCAGCTACCACGTTCTCTCCGAAACGGTCCATCAACAACACTACTTGGTGGACCTTTCTGCACATGGGGGGAACGGAGAGTGTAGCTGCACCGACTTCACCACACGCCGATTCCCTGTGTTCAAGAAGACTGGCAAGATTGTGCAGCATGGCAAGCCAGAGGCCACCCGCTGCAAGCACATCAACGCCTGTCTCACGGAGCTGGGGAGCTTGGTAATAGACCGAATGAACGGACGCGCATGATTATCATCCTTTCACTTATCGCGGCTGCAAGCATCAGCCTGCTAGTTGATACCTTCAGCGACTGGGCCTAATGCCAAAGCAACCTAAAACCCGTTGCGGTGGGACATGGAGCAATGCGAAATATTTTGGTTTTATCCGCTCCGCACTAAGACGAGCTTTCACTCGCTATCCGCCCAACTACCAATGCCGTAACGCAGCTAAACGCCCCTACAAGGGGCCGAACAAGCTACAGAAGAACGAGTTCCAATGCGGTGTGTGCAAGGAGTGGTTCATCCAGAAGGCCACCCAAGTGCATCACCTTGTAGAATGTGGCTCCCTCAAGAGCTACGCAGACCTCCCCGGCTTCGTTGAACGCCTGTTCTGCGAGGCCAACAATTTACAGGTCGTTTGCAAGACCTGTCATAGTAGAATAACACATACAACAGATGCTAAACCTAGACCAGCCAGAAGACCAAAAGCGAGTCGATTGGATTGAGAAATACGTCATCGCCATCGACTTTTACATCAAGGACGACGAAGACCCGCGCTTCGTGATTACGTTCGTAGACGATGGAGAAGAGCACATGATTATGTGCGATGGGCCAACGCTGCGAGTGGCCCTAGATCGGGCTATAGAAACTACGCAAGGAGGTGCGTCATGACACTCACAGACAAGCAATATGATGAAATGTTGGAGGCCGCAAAGCCACTTATGACATGGATTCGAGAAAACGGCCATCCACATTGCGTTGTAACGGTAGACACGACTTTTGTTGAACTACTGGAAGGCGTTGCAGCTAGACGCATCAATGAAGGAGGTGCCTCGTGAGCAACACATCTGAATGGCAATACTATGTCGATGGGCACCCAACGAGTGACCACGATCTTATGAGCCGTGCGAACGAACTAAACAGGCTATACCCCCTTAAGCTGGATTTTCCTGCCAGACTTCCGCTCGAAAACACACCAGCTGAAGCTGCGCGTATTTTGCGTGAGCATGGACATATCGTTGAATCCCGTTCTATTCATACCGATATTGATAAATCTTCAAAGAACGCCATGAAGATGCCAAAGTTAAGCGAGATCGTGCTTCCAACTCCCCAGACTGATCTCTTTGAAAAGAAACAAAACAATAGCGAATCTGACGCGAAAACTCTTCGTGCTGAACTGCTGGAATT
>JACCDU011177622.1_pt1 | contig 11900 bp, 20 predicted proteins | sample 7446081 | NCBI WGS metagenome assembly JACCDU01 (sample SAMN15323447, study PRJNA562643) | freshwater metagenome | isolation source: river surface water | place: USA:Blue River Watershed | collected 2017-08-17 | reverse complement strand
ACTCGCTGATATAATTTTAATCTTCATCTTCATCAATATTAAAGGTTAATTCACATTTGTCATTCACGGCTTTCACAATCTGCAATAGCCAATCAATTTGTGGGAACTGATAAATGCGAACTGAATGAGTTTCCATTGAGTCAATATCCAACATATGAATAAAAACTTCGGGGTCGCCATCTTCATCACGGCTTGCACTAACTGAATGCACTTCGTAATTGTCTTGAAATAATAATTCACCATCACCAAAATTAACACAAGAATTGCCCATACTTGTTTCGTGGATTGTCTTGACAATATCACCAAGTTTAAACTCATCAAAGTTAATTTTGTTCTTAACTGCTTTGGTCATAAGCATTGCGAATACTGCTTTTTCAGTTTCAAGTCCGTGCTTGATATATGAATCACGGATACCTTCAAAAATTGGATTTGCTTTCATTGTAAAATGGGTTTAGTTAAAGATTAGATTTATTTAAAAAGTAGTTGTAAACTTCGGGTATGTGCTTTTTGTAATACGGCTGATTGTCCTTGCACCATTGTTTTAATTCTGCTTTATCCTTGAAAGGTTTCTGCCAAGAATCATTACGCATAATTTGATTAAATAACGGCTCTAAATTGTCAATAAAATCTTGAACGAGCCAACCCTCCCAAATGTGCTTTTGTAAATTCATATAGATATAGTTTTTATTTGCGTAGCAAAAATAATATAATTCTTTTTAAATTCCAAAATATTTTTTTTGGCTCACTTCTTACTTCTATTATTCTATATGTTTCACCTCGTTCTTGTATGACGCTTTCAGTCCCGTTGTTCCATTTAACATATAACTTACCAGCTAAGTCGGTGTATTCAATTTTACCACGCGTACCTTCTGGTACATTGGCTACCTTGATAGCCTCAACATATCTGCCAGATAGTTTCATATAGTTTTATTTTAATTTCCAACAATAGGTAATACAACCCAGAACGAAAACCAGAAAACAAAGATCACCAGCGCAAACCCCAGATAAGTGTCCCAGAATTCTTCTCTGTCATTTTTCCACATATCAATTGTCCCGTAATATAATTCCTTAAACATTCCTACAAACTCTCTCATAATATAATAGATTAGATTAATAATTTAAAACAACCAGCAGTACCAGATACGATACTGCTGGTGCTGGTCTAATTAAGGTTTGAAATAGTACGCTATGGCTTCTTGTATCTGTTCCCAGAATGTTGGCTCTGGTAACATTGGTTTAACCCCAGCACTTGTATTACCTTGAAAGTATTTTGTTGGCTCTGCGTATTGACTGCTAACATTATACTTTGCAACCCATTCATTAAAGGTCAAAGGTGATTTGAAAGTGCTTAACTTAACTCGCAAGTTTTCTGGTGCATTTACATTCTTCTCCATAATTGAAATAGTTTTAATTAGAATACAAAATTAATAAATTATTTTTAATTATATGTCATACGCTTCTGCGTAAATTTTTACTTCTGTATCTTTCAAGTCCTCTGGCATTTCACAGAATTCAACATTCACCAAAGCACCTTCTTTAACCTTCACTTCTTCTCTCAGCATTTCTTCAATCTTGTAGCTTAATGTAGCATACGCTTCCGAATAAGCAGTACCCATAAATTCATCAGCCTTCTCGGATAAATGTGGGTTCTCAGCAATAGCATTTAATAAGTCGCTAATACAAGAATACGCTTTGGGTAATTGCTTGACTATTCTATAATTCTTGTAGTCGATAGCAATAGTGGTATCTGGGGTTTCGAAAATTTTATACATTTCGTGTAACGCTACCCCTTTTTTAATTTCTAAGTTGTTTAAATTTTCCATTTTGAAATTGTTTTATTTAAGATTGTATGACAAATTTAGTAATAAACTTTTAATATGCAAGAATTTTTTTTAAGGGCTGGATATTTCACCAGCCCTTGTACTACATTTATGAAACCAGCTGGCTCAATTCAGCGAACACTTCACGCTCTCTGCGACCATACACCCCGAACAATTTATTTTCGTTGCTATCACCTTTCAAGCTATGCGTGGTGTACTTTGTAATACCTGAGAATAACCCCCAGAGATTGCCACCCTTGTCTTGAATTTCACCAGCGATATTCACTTCAAGGTCGCTCAATATATTTTTCTTTCTGGTAGACAAGGTAGTTAGATCCGCCAGACGCTCCTCCTTATCCAGATTAAGAATTCTTTCCAGTACCATATCACGAACCTTCTGGTCAATCTTCACTTCGCTCATTCTGGTAATGTTCTGGAATATCTTCTGCTCTGCGCGTAGTACATCTTCAATCTGCATACAGATAATGTCAATACGCTCGTGCATCTTCTGGGTATGACGAACCTTATTCGCCATCTCTCTGTAATTGGCAAAGAATGTATTCTGGCAAGAAATAGTTAGATTGCTATGACCAAAAGCCAAAGAGGTTGAGCCATCAAAAGAATTAACACAAGTCAAATATCCTTTCACTTTGTCCGAACCTATATTAAGGTCTTGTGTCTTTAATTGCACATACACTTTTTGCCCCTCGCCAAAATATCCGCCTTTATGTAATGGCAGTCCCATCTTACCAGAAATCCTATCCAGAATTTCCATCATCTCCGAATTTTGCAAAGGGTGGTAGCCGTCCCCGTGAACCCCAAGAATAGCATTGTTATCTTGACGCACGATAGCAATACTTTTTGTTTCAATGTTACTTTCAGCAGTAACCAATCTTTCAGCCTTAACTGACCAATTCAAATTCGCTTGTTCTAAAATTGACTTTTCCATAATGTTTAAAATTTAGTTTTGAAATTAATTTCTGCAAATTTATATAGTTTTATTTCAAATCCACCAAAAACAATTTAATTTTTTTTAAAGTTATTTTTTTTTAAAATTTTTTTTCACCCCTAAATCATTCATTTTCAGCAAGTTAGGGGCATTTTTAAAATAAATTTATTTCAAATACAAAAAAAAATTTGCGTAGTAATTTGCAACCCCTTATCTTTGCATCAGCAAATCAGCCAACGGGGTTAAATCGGTAGCACCCAATTAAGATACCGAAACGCTAAAACCAATAAAAAAATGGAAAAGCAAATTGAAAAACCAAGAGTACAAATTAATTACCTTCAATTATTGGCACTATTAGTGTCAATTAAAGGTCAAACCTTTGAGGGCATTGTTTTATTTACCAAATCCGTTTTAAGCGGTGGTAAGAAAACCGAAGCAATGTTTAGTGGTGGGGTTTACAAAATGGCACGATATGTATTTTGTGCAAATCGTGAGTATTTGAGAGCATTAGAATTGCTTTGTGGTAAAATGGGCATTGACTTCTCAAACTTCAAGCCACAGCCACACAATTACGCAAATATCAAAATGGGTGGTAGTGTTATCTGCCACGATGCTGATGAAAATTTACCTTTGGAGCAAAAGCGACTTTACAACCAATTTATTTTTCACGATGGGGCATCTATTGAGGCACACTATTTTGATGGCAATATGCAACCCCTAACATTTGAGCAAGTAAAGCCGTACTTGCCAAATAGAGATAGCAAGAAACAAGCCGAGCAGTTAGGTCTTGAAAAGGAAAACCAAATCAAGATTATCAACCCAAGTTTGAGGTCTATCCGAGAGGTGCGTGTTAATGGGGTTATTTACGAGGTTATAGAGGACTAAACACAATGGGGTAGGGTAACCTACCCCTTTTTATTAAAGTGTCTTAAAACGCAATTAAACTATCTTAAAATGAACGCAAGAAAATTAACCAACCCAAGCCAAGCACTTGAATTTTTGAGAGGCGGTAATGCTACTGCTACCTTTGTAGGTCAGTCAAGCCGATACACTTATAAGATACGCAAAGCCGATAAGGGCGATATGTATTTTGTGTCTTTATTGGTGGGTGCTAACAACGAGAGCGACTATCTTTATATAGGGTGCATAAACGACCAACGAGGGTTTTTCCAAACCGCCAAGAGCAACCACAAAGGTCTAACCCCCGCCCTAGCTTTTGGCTTCATTTATAGCCGACTACTTAGCGGGGTAATTGATAGCCGTACTGAAATATGGCACGAGGGTAGATGCTGCAAATGTGGGCGAAAATTGACTACCCCCGAAAGTATTGAAAGGGGTATGGGTGCTGAATGTAGTAAGGGGTAGGGGCATACCCTACCTACCCCTCCCCCCCTGCCGTATCCCCCCTTATATAAGGGGGTTTTTTGTGTCTGCACAGGGGGGACAATACCGTGAGAGAAATTTTTCCGGAAAAAATCTGGGAAAGAGGACCTTACCCCATTTTCTAAAAAAAAATTTTCCAGAAAAAATCTGAAATTTCGGATTATACCCCTAAACGTAAAAAAAAATTTTTGGGATTTTTTTTAGAATATTTATACTATATGAAATTACTGGATATTATTAACGAAGCTGTAAAATTAACTGATGATCAGATTAAAGAGAGATTGGCTAAAGCTAAGGAACTTGCTAAGAACTATAAGAACCCAAGACAATTCTCTTTAGATCATTATGCATTATGGGGATTTTTAAGATCCTACGGTTTTGTTGACCAGGTTTTTCCTAAAAGAGCCAAGTATCAACCTCTAAGTCGCTGGGACGAAACAAGCATTCCTATTGAAGCGTCAAAATACAGTAATAGAACTGAGTTTCGATTGGGTAATCAACTTGCATATAATAGAGCTCTTGAATTGAAATTGTTAGATGATTTATTCCCTAAAAGAAAAGAACAAGAAAAGAAGTATAATTTAAATAGTTCTATTAAGTTTGCAAATGATTTTGACGGTCCTAGATCTGAATTTTTTAAAAAACATCCAACAGCATATTATATTTTAAGAGATAATGATTTATTAGATCGTTATATACCTAAAAAATCAAACAAAAAAAATGATGAAGATGAGCTATTAGATATGGCTAAACAATATGAGACACATTTCGATCTTAAGAAAGCTGATCCGGTATTATTTCAAAAATTGGTTAATAGGGGTATATTAGATTTGGCTTTTGACAGAAAAAAGATATGGGATGATAGAAGAGAAGAAAGGGTTAATCAAGCTAAAAAATATGATAGCCCATATGAGCTTAGAAAAAACGATACAACTCTTTATCATTACATATATAAAAACAACCTATTGGATGATGTATTTGGGGAAAAAAGAAAATACATCAATATTATACAGAAAGCCAAACAATATAGCAATAGGTATGAGCTTAAAAAGAATAGCCCACACATTTATAAGAAACTAGAGAGTGCTGGTTTATTAGATGATGTATTTCCTAAACAAGATATAGGTGAAGGTAAATCTATTATGAAGTTAATGGATATCCTTAACCAACGATAACCAGGGTTTGAAGACCCTGCTTAGGACCGGGACTAGTTACATATCCCGTTGGGATAAGAATTCGCTACTCTTATCCCTTTTTTTATATTTATACTATAAAGAAGACATAATGAGAATAGATAATTTAATTAAAAGGTTAGAATGGGCTCAAAGTATGGGCATAACTCATATCGACATTTCTAAAAGCGATACTGGAGATTTCCATATGATTACTGGACAAAACGCAGACGGAGAAGTAAAACAAATTTATCCGATGTCTGATGAAGAAAAAGCGCAACAAAAAGCATCAAAACCTGTAAGCGATAAACCAAAGAAAGAAACAGATTTTGTTGGTAGCGATGACTGGAGATATAGTGACCGCGAAGACGACTTTGGTGATCTGGAGGATGGTTTTTTTGGTGACGATAATGGAAAGATGTACGAATCTATTCAGAAGATTAAAGAACAATTCAAAAGATATCTATAATAAAATTTAAATATTCTTTTAAAACAGCTATATTAATAAAGGATGTGAATTTGGTACTCACATCCTTTTATATTTAAAATATATGGAACATTTTTATGAAGATTTAGAAGGTTGGGCTAGAATGGGTGAACAAGGTGATTTGTTTGATATCATTACAGACGATTTAAGTGGCAATTTAACAATTGCTGAGATTGGTGTGTATCAAGGAAGAGGAACCGCATTAATATGTGTTAATTTAATTAATAAGGGTATTGAATTTGAATATCACGCAATAGATCATTTTAACGGTTCTCTGGAACATGATAATAAGATTGATTATGAAACCATAGCCAGAAGCAATCTTAAACCACTAGAAGGATTAATCAATATACATAAGAACGATTCTATTACGCAATCAACATTATTCCCGGATCGTTATTTTGATATTGTCTATATCGATGCATCACATGATTATGAATCGGTTAAAGAAGATATTCATGCTTGGTTACCCAAAGTTAAACCTGGGGGATATATTTGTGGTGATGATTATTGCACATCATGGGCTGGGGTATATAATGCGGTTAATGAGATATTTGGAAAGGATAACATTAAAGTTGTTGGTGAACAACAGCAATGGTATATAAAGCGTTTATAGATCATAATATTTATAATTAAAACAAAACATAATGGCTAAAGTAATAAGATTAACAGAAAGCGAACTTACCAATCTGGTTAAAAAGGTGATAAAAGAAAACCAAGAAGAGATGGAGCTTCAGCAAATTACAAGCGAATTTAATGAGAAAGCGGAAGAAGATCTTGATCCCGAAGAATTTAAAGAGGTTGTATGTGCAGATCCAGATAGTATGGAAGTGCCTCAAGATACAAATAATGACAATAAGCAAAAATTTAATGAATTTAAAGCTAAGTTAAAGACAGCATCTATTGACGAATTAAAACAAGCTAAAAGACAATTAAGAGAATTAAAAAGACAGGGAAAACAACAACAGAACGAACAAGCTGGTATGGTTACTTTATTGGGTGTTACTATGCCGCACGGGTTTGCATTATTCATTAGCGGTATTATGCTTATAATGGTATTAAACATCTTACTTAAATTATTTAACATTCACCTTGTTAAAACAATAACCTATTGGTGCACTGGAAAAAGATCAACCGGATTTGGTATCGGTTTTGGTCGAAACTAACATACATAGTAAATGAAGAAAATTAAAATCCCTCTAATTGAGGGATTTGTTTTTTTGGTATTTTGAAAATTATAACTAATTTTGTGATATGCTTAATATCCTACTCATATCACTCATGTCATTTGTATCACCTAAGGTGAGTAATGACCCCGTATCTATTGCAAAAATCCAACAAGCGAAGTATGACCCACCTAATAAAAAGTATGTGGTGATCATAAACTATTCAAAATCAATTGATTCGGAAAGGTTATATGTGGTGGATATGGATAGGTCACAGGTGGTTTTAACATCTAAGGTATCTCATGCCGGTAGAAGTGGTGCAAATATCCCAACAGATTTCAGTAATGAATTCAATACAAAGAAATCATCATTGGGTGCTTATATAACAAAAGAAACCTATTATGGCGCTTTTGGTTATTCATTAAGATTAAAGGGTATGGATAATACCAACTCAAATGCGGAGAAGAGAGCCATTATCTTTCATTCCAATAAGCTTATGAAATCCAAATGGTCTTGGGGGTGTTTTGCCACAGATGATACAACAAATCGAAAAATTATTAATATGATTAAAGGTGGTTGTTTGGTTTATGTTTATAAATGATAATATTTATATATTAAGAATCATTAAACATGGCTAAACACATAAAAATTACACAATCTGACTTAGTAAAGATTGTTGAAAGCGTATTAAAAGAAATGGACCCTTCAGCTACTGGTGGGGGAGATAGTCCACAAACAGTTAAATTTAATTCATTAACAAAAGACGATATTCTTGCCATACAGATAGCAATAAAAAATGAAAAAGAATTTGCTAGTTTGTTAGGTAATAGCGGGCCAAATAAAGACGGTGTAGATGGTATATTAGGAAGTAAAACACTTGATGCATTATCGAAATTTCAGAAAAAATATAAATTAACACAAATTCCTGGTTCAATGGATGAATTAACTTTTAATAAGTTATTATCCTTTTTTAAACCAGAGGATATGAATTTATTTAAAAAACCAACAGCAGCAAAATCTTCTGCATCAGCACCAGCAGCGAAAAAGAATTCTTTTCTATTTTTTGATGGTAAATCATTAAAGCTTGTTGTTAATGGTTCTGCTGTTGCAACATATAATGCTTGGAGCGGAAGAACAAAATGGAACGCGACAACCCCGGCGCAAAAAGACCTTGTTAACAGAATGGTTAATAAAGTTGATTTTATGAAGATCAAAGGCGCCGGTCCAATTCCTGAAGGTGCATACTATTTGGGTGGGATACAAAAAAGAACAAATGGCGATGCGTTGAAATTTGCAGGAAACAAGGATTGGTATGAATTATTGAAAATATATGACGCTGAATATAGCAAGATAGGTGATAATCACAACTTTAACGCTGGTACCGCACAAGATATGATTGCTTGGGGTAATTACAGAATGGCGATTATACCAAAGGGTGGAACCGAAACATACGGTAGAGGTAGTTTTTATTTACACGGTGGAGGTTTAGCCGGATCTATCGGTTGTATCGATCTTGTTGATAGAATTGATGATTTCGTTTCTATATACAAAAGCTTCTTATCTAAAAGTGGTGCTAAAACTATGGACTTGTATGTTGACTACAGCGGTAAAATGCCAGTTCCTAGTCAACGTGTACCATATTTGGCAACGGCCCCTAAAAACGTAGGTTATCCAAAAGCAGATGAGTTCCAGGATTATTTGGATTCACAAACTAAACGCGATTACCTTAAATTCGGAAGATAATTAAATCCCTATCATATGAAAAATTTGAATGAAAGTATTGATCGAATTAAGGGGATGATGAAAATGATCCAAGAAAGTGATTTCAGTATTATGGATCAATTACCTAATAAAGAACCAGATCAGAATCAGTGGGATTTAAAATCCATTGTTATGTATGTTATGGCTAGTTTTGATGGCCCCCCAGTTTTTGATGATCACGGTATTGATTCTAGTGGAGGTTTTTTTACCATTATAGATAGAGAATATAAATACGAATTACGTTATGAGTTCGATTTGAACATAATTTCCGCTGGTTATTACCGACCTGGTACCTATGAAGATCCTCCAGAAGGTGAAGGTGCTGAATACGATTTTAATGATATGAAATTAACAATTACCGATATTGAAGATGGTAATGATAATGTGATATACAGTGGTGAAGATTTTAGTAATTTCGAATCTATGGAATTTGCTGGTAATGAACGCAATCGTCCTACAAATGGTGCCGGTATAATGTTCAGTTACTTCGATGATGTTGTTAATGATATGGCTGGTGATAATGAGCCAGATTATGACGATTACTATGATCGAGATTAAGCTCTGATGGCACGACGGCTGCGCCGCGTTATTTAAGCAAAATATTTATAAATTATGAAAAAGATATTAATTACAGAGGCTCAGCTTAGAATGTTAGAAAACGAGGGTTGGAGCTACTCCCCTGAGAAGATAGATCAGTTTGTTGAAGCAGCTGAAAAAGATTTAACTGAAGCTAAAAAAGTATTGGCTGGTGCTACTAACGCAATTACCGTTATAACAATCGGTGAAATGATGGACGATATTGCTCGTTATGAATCTTTTGTAGTTGATGTCGAAAAATACCAAAAACATTATGAAAAGTTATATGGGAAATACTATGATATAGTCGACATGTATGACTATATGGATTTACCAGATAATGTTAGCAAATTAGAAAAAATTAACGATCAAATAGATGCAGTACAAAACGATCTATATCGTGTTTATAATTCCATGGAGGAAATCGTTGAAAACGTTAAGAAACTAAAAGAAATTAATGAAACTTCTGGAGACAATTAATAACGAATTTAGTGAAGGTAGATCACGCACAGAATTAGGTTCTGGTGTTGATCATATGGTATTCACCGCCACCGACGACTCTAATATTGTTTATAAATTGGGTCCTAAAATCGCAATAGATTATTGGTTCAATGATTTTAAAAAAAATCCGAATCTATTCCCTAAAGTTTACAAACGCGGTAGAACAACATTTAAATTAAAATCAGAAAAATCAATACCAACAAAGAAAGGTTATAAAACATTTCCTGTGGGTACTATCATACCATTAGATTATGTTAAGTTAGAAAAATTAGACACAGATAGAGTACAGAAAGAATGGGATCTATTATCTGATATATCCGAAGAGATTAGAGAGATTGATGGTTACGAGTTTTTAGATTTTTTAATTGTCTATATGACTTGGAGACCAGAAAATAAAGAGCGCGGTTGGAATGATGACGCAACAATCGATATGTTTGATACCGAAATGAAAAAACGTGGCTCACAAATCTATAAGTTATTTAGAAGTTATGTTGATTTGGTAGATAATTTAAAGAAAGTTAAACCAGGTGTTCCAGACATACATCGTTACAATTTCGGATATGATAAGAATGGTAAATTAAAATGCTTAGATTTCTAATATGAAAAAAATTAAATTAACCGAAGAACAATTACAAAGATTAATGACCAACGAGCAATTATTAAAAAATCTTGGTGACAAAATTAAAACCGGGGTTCAAAATGCTGTTGATAAAGTAAAAGGTGCAATTCAAAATAAAGAGATCCCACAACCAGGTAAACCAACAAAAGGTAGAGATCTAGATCAACTTAGAGCTGAATGGTCTAAGATCAATCAAGACAAGAGTAACATGAAAGGTTATGGTGAAGCTGTTGGTCAAAATGAAAACTCAGCAACAACTGCAGCAATGATGAACGCTAGAGTAGCGATCTTAAAAAAGATGGGTAAACAACAAGCTAAATTTGGAAGCCAGATTGTAGATGAGGCCATGTTTCAATTAGAAAACGGTAATTACATGAAGCTCGTTGTTTTAGAACCTGGAAAAGTTTGGGAAGACGAAAATGGACTAGTAAATGAAAACGTTACTAGAATTAAAGCGCTTTTAAAATAAAACTATTTTATTTGAAAAACGTTAATCTCTAAGTTGGGATTTTCTTCCTTGAATCTATTAAATCTTTCAATCTGTTCATCCATATCATCAAAAATATTGATGGTATCTATCGATGGATTGTTTTTTAAGATTTCTTTAATCCTTTCTGGTTTTTCTCTATTATCATTTTTGAAATCGTAATAATCAAAAATATATAATCCACTTAATTTATCTTTCACAATAGGTTCAAATTTTGCCAACCTATTTGTCATCAAAACATTAATCGAATTAGGTATAACAGAATATTGATTATAAAGATCTTTTGTACCTTCTATTGGTTTAACCTCAAATGGTTCTAAGCTATCGATTTGTCCCCACCATCCTCTATGTGGCCAATCTTTACCAGTAATTTCTTTGTATTTTTCTTTACCAGTTTCAGGTAATGGTGAGTCCATTAATGTGCCGTCAAAATCGAACACATTCAAAACTGTCGGGGTACCTTTAGCTTTAAATGGTACTTGATATAATATCTCTTCGATTTTACCTGTGACATTAAAGCTTTCTGAAAGATCTTCCCAGTCTTTAATATCGTTTGAATCTTTTGGTTTTGCCCCGTTAGCTACATTAATTGCTACGGTGATATGTGGTATTGCATTCATTGACAAATCAGTATCAACACCAACCGCCAATGCTTTATCAGATTTACCTAACTTGTTGATTCTTAAAGTAACCCTTTCACCGATTCTATTTTTTAAATTATCTGGTAATTCACCCAATTTAATTGTCATATGGTGACAAATCGTTTTCCAACCATTTGGGATAGATAAATGGTTTAATATTGCGTCTCTTGACTGTTTGTCTAAAACGACAGCAGAATAAGATACTTTATAACTTTGTTCTTCAGTTAGGACATCTAATAACCTCATAATTCATAAATATTAGTACAAAGTTAATAAATTTTTTTATATTTATGTATATGAAGATTATGATTTCTGAGCAACAATTAAATAAAATTGTT
>JACCDU011044926.1_pt1 | contig 11904 bp, 4 predicted proteins | sample 7446081 | NCBI WGS metagenome assembly JACCDU01 (sample SAMN15323447, study PRJNA562643) | freshwater metagenome | isolation source: river surface water | place: USA:Blue River Watershed | collected 2017-08-17 | reverse complement strand
ACGGCGGCGGAGATGAGCGCGGCGCGGCGCTCTTGCAGCAGCTCGATGGCCCGCTCCGCCTCCGCCGTCAGCGCGTCGAACTTTTGCGTCTCCGCGTCGAGGTATCTCGCTATGCTTCGTTGTTCTTCGATAGGCGGTTGAGCCAACTCGTAATTCCGGATCGTGCTCACGTTAACGTGTGGTGATGTGGCACCAACAGTGTCCATCGCGCCTTGAAGGTATGTCGGACGGGAGTTAAGCAGCCACATCAGGAACGCCGAATCGAAAAGCTCATTCGGACGGAACTGCATCATTCGCTGCCCAAGGCAAAATGCATCATCACTTGGGACGAGTGCGGCGTGCCCCCATCGTTCGCCTTCCCTCCCGTAAACAATGTCGCGAGATGCAAGTTTAGCTCTGCGTGTTCGATTCTGGTATTCCGCCTCATCGAGACGGAACATGTGCGACACCTCCAACCTGCCTTCTTCGATGTCAGCGGTTCGGATTACTCGATACTGTCCATCGTCTGAATACAGGGGGGTCTCGTGAGGGCAGTCGATGATATGGCTCGTAGCCCACTTAAGCCGTGTATGCCTCCAATGCTTGGGAATAGCCCCGAGCCACTCGATACCGGAGGGTTTGAGGGGGGCGTCGGGGTTGAGGCCTTTCGTGACGGCGTGGGAAATCACGGCCTGTCGCTTTTCCTTCAACAGCTCCAGCAGCCGCCGCTGCTCCGCCACCAGCTCGTCGATCTTCCCCGTCTCCCGATCCAAAAACGCCGCGATCCGCTGTTGCTCGGGGAGCGGCGGAAGCAAGGTCGGCATTCGCTTCAAGTCGCCAAACTTCATCGCTTGTCGCAGGCCGCCACCCATCGAATAAAAGACTTTAGTCGTGTCGTATGCTCTCAGCAGGTGGGCGATGTATTCCGGGAGGGCTATGCGCGCTCGGATGGCAAGGTATGCCGAGGTGATAATGCCAGTTTCGCGAACCAATGCCGAACGCAGGCTTCGCTTATCGTTTTGAAGGTCGGTCAGTCGGAGCACGATGTCCCCCGCATGCACGATCTGGTAGGTCTCAAATGACTCGGGCAGAAGCCCATCGTTTGCCGAGATGTCCTTTCTAACGATCCGGCCATAGCTGAGCGATAAGAGGTTATCTTCGACCATGCCGACGTTCGGCTCGCAGCATTCAGTAACGACGCCATAAAACGGCTTCACCTCCCAATGCGCCGGCACGCGGCCGAGCCACGCGACGCCGCTGTCCTTGTTGTTCGGATACGCCGGGAAACTCACCGCCCGAGCCCTCCGATGAGCGTGAGGATTTTGTCGGTGCAGGCCTTCAGGTCCGCGTCGATGGCGGCGAGGGGGCGCGGGGGCTGGAAGACGTAGAAGTGGCGGTTGAAGGGGATTTCGTAGCCGACCTTGGTCTTCTCGTGGTCGATCCACGCGTCGGGCGCGTGGGGCAGCACCTCGCGCTTAAAATACGTTTCCACGTCCTCGGAGAGCGGCACGTTTTCGGTGTCGCGGAGGGCGGGGTCGGGCTGGGGCTTGCCCTTGGCCTTGCCCTTCTGGCCGAGGACGAGCTGGCCGGCGGCGGCGCGCAGGGGGCGCTCGACCGTGATGGTGCGGTAGCCGAAATCCTCGTTCTTAAAAATGCGGCTAATGGGCGTGCCATCGCGGGTGACCTCGTGGAAGTCGCCGAAGAGGCGGGTGATGTCCTCGATGTGGGCGGGGCTGAGTTCCTTGCGCTTCGAGCCGAGGCTTTTTCGCATCTTTTGCCAGAAGCCGGAGGCGTCGATGAGCTGCACCTTGCCCTTGCGGGCGGCGGGCTTGCGGTTGCTCACCACCCACACGTAGGTGGCGATGCCGGTGTTGTAGAACATGTCGGTGGGGAGGGCGATGATCGCCTCCACCAGGTCGTTCTCCAGGACGTGGCGGCGAATCTCGCTCTCGCCCGAGCCGGCGCCGCCGGTGAAGAGGGGCGAGCCGTTGAGCACGATGCCGAAGCGGCTGCCGCCGTCCTTGGCCGGGCGCATTTTGGAGAGGAGGTGCAGGAGGAAGAGGAGCGAGCCGTCGCTGACGCGGGGCAGGCCGGGGCCGAAGCGGCCGGCGTGGCCCTTCTCCTCATACTCCTTGCGAATGGCGGCCTCGATTTTCTTCCACTCCACGCCGAAGGGCGGGTTGGAAAGCATGTAGTCGAAGAACTTCGCGGGGAGGCCGTCGGCGGAGAGGGTATTGCCGAAGATGACGTTGGCGATGTCCTGCCCCTTGATGAGCATGTCCGCCTTGCAGATGGCGTAGGACTCGGGGTTCAGCTCCTGCCCGTAGAGGACGAGGCGGGCGCCGGGGTTGAGGGCGCGGAGGTGCTCCTCGGCCTCGGAGAGCATGCCGCCGGTGCCGGCGGTGGGATCGTAGATGGAGCGAACCACGCCGGGCTTGGTCAGGGCTTCGTCGTCCTCGATGAAGAGGAGGTTGACCATGAGGCGGATGACCTCGCGGGGGGTGAAGTGCTCTCCGGCGGTGGCGTTGGAGGCCTCGGCGAACTTGCGGATCAGCTCCTCGAAGACGGAGCCCATCTGGTCGTTGCTCACCGCGTCGGGGTGGAGGTCGATGGTGGCGAACTTTTCCGCGACGAGATAGAGGAGCCCGGCCTTTTGCAGGCGCTCGACCTGCACGTGAAAATCGAAGCGCTCGAAAATGTCGCGGACGGCAGGAGAGAAGCCGTGGAGATAGGCACGGAGGTTCTCGGCGATATGGTCTTGGTCGCCGACGAGCTTTTTAAGGTCGAGCGGGGACGTGTTGTAGAAGAGCAGCCCGGCGGCGCGGAGGAGGAAGGGCTCGGGGTTGAGGCCGGCCTTTTCGCGCTTGGCCTTCTCGGCGAGGACGGCGGCCTTCGTCGGTTCGAGCACGCAGTCGAGGCGGCGGAGGACGGTGAAGGGGAGGATGACCTTGCCGTATTCGGACTGGGTGTAGTCGCCGCGCAGGAGATCTGCGACGGACCAGATGAAGGCGGAGAGGTTGGTGGGCTCGGGCATTGCGGGGAGAAAGAAGCAGCGGGTAGTCAGGCGGGGGCGGAGGCGAGCGCCAAGTCCGGGCGCGGCGCGGCCAGGCCCGGACTTGGCGCGCGGGATCGCGGGTCTCGCCCGAGCGTAGCGAATCGGTGGGGGAAGCCCGCCGCGGGCGGGCCGGCGTCGGACGGGGTCCCCGGCGTTTTCGAATCTCCGGTCAGGGCGCGGAGTAGGAGACGGAGAGGCGCAGGAAGCGGCGGAGGCCGGGGGCGCCGAGCTGGACGTCGTCGGTGTAGGTCGAGGTCGAGCCGACCGTCTCCGTCGCGCCGGTCGCGGTGGAGAAGCCGGCCGCGAGGTCGTCGCTCGCCTGCACGGTGTAGGTCAGCGCGGGGTCGGCGGGGCTGCGGCGGGTGTAGACGAGGGTGAGGACGTCGCCGGAGCGCGCGACCGCGACCGGGTTGGCGCCGGCGACCTTGGTATCGGTGCCGAGGGAGTATTCGAGCAGGTTGGCGAGGCCGTCGCCGTCGTAGTCCTCGGTGTCGCCGGCGAGGACCTCGGGCGTGTCGGCGTAGACGCCGAACTGCTGGAAGCGCCAGAGGTTCAGCGGCGAGGCGGAGGGCGTGAAGCTGATCGTAACGGAGGTGGCGGTCTGCTGGAGCGTCACGGAGCCGTAGTCGGAGAGCGAGCGGCCGGCGGCGTCGACGGTGACGGCGCCGAGGGTGAAGTCGCCGGTCTTGGCGACGGCGTTCAACACGGTCCAGCCGCGGGGCTGGCTCCAGAACGCGTCGGCGAAATTCACGGTCGAGCCGGAGGCGTTGAACATCAGGTCGACCACCGCGCCGGCCGTGACGTTGACGACGCCGGCGGAGACGCGGCCGGCGGCGTCGGTGGCGTCGTTGTTGGCGGGGAGGCTCCAGCGCAGGCGCGCGCCGTTCGCGTAGGAGAGCGTGCCCGTGACGGTCTGGGCGCCGGCGGGGCCGCCGGGCGCGTGGATGGCGCCGGAGGCGAGGCTGAGCGCGCCCTGGATCGCGCCGGCGCCGGAGAGCGTGGCGCCGTTGGCGACCGAGACGGGACCGGCGCCGGAGAGCGAGCCGGAGATTTGGAGGCCGCCGGCGGACACGAGGGTGGCGCCGGTGTAGGTGTTGACGCCGGCGAGCGTGAGCGTGCCGGAGCCGAGCTTGGTCAGGGCCAGCGTCTGGCCGGAGGCGCCGTTTTGGAGCGAGCCGGCGAAGGTGGAGCCGGCGGTGGTGTTGGTCGTGAGCGTGGCGGTGCCGGCCGCGAGGTTGGCGATCACGCCGCCGGAGCCGGAGAGGCGGCCGATGGTCGGGCTGAAGCCGTTGAGGTTGAGCGTGCCGCCGTTGACGGCGAGGTTGCCGATCGCGGCGCCGAGGGCGGTGGCGTGGCCGAGGCGCAGGACGCCGGCGTTGAGCGTGGTGCCGCCGGAGTAGGTGTTGGCGCCGGAGAGGATGATCGTGCCGGTCGGGTTGGCGCCCTCGGCGAAGGCGATGCCGCGGGTGCCGGAGATCGCGCCGGTGAAGGCGGAGGTGGCGGCGGCCAGGACGTCGGGGTTGGCGGAGGTGACGACGACGTCGTTGGCGAGGGTGACCGCGCCGCCGAGGTTCGTGTTGCGGCCGAGGGTGAAGTTGCCGTTGAGGACGACCGCGTTCGCGAGGGTGCGCGTGGCGCCGGAGGCGCGGAGGTCGCCGCCGTTGATGCGGAGGGTCCCCGTGCCGAGGGCGTTGTCGATCGCGAGCTGGAGCGAGCCGGAGTCGAGGTGGACGCCGCCGGTGAAGGTGTTGGCGCCGGCGAGGACGACGGCGTTGTTGCCGGCGATGGTCACCGAGCCGGCTCCGCCCGCGCCGTCCTTGACGAAGCTGTAGAGGAGGATGTCCGCGGTCATGGGCGCGAGGACGAGCTCGTTGTTCGCGCCGATGAGGATGCCGAAGGAGTAGTCGTTGGTGACGTTGGCGACCGGGTTGCCGATGGTGAAGGCGCCTGTGCCCGCGTTCATGAGGCCGCCGATGGTGAGGAGGTCGGCGGCGTTGTTTCCGGGCTGGCGGGCGCCGGCGCCGGTGTAGCGGAGGGTGTTGACGCTGCGGGCGAGGCCGGTGGCTCCGAGCAGGCCGGCGCCGCTGATGTCGTAGTTGGCCGTGCCGGTGCCGCCGGAGGGGATGCCGCCCCACGCGCCGGTGGTGGCCATGGAGCCGGCGGCGGTGTAGGCGACGACGTTGTTGGCGCCGTCCTTGGTGGCGTAGGCGTGGCCGGCGGCGGAGTTGTTGGCGGCGGCTCCGGCGCTCTTCACGATCGCCCAGGGGCCGACGATGCCGGTCGAGCCGGCGTTGACGATGCCGGTGGAGATCACCGCGCCGCCGCCGGCGGACTTGTCGACGAGCAGCACCGAGCCGGCGCCGCGCGAGAGGGCGCCGGTCAGCATGAAGACGCGGCCGCCCGCGACGGTCCAGGACTGCTGGCCGGCGCCGAGGGCGAGGGCGGCGGCGATGGAGAGGTTCTGGGTGGCCGCGGTCATGTCGAGGCCGCCCGGGCCGAGCGTGAGTGTATTGCCGGAGCTGATACCGATGGGGCCGCCGGTGGCGCCGACGACGAGGCGGTTGAGGGCGAGGTTGGCGCCGAGCGAGACGGTGTTGGCGCCGGCGAGGCCGGACCAGCGGGCGCCGTCCCAGGAGGCGGGGGGGACGGCTCCGGTCCAGCTGGCGGGGAGGTTGAGGGCGACGGTGTTGTCGGCCTTGTCGACGAGGGTGGGCGCGCGGGGCGTGGCGGAGGTCTCGGCGGAGGCGTCGCTTTCGCCGAAGGCGTTCACGGACGCGACGACGTAGTAGTAGGTCGCGCCGTTGGAGACGGAGTTGTCGGTGAAGGAGGCGGTGGCGACGTCGGTGGCGACGGTCTCGTAGGGGCCGCCGGCGACGGCGGAGCGGCGCACGGTGTAGGAGACGGCGCCGGAGGCGGCGGTCCAGGAGAGCGTCACGGCGCCGGGGGAGGCCGAGGCGGAGAGGGTGGCCGGGGCGGAGGGCGGGGTGGCGCCGAGCGGGTAGAAGACGACGGAGACGCCGGACACGCTTTGCTGGAGGTGGAAGGAGCCGTAGGCGGAGACGTCGCGTCCGCCGGAGTCGGCGCCGATGGCGCCGAGCGTGAACTGGCCGCTCATCGCGGTGGCGGAGAGGACGGGCCAGACGCGGATCTGGGTCCAGAAGGCGTTGGTGAAGTCGACCGCGCCGCCGGGGCCGTTGAGCGTGAGGTGGATGGCGGCGCCCGGGGCGACGGAGACGGACTGGGCGGCGACCCGGTTGAAGGAGGAGGTGGCGACGCCGTTGGCGACGAGGTTCCAGTTCAGGCGGGCGGTGGAGCCGTAGGCTAGGGTGCCGGTGAAGGTCTGCGCGCCGGTGGAGTTGGCGGCGCCGCCTGGGGTGTGGATGCCGTTGATCGTGGTGGCGACGCCGCTGGAGCCGACGCCGGAGAGGGTGGTGCCGGCCGCGGTGCTCAGCGAGCCGGCGCCGGCGAGGCCTCCGTCGAGGCGGAGCGCGCCGCCGGAGAGCGTGGTGGCGCCGTCGTGGGTGTTGGCGCCGGAGAGGACGAGGGTGCCCGCGCCGAGCTTGGCGATGCCGAGGGAGTCGGCGGCGCCGTCGGCGATCACGCCGGCGACGGTGATGTTGCCCGCGCCCTGGAAGGTGAGGGTGCGGTTGCCGGTGGCGGCGGAGGAGATGCCGGAGCCGAAGGCGAGCGAGCCGGCGTCGGACTGGACGAGGTAGTTGGCGCCGCCGGCGTTGAGGGTGAGGCCGCCGAGGATGTTGGCGCCGGCGAGATTCTGGATGGCGGGGACGGAGCCGTTGCGGCCGGCGAGGGAGACGGCCGGGAGCGTGATGGAGCCGGTGGTGCCGTCGATCTGGAGGCGCGAGCTGCCGCCGGTGTTGTTGTTGATGTAGATCGGGCTGTGGGCGGCGGCGAGGACCTGGTTGTTGACGACGCGGACGATGCCGTCGTCGGCGGAGGTGCTGCCGCTGTCGACGTGGAGGGTGCCCTTGAAGGTGGAGCCCGGGCTGTTGAGGACGAGGGTGCCGGCGCCGGCCTTGCCTAGGGTGCCGGCGACGACGGAGCTGCCGAGGTCACGCGTGTAGAGGGGGCTGCTCAGCGTGAGGTTGCCTCCGGAGGCGACGTTGAAGACGCCGCCGTTGACGTCGAGGAGGATGCCGCGGTTGGCGTCGTCGATGGCCTGGGTGCCGGACATCTGGAGGGTGCCGCGGTTGAGCGTGAGCTGGTCGGTGACGAGGGCGGAGGGGTTGGGCCCGAGGCGGGCCTCGGAGTCGATCAGGAGCGAGCTGACGCGGCCGTCGCCGACGAGGATCTTGCCGGCGAAGGCGCCGTTGGCGCCGGTGAGCGCGACGGTGTTGTTGACGAAGAGGAGGGACTTGGAGCCGGCGAGGTTGGCGGAGAGGATGACGGAGCCGTTGGCGGCGCGGACCATGGCGTCGTTGGTGTCGACGGTGAGGTTGCCGGCGAGGGTCCAGGTGCCGGAGCCGGCGTGGACGAGCTCGGGGCCGCCGGAGAGCTTGAGATCGTTGATGGTGAGCGAGGCGCTGGCGGTGCCCTTCCAGAGGAGGCCGCCGCCGCTGATCTTGAGGGATTGGCCGGCGAAAGTGCGGGAGGCGGTGTCGGCGGGCGTGCGGAGGCGGAAGTTGGCGGTCTCGTAGGTCTTGCCGGCGCCCGGCGCGAGGCCGTCGCTCCAGCGGCCGGTGGCGGTGAAGGAGGTCTGGCCGAGCGGGTCGTCGGCGGTGAGGTAGACGTCGGCGGCCTGGCGGTTGGGCCCGAGGGCGTAGTGGGCGAGGATCTCGTCGCGGGTTAGGGCGACGTTGCTGACGCGGACCTCGGCGTATTCGCAGTTGGCGAAGGCGTCGCCGGAGTAGGCGGAGCGGCCGAGCCAGTTGTTCACGTCGGGGAAGGCGGAGAGCGGGTAGGCGACGTCGAGCCAGGCGACGGCGTCTCCGTCGCGATACCAGGTCCAGCGGCCGCCGCCGGCTCCGTTGTCGGCGAAGGTGATGGCGTAGTGGTGGGGGACGCCGGCGGTGGTGGGCAGTCCGCTGTCGAGGGAGACGGTGGCGCCGCCGACGATGGACTCAAAACGCTGCGTGGAGAGGGCGGAGCCGTTGGCGGTGCTGAGGGTGAGGTAGGCGGCGGTGCCGTTGTTGAAGTCGAGCAGGCGGCTCCAGCTTTGGAAGGCGAGCGGCGTGGCCCAGATCTCGATGGTGGCGTTGGCGTAGCCGGAGACGAGGCCGGCGGGGAGCTGGAGGTAGGCGGCGCCGCTGCCGGACGCGCCGCCGGGGAGGCGAAGGCCGGAGCCGGTGAAGGTGGCGCCGGCGCCCTGGACGGTGGCGAGGGCCGTGCCGGACACGGCGTCGGTGACGACGGTGCCGGCGGGGGCGCTCGCGGCGGCCTGGTTGAAGGACCAGCGGCGGACGACGTTGGCCATGCGGGGGGCGGCGACGACGCGGGAGTAGCGGTCGGCGACGCCCTGGGCGGTGGTGCTGATGAGGTAGGAGTTGTCGCCGCCGTTGACGGCGTCGCCGAGGCAACTGCCCTCGCCGACGAGGCGGGCGCCGTTGAGCCAGATGTTGGGATTGCTGTAGTAACCCTGCGCGCCGCCGCCGCAGTAGTTGTGCATCATGACGGTCTTGGGCTCGAGGCGGCCGCCGCGGTGGTCGCAGCCGTAGTTGTGGCCGGCGAGCTCGTGGGCGACGACGGTGGACCAGAACTGGCCGGGATCGAAGCAGGAGTAGCGGCCGGGCTGCTGGGCGACGGCGGCGGCGCCGTCGCTGGTGGAGACGCAGAGGAAGGTGACGAGGTCGGCGCCGCGGGCGTTGCCGGCGTCGACCACGTCGGTCATGCGCGAGTCGTAGTTGGCCATCCAGCCGACGAAGCCGCCCTTGCTGGTGGTCTGGTAGAGGTATTGCGCGGCCTGGTGGTAGCCGACGATGCGGACGCGCGCGCCGGTGCCGCAGCGCTCGTTGATGGCGTTGGAGCCGGCGATGGCGTTGGCGGCGAGGACCTGGACGTTGTCATGGCCGCCGGCGGAGGCGGTGTAGGTCTGGTCGTAGGCCACGAGCAGATCCGCCTCGGCGGCGGCGCGGGCGGAGCGGCCCGTGAGGAGGAAGCCGGCGGCGGTGAACGCGAGGAGGGTCAGGCGGACGAGGGCGGCGGGACGGAGGGCGTTCATTGGGCGGGTTTGAGTTGTTCGTTGGTCCGGATCGGCTCGCCGCCGGGGATGGAGAGGTAGGTGTCGGGGACGAAGCTGGAGATCATCAGCTCGCCCGGCTCGCGCGGGTGGCCCTGGAGGTAGGTGCCGTCCTCGGGGGAGACGATGGTGAAGGCCTCGCGGCCCTGTTTGAAGGCGATGGTGACGATCGATTCGCCTAGGCCCGTGAGGCGCCCGGTGAGGGTGCCTCCCAGCCCGGAGGGATCGAGGTCGGAGCGCGTCACCTCCACGTCGAGTTCGCGGCCGTCGAAGCCGGGCAAGGTGAAGGCGCGCAGGGTCTCGCCGGCGGCGCGGGCGCGCTCGACGGCGATGAAGACGGGCTCCTTGCGATACACGAGCTGGCGGCCGGTGATGCGGGCGTTTTCGTCGAGGAGGCGACGCTCCTCCCATTCGTTGTGGGCGATCTTGCGGATGACCTCGGGCGAGCGGGCGTCCTCGGCGGTCCAGGCGTGGGCGGCGGTCTCCTTGGAAACGGCGAGCGGGCGGAGCGCGACCCCGGGTGTCGGCGCGGCGGGCGGCGTGACGGGCGTGGCCGGAGGCGGGGGAACCGGCGTGGAGACCGGGGCGGTCCCGGTCCTGGCGGGGGCGGCCGTGGCGGCTGCGGTTTGCGCCGGCGCGGCGCGTGACGCACGCCATTGAAGCCCGAGCACGACAAGGACGGCAGCAGCCGCTAAGGCCAAGGCGACCTTGGCGGGAGAACCGGGGCGTTTCATGGGGCGATCGGGGCCGAAGAGTTTTTTCGATCGGGGTGGGTGGCGCAACCGATCCACGAGTTTAACGTCCACCGTATCGCAAAAACGCTAAGACGCCACGCGGGCGAACACCCCGAAACGCGCAGGCGTCGGGGCCGAGGGCGGGTTTTGGTCGGGCCGGCGGCGGGGCTCAGGCGTCGTAGGCGGCGCGGAGCCGGGCGAACTCCTCCGCGGTGAGCGGCAGGACGGATCCGTGGCGGAAGGGGAAGGGGAAGCGGAAGTCGCTGGCGGGGGTGAAGCGGCCCGAGGCGAGGTCGTGCGTGACGTAGGGCTGGTAGCCGCGCTGCGCCAGGTAGTGGTCGAGGATCAGGCCCCAGAGCGGGGGGCGTCCGGCGGCGGCGGGCTGGATCAGGTAGCAGGCGGGGCCCTCGTGGCCGACGAGGTCGCGCAGCGAGAAGTCGGCGACCTCGCGCCACTCGCCCTCGAGCGTCGGGCAGGTCTGGAGGGTGATGGCCTTGTGTTTCTCGTCCTTGGTGAAGCGGTAGTAGGCGCGGCCGTCGTGAACGATAGTGGTGTCGATGACGGGGGCCTCGCCCTCGATGTAGACGAAGGGGGCGGAGAAGGTCTGGAAATCGGGCGTGCGTGCGGCCCAGATGCGATGTTTGGCGAAATCGTCCCGGGCGGTCGTGGAAGCCCAGAACACGAGGTAGTCGCCTTTTTCCGCGTCGTAAACAGCCTCGGGCGCCCAGGCGCAGCCGGCGTCGGCGGGGGCGACCTCGACGCGGCGCGGGGCGCTCCAGCGCACGAGATCGGGGGATTCCCAGACGATGATCGCGCGGCTGCCGGCGCGGACGGCGCGGGTCCAGTCGGGATCGAGATGGATCGAGAGATCGGTGCCGATGAGGAAAAATTTCCCGCCGTCGGCGGAGCGGAGGACGAAGGGGTCGCGCAGGCCGCGTTCGCCGAGCGTGCTGACGAGGACGGGTTCGCCGTGGTTGAGGGCGGTCCAGTCGCGGCCGTCGGCGCTGAGGGCGAAGTAGACCTGTTCGGTAAGCGGGGACTGTTCGCCGCGGAACGTGGCGAAGAGAAAGCCTGCGGGCGTGGAGGGGGCGGAGGCGTGGGGGGCGGACATGCGGGCTCGGGGACGGAGGGCCGACATGTTTTCAATCCGGCGGCGAGGAGGCAACGGCGCGCGAATTCGTCCCGTCATTCGCGCCCGACGCCGGGGGGCGTGCGCGAATGACGGGATACGAAAAACGGCCGCCCGGTGAAGGGCGGCCGTGGAGGGCGGGGGCGGCTGAGTGCGCGGGGAGGATCGCCCGGCCGGGGCCTTTATTCGCGGAAGGTCAGGGCGGGCTCGCCGGATTTGGCGGCGTGCTCGATCCGGGCCGGGGCGGCGTGGGCGTGGGCGGCGGAGCGGTGGACGACGGGGGTCTTCACCGCCTGGGGCGCGGCCGGTTTCGGCGCGTGGTCGGCGTGGCGCTCGGAGGCGCGGGCCGTGCCGGTGGCGCCGACCAGGAGCGCGAGCTGCGCGGCGGCCTGCTGGAGCTCGGCGGACTGGGCGTTGAGCTCCTCGGCGGCGGAGGCGGTCTCCTCGGCGTTGGCGGCGTTGGACTGGGTGATCTTGTCCATCTGCGAGACGGCGGTGTTGATCTGGGCGAGGCCCTCGGACTGTTCGTGCGAGGCGGTGGCGACCTCGGCGACGAGGCGGTCGACCTCGCGGGCCTTCTCGACGATCTCGCGGAGGCTGGTGGTGACGCGGCCGGAGAGCTCGACGCCCTGCGCGGATCGCTGGGTGGCGTCGGCGATCTTGTCGGCGGTCTCCTTGGCGGCGACGGCGGAGCGCTGGGCGAGGGAGCGGACCTCGTCGGCGACGACGGCGAAGCCGGCGCCGGCCTCGCCGGCGCGGGCGGCCTCGACGGCGGCGTTGAGGGCGAGGATGTTGGTCTGGAAGGCGATCTCGT
>JACCDU010444664.1_pt1 | contig 11909 bp, 9 predicted proteins | sample 7446081 | NCBI WGS metagenome assembly JACCDU01 (sample SAMN15323447, study PRJNA562643) | freshwater metagenome | isolation source: river surface water | place: USA:Blue River Watershed | collected 2017-08-17 | reverse complement strand
TCTTCAAACAATCGAGCCATGGGATATGGCATTTGTATCCGAGAGGCTCAAGCAAGCTCGGTACGCATTCTCTGAGAATGAACTCAAACAGTACTTTCCTCTGCCAAAGGTTTTGGAAGGATTATTTAAGGTAATCCAAACTCTATTCTCGGTCAGTATTCGCTCTGCATCATTACCAACATGGCATCCCAGCGTTCAGTCATTTGAGATCCAAAATAACCAACAGCAAACCATTGCTTATTTTTATCTGGATCCCTATGCGCGTCCTGGTAAACGAGGTGGCGCATGGATGGACGATGCGCGTGGCCGTCGTGTGTTCAGTAATGGCGAGGTACAAGCCCCGGTCGCCTACCTAGTTTGTAACTTTGCTGCACCGGTTGAGGTCAATGGCCAGATGAAACCGCCCACTATCACCCATGATGATGTTATTACCCTCTTTCATGAGAGCGGTCATGGTCTTCACCACCTCCTCACGCAAGTTAGTGCGCTGGGAGTCTCTGGGATCAATGGTGTTGAATGGGATGCCGTTGAATTACCCAGCCAGTTTATGGAGAACTTCTGCTGGGAATGGGAGGTACTGCAAGGCATGACCGCTCATGTTGATACCGGTGAACCATTACCTCGATCCCTGTTTGACAAAATGCTAGAAGCCAAGAACTTCCAAAATGGTTTAACAACCATGCGTCAACTGGTGTTCTCCTTAACCGATTGGCGTTTGCATTCCCGCTTTGATGCCAACTCTGCGCAGGGCCAAGCTGTCTTAGACCTTGCTCGATCGATTAATAACGAATATCACGTGATCCCCCAAGCATCGATCTCGCGCTGGCCCAATACCTTTAGCCATATCTTTGCAGGTGGTTATGCCGCTGGCTATTACAGCTATAAATGGGCTGAGGTTTTATCTGCTGACGTCTATGCAGCATTTGAGGAGGCGGCCAAGGTTAAGGGTACGGTCTTGGATCCAGAGACTGGCATTCGTTATCGCCAAGAGATTTTAGAGGTAGGTGGTAGTCGCCCTGCTGCCGAGTCATTTGCGGCATTTCGGGGTCGTCCTCCACAAATTGATGCGCTATTGCGTCATGGCGGGTTAACTACGGCCTAACCACACTCTTGAATTGCTTTTCTAAAGCCATCAATCATTTGATCAATTTGTGAGTGAGTCGAAATAAATGGGGGTGCCAAGACTAAAGTGTCCCCTGGAGCCCGTGTAAGAACGCCATGCTTAAATGCCAGTGCTTGAGCAGCAAATCCCCGTTGGCCAATAGCCCCCTCTTTGGCTCTTAGCTCTACTCCTGCGGCTAGCCCAAAATTACGAATACTTATAACATTTTCAAGATCTGCCAAAGAATGAACTGCTTCTTCAAAGTAGGGAGACAAAGTATTTACCTGATCGATTAAATTCTCCTGCTCCATCACATCAAGCATTGCTATAGCAGCAGCGCAGGCTAAGGGGTGGCCTGAATACGTATACCCATGCATTAGTTCAGATAAATGCGGGGGGCCTTGCATCAATGCATCATGAATAGAGCGTTTTACGATGACGCCCCCCAAAGGAGCCGCTCCATTACTTACGGTTTTAGCAAACAAGATCATGTCGGGTATCACATCGAAAGTTGTCGATGCGAACATATTTCCAGTTCGTCCGAATCCTGTAATCACTTCATCAAAGATTAATAAGAGTTGATGACGATCGCAGATCTCACGAATTCGTTTTAAGTATCCCTTGGGGGGCACTAAAACGCCTGTTGAGCACGCAATGGGTTCAATAACAACAGCTGCAATGTTTGAAGCGCCATGTAGGGAAACAATACGATTTTCAAGCTCATCGGCCATCTCTACGCCATGTTCTGGCTGCCCTTTTACGAAGGCCTGGGTACTTGGATCCCAAGTTGCACGCAGGTGATCAGAACGCAATAGTGAGGTTCCAAAGGCATTTCGGTTATTTACCATACCACCAACCGAAATTCCACCAAATCCAACACCATGAAAACCGCGCTCTCGGCCGACAAATAAATTACGTTGCCCCTCACCACGCACCCTCCAATACGCTAAGGCAAGTTTCATAGCGGTGTCACATGCTTCCGAACCACTATTCACCAGAAATACTCTATCTAGACCGGCGGGTGCGAGCGATGCAATACGGTCTGTTAACTTAAACGCCCCAGGATGACCTACCTGAAAACTAGATGCATAATCAAGTACATCAATTTGGGCCTTCATAGCTTCAGATATTTTGGGGTGTCTGTGACCAGCTCCAACGCACCAAAGACCAGAGGTACCATCTAATATCGTTTTTCCATCATCCGTTTGATATGTTGCACCAGCCGCAGAAACCACTAACCGAGGAGCTGCTTTAAACGCACGATTGGGCGTAAATGGCATCCAAAAGTTATCTAGCGATGACATATTAATTTGGTTTCAAAAGAATCTTTGCTGAAGGACTCTTTCCATTATGCAAATCATCAAAAGCTTGAGCACCTTCATTAAGCGATCTTTTTTCTACCCACTCTAGATTACCAAATACACCTTGATTCAAGTAGCTCACAGTTGCTCTCAGATCTGCGGTCGAATAGGTATATGTTCCCAATAGAGTTATTTCTGCGAGCGTCAATTTGCGCATATCAATTTCACTGGCCCAGTCTTGTAAACCAACATGCATAATGACGCCACCTGGCTTAATTGCAACAAAGGCAGATTGACGCGTTAACTTAGTGCCCACACAATCAATCACATAGTCATAAGTATTTTCTGTAACTGAGTGAGTTATTGGATCATTTGTTTTACAGCTTACATGTTGATCAATTGAGGCTCTCCGTAATGGATTTGTCTCAGATACAGTGAGATTTATAACCCCAAAATGCTTAAGTAATAAGGCGGCTAACATACCAATTGCTCCACCACCAATGACCAGAGTATTGCATTCTTGAATTGGCCGATGCAAAGCTCTCATCGATAAATTAATGGCATGCACAGCTGTCGCTGCAGGTTCTGTTAGGGCTGCAGCATCCATTGATAAAGATTCTGGTATGGTGATCAAGGTTTTGGCCGGAATACTCATGAACTCTGCAAATGCACCAGGTCTGGTCATTCCAACCATTGTTCGGTTGGAGCAGAGATTATTTCTACCTTGCTCACAATACTCACAAACTCCGCATGTAATCAGTGGATTACCAGTTACGCGCATACCTTTTGGAATCGCTTGTGATAGGGTCTCTACTACTACTCCTGCAAACTCATGACCCAAAACTAATCCTGGCTTTCTTCTAGGATCATGACCATGAAATGCATGCATGTCACTGCCACAGATGCCAACAGAGTCAATTTTAATAATGACCTCATCCTGATTTAGAGAAGGATATGGTCGATCCAATAATTGCATCTCATTGGGATTGGTATAAACGAGCGCTTTCATATCTTTTTCCTAGGAGGCTGTATATCCACCATCTAGCATGATCGTTTGTCCAGTAATGTAGGCGGAAGCATCACTTGCAAGAAAAATAGCAAGTCCACTGATATCACTCATCTCCCCATTTCGACCAATAGCAGTCCTATTTGCATGCATTTTTACTAACTCAGTATCATTAAATACTGGAGCAGTTAATGCAGTTGGGAAAAATCCAGGTCCAATTGCGTTGCAGGTAATCCCAAATTTTGACCACTCTTGGGCGATTGCACGAGTCAATTGAAGAATTCCGCCTTTTGCAGCGCCATATGGGGTGCTATTAGGAAATGCGCGGTAGCTTTGTAAGGAAGCAATATTAATAATTCGGCCCCACTGATTCTTTTTCATCTGTGGGGCAAGAGCTTGGGTTAAGAAAAAAGGTGCGCTTAATTGCAAATGAATCTGCCGAGACCAAGACTCTTGGCTGACCTCCATAAAGGTCTCTCGCAAATTAACGCCTGCCCCGTTCACCAGAATGTCAACCTGTCCAGCACTAGTAATGGCCTCCTTTGCTAGTGCAGAGCTGGCGTCCAAGCTCTCAAGATCAGCTGAAATACACGTTAGTACATTGACCTTCTTTGCGATTAGCCGTTCACGTGCCTCTTCCAACAATGGCTTTCTGCGTGCAACCAGAATAATCTTTGCACCAGCCTGGCCTAAAGCCTCAGCCACGGCCTCACCAATACCGCTACTGCCCCCGGTAATCAAAGCAGTTTTTCCAGAAAGATCAAATTGCTTAAAGATACTCATACTTCCACCGGTTTACCCAAATCAAAGCGCTCTGCCGGGAAGTACTTGTCTAAGCGATCGTCTGCAGTCCTAGCATGCGCTTCCATGCCTTCTAGTCTGCTAATCCTCGCAGTAACCACTGCCATTTGCTTGCTGGCCTCTTTGGTCATCTTTTGCCAAGTAAGAGTCTTCATAAATTTATGAACAGACAAGCCACCCGAATAACGTGCAGCACCTTTAGTTGGCAACACATGATTGGGACCACTGGTCTTATCGCCAAATGCAACTGTGGTTTCTTCGCCAAGGAATAATGAACCGTAACACGTTAAATGATCAAGCCACCAATCTAAATCTTTAGCATGGATCTCCAAATGTTCACTTGCATATTGATCCGATATTTTGACAATTTCTTCACGACTGTCACACAAAATAATTTCACCATAATCACGCCATGCACACGCTGCCGCATCTTTAGCTGTGGGTGGCAAACGATCAATCATCGCGGGCACCAATTGAGCAACTTGACTAGCAAGTTCTTTAGATGAAGTAAATAGCCATGCGGGCGACTCATGACCATGCTCAGCCTGCCCCACTAAATCGCTGGCAACTATATGTGGATCTGCAGTCTCATCAGCAATAATGCCAATCTCTGAGGGTCCTGCAAACACATCAATGCCAACTTTACCGAATAGAGTTCGCTTAGCTTCGGCGACAAATTTATTACCAGGACCTACAACCACATCGGCTGGCTTTCCAGTGAATAGACCGAGCGCTAATGAGGCAATCGCTTGAACACCACCCAAGGTCATAATGACATCAGCACCCGCTGCTTTAAATGCATACAGTACATAGGGATGAATACCGCCGCCTCGAAATGGGCTTGAACAAGCAATAATATTCTTTACACCGGCTGCTTTAGCAGTAGCTACTGTCATGTAGGCTGAAGCAATGTGGGCATATCGACCAGATGGCGCGTAACAACCAACCACATTCACAGGTATTACTTTTTGTCCTGCTAATACACCAGGATATAGCTCTGTTGAAAAATTATGAATACTCTCTTTTTGGGCTATCGCAAAGTCATAAACTTGTTTAACAGCAAAATCAATATCTTGCTTTACCAAACTGGGGACTTCCGAAATGATCTTATTAATTTGATCTTGCGTCAAAACAATATCGCCAGTCCACTTATCAAGAGATTTTGCGTATTCTCGAACTGCAGATTCGCCATTTTTTTCTATATTAGCGAGCATCTCCACAACAACCTGTTGTGCATTTGATGTTTCGGTTTCTGGGGTCTTAGAAGCTTTTTTTAAATAATTAGTACCCATACATCATCCTTATTCTGAACTGAAAGAATCCTCATTGGGAACATAGCCAATGAGGATTTCCTTGCTTACTTCGTATTTGCTGCAAATTCACGCAGGCGTTTATCTGCGTTGACCATCTTCATAAATTCATCGGTGATGTAATCATTCGCTGGAGGAACTGCTGGGATTGCTCCAGTCGATTGCATAAAGGCACCAATAGAATTAAACCAACCGTCTACTTGCGATGGCCCTTTCGAGCGATCCATAATCCTTAGCTCTGCGGCTAAATCATAGGTAGGACGTGTATCAAACTCCTTGCGCATCGATGCCTCAGAAATAGTGACACCACCCTGCTCATAGAATTTCTTCATCATGGCAATGGCTTGGGGTTTGTTGGCATTCATCCAATTCCAAGCGCGAATGTAGATTGCAAGAAATTTGGCAACATTTTGTGGATTCTCTTTAGCATAATCACCACGAACAATAAGCGCTCCGGGAACAAATGCGCCAGCATCTTTACCCGAACAAATTACTTTTCCACCAGCTTTTTCCTCTAAGGTATAAATATTTGGCGCCCATAAGCCACCGAAATCAGCATTTCCAGAAGACATTGCAGAAATAATTTCAGCTTGCCCCATGTTCTTGATGGTTACATCTGATTTTGCTAAGCCGTATTTTTTAAGGCATGACTGAACTGCATAATCACCCGTTGAATTAGCCGTTAAAACAATGGTTTGCCCCTTAAGACTCTGTGGATTCTTTGCAAAAAGGTCTGCTCCTTTTGGGGTCGCCACTAAAGCATTACCAGCTGACTCATCATTACTCAAGCCAATAGTTTTAATTCCAAAACGAACATGGCCTAATACTGCGGGAACAGATCCAGTGCCACCAACATCCCACGATTTTGATGCAGAAGCTGCAATTTGAGGAACGCCTGCAGGAAAGGTGCTAAAGGTTGGTTTTAGACCAAGCTCAGCCCACCAGTTCTTTTCAGTAGCAACATAAAAGGGTAAGGCCCAATATAGGGCAGGCTGATAACTGACTTTAATTTCAGTTAGATTAGCTTGCGCCTGTGACTGGGCCGTGAAACCCAATCCAATGACAGATCCTAATAAAACCCCCAACAACTTTGATTTAAATTTCATCTTGACTCCTTTGTTATAAAAAAACATCTCCTCTTTTAATGCTGCTCCCGTAACAACTTCCAAATCTGACTGCGTAAATGAACAAACGAACTTAAATCCATGACATCTTCAATCCGGGAATATTGATCCCAATTTTCTTCAATACGTAATTTTTTGACATCAATGACTTCTTTAAATAAGCCCGGCCTACGTGACATGACTACTACCCGATCAGCTAAATAAACCGCTTCCTCAACGGCATGCGTAATAAATAAAACAGTACGAGGATTTTTTCTAGCAAGCTTGACTAACTCTTCTTGCATAACAACCCGTGTTTGCGCATCTAATGCACCAAATGGCTCATCCATCAACAATACGCCGGGATCAAGTACATAGGCACGTGCAATGGCAACGCGTTGCTGCATTCCACCCGATAACTGATGAGGGTAGGCAGCCTCATAACCCTCAAGTCCCACCATAGCAATTAGGTCTGCAGCCCGCTTATTTCTTTCCTGCTCACTTAATCCCATTGCTTTGAGACCAAAGGTCACGTTATCGAGCACTGTTTTCCAGGGAAATAAGGCAAATTGTTGAAAAACGACGGCTCGATCAGGGCCTGGGGCTGTGACAATACCACTACCGACGCGAATGACACCTTTAGTTGGAGCCTCGAAGCCGGCTACCATTCGTAAACACGTGGTCTTACCACAGCCTGATGGGCCAACGATAGCTACAAACTCTTTATCAGCAACTGTAAAGTTAGTTTCTCCAACAGCAAGAAACTCCTTACCGCCCTGACTAAAGCTTTTTTCTACTCCATCAAAAACAATATTCGCCATCTTAATTTTCTCGATACTTGCTAACTAATTTTTCGATCATTCTCAAACCTATATCAATAGCTAGTCCAATAATGCCAATTGCAATCATGCCGCTCATCACAATATCAGTTTGAATACTTGCCTGCCCCTTCACCATCATGTAACCTACTCCGCTCGATGCAACGATCAGTTCGGCGCCGATTAAAGACTGCCATCCCAAGCCTGCAGAGATACGCAGACCAGCAACGATTGATGGAATGGCGGCAGGAAACAAAACCTCAATCATTAAACGTAATTTGCTAGCACCCAACATTTGAGCTGCCTCAATAAATTTTTTATCCACATGGATCGCTCCACGGTAGGTATTAATTAGAACCGGAGGGAATGCCCCCATAAAAATTACTAATACTGGGCCGCCGATGCCAGTCCCAAACCAAAGGGCAGCAAAAGGAACCCATGCGATTGGTGCGACAAAACGAATACTTTCAAAAAATGGGGTAATCAAACGATCTGTATTTTTCGATAAGGCCATTAATAAACCAAGTGGTATACCAATACAAATAGCCAATAAAAATCCGTATAAGAATCTCTGGAAACTAGAGGCAATATGAGCTAATAGGGTAAAGCCGGAAAATGGTTGGGTAAGCAGTGAACTAAGCTTTGCTAAAACCTCATGGGGCGATGGTAGAAATTGCTTTGGAGTCACTTCTAACACAACTGCACCATACCAAACTGTCAAAAACAGGGCTATTCCTAAAACGGAATACATCATTACCTGTTGGCTATTTAGAGAATCGCGATTCATCATGAATGCCTCCAGGGCATCGCTAATTTCTCGAGATAACCCAATAGTTGAGTCATTAACCAGCCACATACTGCAACACTAATCATTCCCACCAAGATCATGGCTGGATTGATATCTTGTGCTGCTTGATTAAGTATCGAACCTAGGCCTAAGACGGCACCAACGAGCTCGGCAGCAACCAATGTGGTCCAAGAGGCTTGTAATGATAGGCGCAAGCCTGAAAATATCAAAGGCATGGCAGTTGGAATTAAAACCTCGGTGTAATAGCTAAAGCGTGATACACCTAGCATGAGTGCAGCTTCTCGTTGCGCAATATCAAGCGACCGTATGCCGGTAAATGTATTGATAACCGATGGCACGAAAGCAGCCACAAAGATGACCATCACCTTCGCGGAATTACCAAGTCCTAACCACACAATAGCTAGCGGAATCCAAGCGAGGGGCGGGATTGGACGTAAGGTTAAGAAAATAGGATTTACGATTGCCTCTATCTTGCGATTGGCACCCATAAAGATTCCTAATAAGACCCCTGCTGCTGCTGACACCAGAAATGCGGTTGTTACCAAGCCAACGCTTTGAAGAATATGTTGATGTAATTTGCCATTACCATAACCCCGCATCGCAATGGTTTTCAGTGAAGCCCAAGTATCTGCCGGTGTTGGAAAACGATTGGCAGAAATAATTCCAAGCCACTGGGTCAAGGCGAACCAGACTAATCCAACGGCTACTATGAAGAGGATATAGAAAAAAAACTTTTTCAGAATTTAGATAGCCTGTAGAATAAATGTAAGCGCTTTCATTCTATTACTGAATCTAACCGAAAAATAGAGAATTAATCAATAATGAGCTTAGTAAAAACCCTAGCAAAACCAACTGTCACCATTAATCAGGTGGCAAAAATGGCAGGGGTTTCTACGGCTACCGTCTCACGAGCGCTCAATAAACCCGAGACAGTCAGCGAGACATTAAAGAAAAAAATAGAGCACATTATTAAAAAGATCGGCTATATACCAAATGCTGGAGCTAGGTCTCTCATGCTCAAGCGAACCGGCTCAATCGGGGTTATTGTCCCCACTCTTGATAATGCGATTTTCGCCCAGGGCTTAGAAGAATTTCAACGTCAGTTAAGCCAATCAGGCTATCAAATGCTGGTTGGAAGTACAAACTATGACCCTGAAATTGAATACCAACAAATGCGGAACTTACTATTGCAGGGCGTTGAAGGGATTGCAATGTTTGGCTCAAGTCAGAAACTAGAGCTTATTCGTCTCTTAAGAACCAGAAAGCTTCCCTATATCCATATTGGAACTCTAGATACACCACTCAATGGATATGCAGCAGGATTTGATAATAAAAAGGCTATTCAACTCGGCGTTGAATACCTAATGCAGGTTGGGCATAGGAATTTTGGAATGATCGCTGGTAAAACTGAGAATAACGATCGTGCCAGGGATCGTGTGGATGGTGTCGTTGAGCTTCTTAAACGCCATCGAATTGTTTTAAAAAAAGAATCCATCATCGAGGTGCCCTATCAAATTCAAGACGCTAGAATTGCCTTGAAAAAATTATTGCAAATCAACCCAAAAATAAGTGCTGTCGTTTGTGGTCAGGATGTTTTGGCTATTGGGGCCCTGCTTGAAGCCCAAGAAAAAGGGATACAGATTCCCAAAAAACTTTCTATTATTGGCTTTGATAATCTAGAGTTAACACGTCATCTTATTCCGAGCTTATCGACAATCCATATTGACTCAATCGGAATGTGGTCTCAAGCAGCACACCATCTAATTTCACAAATCAATTGTTTAAAAGGTTTGCCAAGAAAAATATTTGTGGATGTTAGCTTGGTGATAAGAGAATCAACATCAAATAAAGCTTAGTAATCAAAGAGTAAATTCAATTACACGATGTCTATAAAGATTCCCTATAGATCTCAACGGCATCATTAAATGTAATTTCTCTTGGGCTATTCATTAATAAGCGCGTTTGTAACATAGCATCATTTGCCAATTGATTCACATCATTAGCAGTAATACCAACCTCAACCAGACGCTTTGGCAAGCCCAATTCTCCTGCAAGTCCGCCAAGATAATCGATTAGACTAGATGCCTGATCCATGGTAGTTCCGGATAACTCAGGTTTAATAATCCGCCCAAGCTCTGCATACATAGGGTGTGCAACCTCTAGATTAAAACGTAGCACAGACTCCAATACAAGTGAGTTGGATAAGCCATGTGGAACATGAAAACGAGCTCCAATTGGATATGCTAGTGCATGGACACCTGCTACAGGTGCATTAGCAAAAGCCATGCCTGCAAGACAAGCACCAAGAAGCATATTTTCACGCGCAACAATATCATTGCCAGCATTCACAACTTTATGAAGGTTGCCCGATAGTAATCGGAGTGCTTCCTTTGCCAAGCAATCAGCCATCGGATTTTTTAAGCGCTTAGTAGTAAATGCCTCAATAGCATGAACCATTGCATCGATCCCTGTTGCAGCGGTTACGTGGGGCGGCAGCCCAAGCGTTAACTCTGGATCAAGCAAAGCCAAATCCGGCAAAAGATGAGGAGATAAAACGCCCTTCTTTTCACTCTCACTCACAGTTACCACTGAGCTTTTGGTTGCCTCCGAACCAGTACCTGCAGTTGTAGGAACCAAAATCAAAGGCAAACGAGGGCCTTTAACCATATCAACTCCATAAATGTCTGCAAGCTTTTCTTTTCCCAGCGCAAGTAGCGCGACAAGCTTAGCAACATCCATTGAGCTTCCGCCACCAAAGCCAACTATAAAGTCGGCACCATACTCCTGCGCAACTTTCACAGCATTATTTATCACTGAAATGGGTGGATCAGCCTGAACATCTGAGAAAATTTGAAGAGGAAGGCCTGCCGATTTAAATCCAGATAGCGTCTTTTCTAAAAGTCCAGCAGATAAAACTCCGGGATCAGTAACAATTAGTACTGATTTACCACCTCGTTCTTGTATTAGCTTTGCAAGATTAGCCGAACCGCCTCTTTGTAAAAAGATAGACTTTGTCGTATGAAAATCAAATTGCATTATCTTTCCTATTTATACATTTTAAGGGTATTAGTTAAAGAAGGATTTGCGCAATTACCGGCGCATGATCCGATGGTTGCTCCCAGCCTCGGGGGGTCTTATCGATAGTGCTGGCTATACACTTCTCTTTGAGTTCTTTGCTGAGTAATACATGATCTATGCGAAGACCCGCATTGCGCCTAAACCCCATCATGCGATAGTCCCACCAGCTATAGGTCTTGGGTGCCTGTTCAAAGAGTCTGAAAGAGTCATACAGTCCCAATTGAATCAGATTCTGAAACTGCTCTCGCTCTTGGGGTGATACTAGATTTTGCCCTTCCCAGGCTTTGGGGTCATGCACATCCTGATCTTCGGGGGCGATATTAAAGTCTCCCAAGAGTGCTAGACGTGGATAGGTTTTCAGCTCGGTGGCGAGCCATGTTCTGAGAGCATGAAGCCAATTAAGTTTATAAACAAACTTATCACTAGCGGGATCTTGACCATTTGGAAAATAAGCCGAGATTAAGCGCATCGGTGGCATCTCTTTAAAACAAACGGTAGCAGCAAGGATGCGTTGTTGCTCATCGGCAAAGTTGGGGATGTTCTTATTGACTTGTAAGAATGCAGTTTCTGGGTCACATGCTA
>JACCDU010475465.1_pt1 | contig 11910 bp, 11 predicted proteins | sample 7446081 | NCBI WGS metagenome assembly JACCDU01 (sample SAMN15323447, study PRJNA562643) | freshwater metagenome | isolation source: river surface water | place: USA:Blue River Watershed | collected 2017-08-17 | reverse complement strand
TTGCCCAAACCGTTTTGGTAGCGGCCCAAGATGCGTTGGTTGATCACGTCCACGCTGGTGTTGACATAGGCTTTGTCGGCGATGGTTTCGGCCATCTTCATTTTGTTTTGCAAGCCCGCGTCAATCCACTTGCCCGCTTCCAAAATGGCAGCGGTCACGGCACGTGCGGTGTTGGGGTATTTCTTGACGAAGTCGCCGGTGGTGCCCAGCACCTTTTCGGGATGGTCACGCCAAATGTCTTGCGTGGTGGCCGCAGTGATGCCAATGCCATCGGCAATCGCGCGGTGGCCCCAAGGCTCGCCCACGCAGTAGCCGTCCATATTGCCCACGCGCATATTGGCCACCATTTGTGGTGGTGGCACGGTGATGACCTTGGCGTCTTTGAGTGGGTTCACGCCCACGCTGGCCAACCAGTAATACAGCCACATGGCGTGTGTGCCCGTGGGAAAGGTTTGTGCGAAGGTGTATTCGCGCTTGTCGGTGGCCATCAGTTTGGCGAGGCTGGCGGCATCGACTGCGCCTTTGTCGGCCAGCTTTTTGGACAGCGTGATGGCTTGGCCGTTTTGGTTCAAGTTCATCAACACGGCCATGTCTTTCTTCGGGCCAGCGGTGCCCATGTGCACGCCATAAATCAGGCCGTACAGGGCGTGGGCAAAGTCAAGCTCACCGTTGACCAACTTGTCGCGCACACCAGCCCAGCTCGACTCTTTGGTGGGGATGATCTTGACGCCGTATTTTTTGTCAATGCCCAATACCGAAGCCATCACCACGCTGGCGCAGTCGGTGAGGGGAATGAAGCCAATCTTGACTTCTTCTTTTTCGGGCTTGTCTGAACCTTGGGCATACACAGCAGCGCGCAAGGCGGGGGCGATGGTGAGTGCGCCTGCGGTGGCAGCTTGCAACACATTGCGGCGGCTCATGGGGGTCTCCAAAAGTTTCGACATGACATCACTCCTTGATAAAAACTGGAACAGAAACGACAAAGGCGTCCTCACCACATGCGTTTGAGTGCATGGGTGGGGACGCCTTTGTCCTTGAACCGTCGTTGGTTCTTGTTGTGAATTGTTTGCAATAGCTGTGCCAGCTGTTCAGGGTTCTCCCGAATCAAAAACGCCCCATGGCGGGGCGTTTGTAAAAGCGTGCACCAAAGCGGCGCACCAAACTAGGACAGCAGATCGGCCATGTCGAGTGTGCGTTGTGCCACGTCGGCCATCTTCAAACCTTTGTCCATCGCAATTTTGCGCAGCTTGGTGAAGGCGTCTTTCTCGCTCAAGCCTTGGCGCTCCATCAGCAATGCTTTGGCACGGTCCACCACGGTGCGTTCTTGCAGCGCGTTGCGTGCATCGTCGCGTTCATCGCGCAAGCGCTCTTCATATTCAAAGCGGGCCATGGCCACATCCAAGATGGGGCGGATGCGGGTGCTCGCGAGTCCGTCCACGATATAGGCCGAGACGCCCACAGCCACCGCATCGCGCACATGGCTGGTGTCGTTGTCGTCGGTGAACAGCACGATGGGGCGGCGCGCGTCGCGGGTGGCAAACACCACATGCTCCAAGGCATCGCGTGCTTCGGACTCGGCATCCACAATGATCAGGTCCGGCTGCAACTGGCTGATGCGGTCGGCCAAAAACACATCTGCGGGCAGGGTGGCAATCAGGTTGAAGCCGCTCTCTAACAAACCAATGCGCAGCGCACGTGAGCGTGCGGCTTGGGTGTGGGCGTGTTCATCCTCAGGGTCTTCGATGACCAAGTCAGGGGCAACCACCACGATGCGTAATGCCGGCGCGACGGCAGAGGACGCTGGTCGTGCCTGGTGGGATCTTTGTTTTTTTGACGGGGATTTCATCAACGTGCTGTGCTCACTCTTGAACATAGCTACGCAAGTTGTGCGCCAACTTGCTTTGTGCTGGCAGGTGCGCACCGCATAAACTCATGGGCTATGTTGATCCTCGGTATTGAATCTTCTTGCGATGAAACCGGTGTGGCCTTGGTGCGCTCAGAAGGCGCGGCTGTGCCTGTGTTGTTGTCGCACGCGCTCTACAGCCAAATTGCCATGCACCAAGCCTATGGCGGTGTGGTGCCCGAGCTGGCGAGTCGCGATCACATTCGCCGGGTGATTCCATTGGCGCGCGAGGTGTTGGCTGAGTCCCAACACAGCTTGCAAGACATTGATGTGGTGGCCTACACCCGTGGCCCTGGTCTGGCTGGGGCTTTGTTGGTCGGTGCGGGGGTGGCGTGCGCGCTGGGGGCTGCTTTACAAAAACCGGTGTTGGGTGTGCATCACTTGGAGGGGCATTTGTTGTCGCCTTTTTTGAGTGCCGATCCGCCCGAATTCCCGTTTGTGGCCTTGTTGGTCTCGGGCGGTCACACGCAGCTCATGCGGGTGGATGGTGTGGGGCGCTACACCTTGTTGGGCGAGACGATTGACGATGCCGCAGGTGAGGCCTTTGACAAATCGGCCAAGCTCATGGGCTTGGGCTACCCCGGTGGGCCGGCGCTGTCCAGGCTGGCCGAGCAAGGCGATGCCACGGCCTTCAAACTGCCACGCCCTTTGCTGCACAGCGGAGATTTGGATTTTTCGTTTGCTGGTTTGAAAACTGCGGTCATGACGCAAGCCAAAAAGTTGGGCGACGCCTTGGAAGCGCGCAAAGCAGATTTGGCGGCGTCCACCGAAGCGGCGATTGTGGAGGTGTTGCTCAAGAAGTCCTTGGCCGCTTTGCGCGACACCAGTTTGAAGCGCTTGGTCGTGGCTGGCGGTGTGGGTGCCAATCGCCACTTGCGTGCGCAGCTGAACGCGGCCTGTCAGCGCCAAGGCGTGCGCGTGCATTACCCCGAATTGCATTTATGCACCGACAACGGCGCCATGATTGCCATGGCTGCGGCCATGCGTTTGCAAGCGCAGGGGGATACTTCGCCAGCGCAAACCAGCTACAGCTTTGATGTGCAACCCCGTTGGCCTTTGGCTGATTTGGTGGTGTGAGTGACACGCTTGTAGGCGTTGTCTTGTTGAATTGAATTGGAAGTTTATTTATGCGTAGGTCTTGTGGTCGTGTGTTGAAAGCCGTCTGTGTGTCGCTGTGTTGGTCTGCAGGCGTGTGGGCGGCAACGTTGGCGCAAAGCCCCGCACCCACGGTGCAGCCTGCGATCAAGCTTGCCGTGATTGAGGGCTTGAGCGGCCCGTTTGCCAACACCGGTGAAGCGGTGTACCGCAATCTGTTGTGGGCTGTGGAGCGGGTGAACCAGCGCGGGGGTGTGAAGTTGCCAGGCGGTGCGCGTGAGTTGACGCTGGTGCGACACGACAGCAAAAGCCAAACCGAAGAAGCGCTGATGGCGCTGCGCGCCTCGCTCGATGAAGGCGCTAACTTTGTGTTGCAGGGTAATAGCTCGGCGGTGGCAGCGGCCTTGATTGAGGCGCTCAACAAACACAACGAGCGCGAGCCCGCACGTCGTGCTTTGTTCTTGAACTATTCAGCGGTCGACCCTGCGTTGACGAATGAGCGCTGCAGCTTTTGGCATTTCCGTTTCGATGCCCATGCCGACATGCGCATGGCGGCTTTGATGCAGGTGCTCAAGACGGATCACAAAGTCAAAAGCGTGTACCTGATTGGGCAAGACTACAGCTTTGGTCAGGCGGTGTTGCGCGAGGCGCGGCGCCAAATTGGCTCACAACGCCCTGACATGCAGATCGTTGGGGAGGAGTTACACCCGGTGGGACGGGTGAAAGACTTTTTGCCTTATGCCGCCAAGATCAAAGCCAGCGGCGCCCAGGCGGTGATCACGGGCAACTGGGGCAACGACCTCACGCTGCTGGTCAAAGCTGCGCGTGAGGTGGGCTATGACGGCAAGTTCTACACCTTCTATGGCAATGCCTTGGGCGCGCCTGCTGCGATTGGTCAAGCTGGGGTGGGGCGTGTGGTGGCGGTCGCTGATTGGTTGCCCAATGTGCCAAGCAAAGCGTCGGCTGATTTCTACAAAGCGTTTCGCCAGCGTTTTCCGCAATCCGCGGACGACTATGTGCACATGCGCATGCAACTGATGGTCGAGGCCTTGGTTCAGGCCATCGAGAAAGCCGGGACGGTGGATGCTGCACCCGTGGCGCGTGCTTTAGAACACGTCACCCTGTTCAAATTTGGTCAAAAAGGTTTCATGCGTGCGGCAGACCATCAGTTTCAGCAAGCCCTGGTGGTGGGGCAGATGGACCACCACGGTGAGCCCGGTGTGGCGTTTGATGTCGAAGGCTCGAGTTACGGCTTTCGGGTCATCAAGTCCTTAACGCCTGAAGCCGCACAAATGCCCAGCAGCTGCCAAATGCAGCGCTATTGAGTTGATGCATTGGGCGATACGCTCGCCTGCTATACTCTGCAGGCTTTACCTTTTCGGGTAAGGCAAGCACGTTGCATCAACTTCCATGGTGCAACGCAAGTCAAACATCAAAGGAAAAAACATGCTGACTGCAAAAATTGCTGAAGTCGTCAAAGACAACGCACGTGCCGCCAACGATACAGGTAGTCCTGAAGTGCAAGTGGCACTGCTGACTGCACGCATCAACGAACTCACACCTCACTTTAAAGAACACGCCAAAGACCACCACGGTCGTCGCGGCTTGTTGCGCATGGTGAGCCGTCGTCGTAAATTGCTCGACTACCTCAAGTCCAAAGACTTCGACCGTTACGCTGCTCTGATCGCCAAGCTCGGCCTGCGCAAGTAATACGCTGAAGTTCTCGCGACAAACGCCTGAGTTTTCAACAAGCTCAGGCGTTTTGCACTTTTAAACACACTTTTTCACAACCGGCACGAAAACGAGGCGCAGATCGAAGCTGTGTCATTCCAAAAAAGCCCCATCTTTTCTGGAATGGCATCGTGTGCTGCACCGGGTTCTGCCAAATTTCATTAGGAAATCACATGTCAATTTTTAACAAAGTCACCAAAACCTTCCAGTGGGGCCAACACAAGGTCATCATGGAAACCGGCGAAGTCGCGCGTCAAGCCGGCGGTGCTGTGCTCGTCAACATCGAAGACACCGTGGTGCTCGCCACCGTGGTGGGCTCGAAGATCGCCAAAGCTGGCCAAGACTTCTTCCCTCTGACCGTTGACTACATCGAGAAAACCTACGCCGCAGGCAAGATCCCCGGCAGCTTTTTCAAGCGCGAAGCTAAGCCTAGCGAACACGAGACACTGACCAGCCGTTTGATCGACCGTCCCATTCGTCCTTTGTTCCCCGAAGGTTTCTACAACGACGTGCACGTGGTGGTGCACACCGTGTCGCTGAACCCAGAAGTCGATGCTGACATCGCTGCCTTGATTGCTGTGTCTGCTGCTTTGAGCATTTCTGGCATTCCTTTCAACGGCCCCATCGGTGCCGCACGCGTGGGTTACATCAATGGCGAATACGTCTTGAACCCTGGCCAAACACAACGCAAAGACAGCCAGATGGACCTCGTGGTCGCTGGCACCGAAGCGGCTGTGTTGATGGTGGAATCGGAAGCCCAACAGCTGTCCGAAGAAATCATGTTGGGTGCGGTGGTGTTTGGCCACGAGCAAGGCAACATCGCCATCAACGCCATCCACGAACTCGTGCGTGACGCAGGCAAGCCTGTGTGGGACTGGTCGGCACCAGCCAAGGACGAGCCTCTGATCGCCAAGGTGCAAGCCCATGCTGAAGAAAAGCTGCGCGCTGCCTACCAAATTCGCAACAAACAAGCGCGCACCTTGGCTTGCCGCCAAGCCTATGCCGCTGTGATGGAAGCCCTCAAGGCTGACGGCGTTGAGTTTGATTCGGTCAAGGTCGAGAACATGTTGTTCGACATCGAAGCCCACATCGTGCGCAGCCAAATCTTGGCGGGCGAGCCCCGCATCGACGGTCGTGACACGCGCACTGTGCGTCCGATCGAAATCCGTAACAGCGTGTTGCCACGCACCCACGGCTCGGCCCTGTTCACACGCGGCGAAACCCAAGCTTTGGTGGTCACCACGTTGGGTACCGAGCGCGATGCACAACGCATCGACGCGTTGGCCGGTGAGTACGAAGACCGCTTCATGATGCACTACAACATGCCTCCCTTTGCCACCGGCGAAGTGGGCCGCATGGGTTCGACCAAGCGCCGCGAAATCGGTCACGGCCGTTTGGCCAAGCGTGCGTTGGTGGCTGTGTTGCCAAGCAAAGAAGAATTCCCCTACACCGTGCGCGTGGTGTCTGAAATTACTGAATCCAACGGTTCATCGTCGATGGCCTCGGTGTGCGGCGGCTGCTTGTCCATGATGGACGCTGGCGTGCCCATGAAAGCACACGTGGCTGGCATCGCCATGGGCTTGATCAAAGACGCCGACCGTTTTGCTGCGTTGACCGACATGTTGGGTAACGAAGATCACTTGGGCGATATGGACTTCAAAGTGGCCGGTACCACCAACGGCATCACCGCTTTGCAAATGGACATCAAGATCCAAGGCATCACCAAAGAAATCATGCAAGTCGCTTTGGCCCAAGCCAAAGAGGCGCGCATGCACATCTTGGACAAGATGCAAGCCGCCATGGGCGAAGCCAAGACCGAAGTGTCTGACTTTGCACCTAAGTTGTTCACCATGAAGATCAACCCCGAGAAGATCCGTGACGTGATCGGTAAAGGTGGCGCCACCATCCGTGCGTTGACCGAAGAGACCGGTTGCCAGATCAACATCGAAGAAGACGGCACCATCACCATCGCCGCCACCGATGGCGCCAAGGCTGAGGAAGCCAAGAAGCGCATCGAGCAAATCACGGCAGAAGTCGAAATCGGCAAAGTCTACGAAGGCCCCATCACCAAGATCTTGGATTTCGGTGCCTTGGTCAACCTGTTGCCCGGCAAAGACGGTTTGTTGCACATCAGCCAGATCGCGCACGAGCGCGTTGAGAAAGTCACCGACTACCTGAGCGAAGGTCAAATCGTGCGCGTGAAAGTGCTCGAGACCGACGAAAAAGGTCGCGTGAAGTTGTCGATGAAAGCGTTGATGGAGCGCCCAGCGGCCGAACATCAAGGCGAGCGTCATCACCACGATGACGCGGCTCAACAACAGCAGCAACAACAGCAATAAATCGCGACTGAGAGGTCACACATGATGCGCATCGTTGAAATCTCTAACCCCGGCGCCCCCGAGGTCTTGCGTCCTGCCCAACGGGCGGTGCCGCAGGCTGGTGAGGGCGAGTTGTTGATTCGTGTCAGCGCCAGTGGCATCAACCGCCCTGACGTGTTGCAGCGAACCGGTAACTATCCTGTGCCACCCGGCGCGTCTGACGTGCCCGGCTTGGAGGTCGCTGGTGTCATTGAATCAGGTGACGCAGCCGCCATGGCTGCCGCCGGTTTGAAGGTGGGCGATCGTGTGTGTGCCTTGGTGGCCGGCGGGGGCTATGCCGAATATTGCGTGGCGCCTGTGGGCCAATGCTTGCCATCCCCCAAAGGCTTGAGTGATGTCGAGGCAGCTTCGTTGCCAGAGACATTCTTCACGGTGTGGAGCAATGTGTTTGACCGCGGTCGTTTGCAAGCCGGTGAAACCTTGCTGGTGCAAGGTGGCTCCAGTGGCATCGGTGTGACGGCCATTCAAATGGCCAAGGCCATGGGCGCGACGGTCATCGCTACCGCAGGCAGCGACGACAAGTGCGCGGCCTGTGTGGCTTTGGGCGCCGACCATGCCATCAATTACAAAACCCATGACTTTGTGGCGGAGGCCATGCGCCTGACCGGTGGCAAAGGCGTCGATGTGGTGCTCGACATGGTGGCGGGCGACTATGTGGCCCGTGAAATCGAGTGCTTGGCCGAAGATGGCCGCTTGGTCATCATCGCAGTGCAAGGCGGCATCAAGAGCGAATTCAACGCCGGTTTGGTGCTGCGTCGCCGTTTGACGGTCACAGGGTCGACCTTGCGTCCTCGCCCCGTGGCGTTCAAGGCTGCAATTGCCAACAACTTGCGCCAACATGTGTGGCCTTTGATTGACGCGGGCCTTATCAAGCCTGTGATTCATTCCACCTTCGATGCAGCGTCTGCCGATGGTGCGGCGCAAGCGCATCGCTTGATGGAATCCAACCAACACGTGGGCAAAATTGTTTTGACTTGGAGTGTGTGATGAAACAAAAACTCATCGCAGGAAATTGGAAGATGAATGGCAGCTTAGCTGCCAACGAGGCTTTGGTGCACGGTGTGCAGCAAGGCTTGGCGCAAGCCTTGAACGGCAAGCAAGCAGAGGTGGCGGTGTGTGTGCCTGCGGCGTATTTCGCGCAAGTGCAGCAACTCGTCGCAGGCTCTGGCATGGCGCTGGGCTCGCAAGACCTGTCGGCGCACGAGCAGGGCGCTTACACCGGCGAAGTTTCGGCTGCCATGTTGAAAGACTTTTCGGTGCGTTACGCCATCGTGGGCCATTCCGAGCGTCGCCAGTACCACGGTGAAACCGATGAGCAAGTCGCCACCAAGGCGCAACGCGCTTTGTCTGCTGGCATCACGCCTATTGTGTGTGTGGGTGAAACACTGGCCGAGCGTGAAGCGGGCAAAACCGAAGACGTGGTTAAGCGCCAATTGGCTGCCGTGATTCATGCCAACGGCCATTGCATCAGCGAAATCGTGGTGGCGTATGAGCCTGTGTGGGCGATTGGTACCGGCAAAACCGCCACGCCAGAGCAAGCGCAAGCGGTGCATGCGGTGTTGCGCGCGCAATTGAAGGCCGCGACCGAGCATGCCGAGCGTGTCCAAATTTTGTATGGCGGCAGCATGAATGCGGCCAATGCGGCTCAGTTGCTGAGCCAGCCTGATATTGACGGTGGTTTGATTGGTGGTGCGGCCTTGAAGCCAGCAGACTTTTTAACCATCATCGCTGCAGCTGCACGCTGAAGTGAATACATTTTTCGGAGTTTTTATGAGTTTGATTCTTAACATTGTCCAAGTGGTTCAGCTGTTGTCCGCCTTGGGCATGATTGGTTTGATCTTGGTTCAGCACGGCAAAGGTGCGGACATGGGCGCTGCTTTTGGCAGCGGCAGCTCGGGCAGCTTGTTTGGTGCCAGCGGCGGCGCGAACTTTTTGTCACGCACCACCGGTGTGTTGGCGACCGTGTTTTTTGTCTGCACTTTGGCCTTGGCGTACTTCGGTAACTTGCGTCCTGCCAGCTCGGGCAGCGTGTTAGAAAATGCGACTGTGGTGCCCGTCACGCCTGATGCGGCTCAAGCGATTCCTGCACCTGCGGTGGAAGCTGCTTCTGGCGCCGCGCAAATTCCCACCAAGTAAAGACACAAAACCTCAAGCCTCAGAGAGAAAAGAACGCTTTTCAGGGTAAACTCTGAGGCTGTTCAGCAAGCGTTATCCCTCTTCGCTTGTCGAGAACAAACAACCCAAAGCCGTCGTGGTGAAATTGGTAGACACGCTATCTTGAGGGGGTAGTGGCGAAAGCTGTGCGAGTTCGAGTCTCGCCGACGGCACCATCCAAAAAAAGTCTGCTGTCAATCTGGCGTCAACCAGATCCAGCAAACTTCGCTGACTAAAAACCGATAGTCATACCGCGAGATTGCGATGAGCTTAGAACAATACCTCCCCGTCCTCCTGTTTATCCTTGTGGGCCTTGGCGTGGGGGTTGCCCCCCAGGTTCTGGGCTATATCTTGGGCCCGAATCGTCCTGATCCGGCTAAAAACTCCCCTTACGAATGCGGCTTTGAGGCCTTTGAAGACGCGCGCATGAAGTTCGATGTGCGTTATTACTTGATCGCCATCCTCTTCATTTTGTTTGATTTGGAAATCGCATTTTTGTTCCCTTGGGCCGTGGCGCTCAAGGAAATTGGTTTCATTGGCTTCATCGACATGATGATCTTCCTTGCCATCCTGGTAGCCGGCTTCGTCTACATGTGGATCAAGGGCGCCATCGACTGGGAATAAGGAACACTTATGGCAATTGAAGGCGTTTTCAAAGAAGGCTTCATCACCACGTCGTACGACTCGGTGGTGAATTGGGCCAAAACAGGCTCCTTGTGGCCCATGACATTCGGCTTGGCCTGCTGTGCGGTCGAGATGATGCATGCCGGTGCGGCGCGTTATGACATCGACCGTTTTGGCATGTTGTTCCGTCCTAGCCCACGTCAGTCCGACTTGATGATCGTGGCGGGCACCCTGTGCAACAAGATGGCGCCTGCCTTGCGCAAGGTGTACGACCAAATGTCGGAGCCCCGTTGGGTGTTGTCGATGGGGTCTTGCGCCAACGGCGGTGGTTACTACCACTACAGCTACTCGGTTGTGCGCGGTTGTGACCGTGTGGTGCCCGTGGACGTGTATGTGCCAGGCTGCCCACCCACGGCAGAAGCCTTGCTGTACGGCATCTTGCAATTGCAAAGCAAGATTCGCCGCGAAAACACCATCGCGCGCTGAATAGGACATTGAAGATGAGTCATTCCATTCAAACGCTTGAAGCTGCCTTGCACGATGTGCTGGGTGGTCGAGTCAAGCACCTGGAGTCTGCGTTGGGTGAGCTGACGTTGACAGTTTCTGCGGCGGATTACCACGCGGTCTGCCAAACCTTGCGCGATGACGCGCGTTTGGGCTTTGAGCAGTTGATGGACTTGTGTGGCCTCGACTATTCGAGCTACAAAGATGGCGCGCATTCCAAATTCACCGATGGCCCGCGCTTTGCGGTGGTGAGTCATTTGCTGTCGGTCAGCCACAACTGGCGTTTGCGTGTGCGCGTGTTTGCAGTGAGTGACGACATGCCTGTTGTTGCTTCGGTCAATGATGTATGGAACGCGGCCAACTGGTTTGAACGTGAAGCCTTCGATTTGTATGGCATCGTGTTCGAAGGCCACTTGGACTTGCGTCGTTTGCTGACCGACTACGGTTTTGTGGGCCATCCTTTCCGCAAGGATTTCCCCACCTCCGGTCACGTCGAGATGCGTTACGACGCCGAGCAGAAACGTGTGGTGTACCAACCCGTCACCATCGAGCCGCGCGAGATTACGCCGCGCATCATCCGCGAAGACAACTACGGCGGTACGCACTGATCATGGCTGATATCAAAAACTACACCCTCAACCTGGGCCCTCAGCATCCTGCCGCGCACGGCGTGTTGCGTTTGGTGCTGGAACTCGACGGCGAAGTGGTGCAGCGCGCCGATCCTCACATCGGTTTGTTGCACCGCGCCACCGAAAAACTGGCCGAGAGCAAGACCTACATCCAATCGTTGCCCTATATGGACCGTCTCGACTATGTGTCGATGATGAGCAACGAGCACGCTTACTGCCTGGCCATTGAAAAAATGATGGGCATTGACGTGCCCGAGCGCGCACAGTACATCCGCGTGATGTATGCCGAAATCACGCGTTTGCTCAACCACTTGCTGTGGTTGGGTTGCCATGGTTTTGACTGTGGCGCGATGAACATCCTGATTTACTGCTTCCGCGAACGTGAAGACCTGTTCGACATGTACGAAGCCGTCTCGGGTGCGCGCATGCATGCGGCGTACTTCCGTCCCGGCGGCGTGTACCGCGACTTGCCTGACACTATGCCGCAGTACAAGGCCAGCAAAGTGCGCAACGCCAAGTCGGTGGCACGTTTGAACGAAAACCGCCAAGGCTCTTTGCTCGACTTCATCGACGACTTCACCCAACGCTTCCCCAAATTGGTCGACGAGTACGAAACCCTGTTGACCGACAACCGCATCTGGAAACAGCGCTTGGTCGATGTGGGCATCGTGACGCCTGAGCGCGCCAAGAATTTGGGCTTTTCGGGTGCCATGTTGCGTGGCTCCGGCGTGGCCTGGGACTTGCGCAAGCACCAACCCTACGATGTGTACGACCGCATGGACTTCGACATTCCAGTGGGCAAAACCGGCGATTGTTACGACCGCTATTTGGTGCGCGTCGAAGAGTTGCGTCAGTCCAACCGCATCATCAAGCAGTGCGTGGACTGGTTGCG